>OUNM010712385.1_pt1 | contig 12714 bp, 11 predicted proteins | sample 1769961 | NCBI WGS metagenome assembly OUNM01 (sample SAMEA3914820, study PRJEB12502) | metagenome | biome: forest; material: soil | place: USA | collected 2012-03-12 | depth 0.3 m | reverse complement strand
TCCGGCGTGCACGGCGACACTGCCCTCGAGCGTCGTCGCGGCGAGCGGCTTCGACGTGCTCTCCCACGCTCTCGAGTCGTACACCGCTCGCCCGCATCATCTGCGAGCCGCTCCCGAGAGGCCGTCGGCGCGTCCCATGAGCCAGGGCGCGAATCCCTGGAGCGATCTCGGCAGCCTCGAGGCCTTGCGGCTCGGCGGGCTGTTCCTCGAACGCGCGGTGCGTGATGCTTCGGACGCCGAGGCGCGTGAGAAGCTCTCGTGGGCTGCGTCGCTCGCGGGCATCGCGTTCGGAAATGCCGGTGTGCACCTCCCGCATGGAATGGCGTACGCCGTGGCCGGGCTCGTGAAGGACTTCCGCATGCCGGGCTATCCGCAGGGCGCGCCGATGGTGCCGCACGGCGTGTCGGTCGTGCTCAATGCGCCGAGCGTGTTTCGCTTCACCGCGAAGGCCTGCCCCGAGCGACACCTCGAAGGCGCCGCGCTGCTCGGCGCGGACGTGCGAGGCGCGGCACACGGTGGCTCGGCGGCGGCCGACGAGGCCGGAGAGATCCTCGCCGGCGCGCTCGAGCGCTTGATGAAGGCCACCGGCCTTCCGGCCGGGCTTGCGGGGGTCGGCTACGGCAAGGACGACGTGGGCGCGCTGGTGCGCGGCACCATCGTGCAGAAGCGACTGCTCGACAATGCGCCGCTTCCCGTCGGCGAGCCGGAGCTGTCTGCTCTCTTCGAGGGCGCGCTGCACACGCGGAGCGCGGACCAGAAATGACGAACGAGAAGCCCGCGCTGCCGCAAGACAAGCGCTCCGATTTTCCTCACGTGGCGCACATTCCGACGCGCTGGAACGACAACGACGTCTATGGCCACGTGAACAACGTCGTCTACTACTCGTATTTCGACACGGTCATCAATCGGTGGCTCATCGCGGAGGCAGGCCTCGACATCCACACCCGCGAGCTGGTCGGGCTCTGTGTCGAGTCGAAGTGCCGGTTCCTCAGCGCGGTCGCATTTCCGGACGACATCGACGCCGGTCTCCGCATCGAGAAGCTCGGCTCGTCGAGCGTGCGCTGGGGCGTCGGCATCTTCCGGCGGAACAGCGACGAGCTCTGCGCGATCGGACACTTCGTGCACGTGTTCGTCGATCGCGACAACAAGCCCGCGCGCATTCCGCCGGACATGCGCAAGGCGATGGAGCGCCTCGTGAAGGTGCTCGCGCCCTGAGGAGCGTCAGTCGACGGACAGCTTCACTTCGATGTTGTTGCGCGTGGCGTTCGAGTACGGACACACGCCATGCGCTGCGTTCATCAGCGCGAGCGCCTCGTCCTTCTCGAGGCCTTCGATCGCGCCGTGCAGCTCGACGGCGAGGCCGAACTTCTCGTCGTCCGTCTTGCCGAGCGTGACCTTCGCGGTGATGGCGACGCCCTTGAGCGCCTTCTTCTGCATGCGTGCCACGAGACGAAGCGCGCTCTCGAAGCACGCCGCGTAACCGGCCGCGAAGAGCTGCTCGGGATTCGTCGCTGCACCGCCGGGCCCGCCGAGCTCCTTTGGTGTCTTCAGGTTCACTTCGAGGACGCCGTCGGACGACTTCACGTGACCGTCGCGTCCGCCCTGGGCGGTGGCCGTGGCCGTGTAGAGGGGTTTCATCGCGGGTAGGATGCCACGCGCCGCAGCGACGTAGCGTCCCAAATGCGCCTAATTTTCGCGGTCACGCACGATCTCGACGTGCGGTGGGAGCGCGAGTAGAACCGCCGGCCAAGAACGTTTTGATCACCCCATCCCGGAGGCTCTCCATGTTTCGTGCACGTATTGCCATGTCGCTCTTCGCGGTCCTCGCTCTCGCCGCATGCGACAAAGAGAAGTCGACGACGACGACGACCACCGCCTCCAACCCGACCGCCACGAGCGTGACCGGGAATGCGATGCCGAAGAGCTCCGAGACGCCGACCACGCTCGCCGTCGATGCCGGCCACGCCGCGACCACCGACGGGAAGGACGGAAAGAAGGAGCCCGTCGTGACGTTCAAGACCGATCTCTCCACGCCGGAGTCGGTCCTCTACGACGACGCGAACGACGTCTACATCGTCAGCAACATCAACGGAAAGCCGCTCGACGCCGACAACAACGGCTACATCACGAAGCTCTCGCCGGACGGCAAGGTCCAGACCGCGAAGTGGATCGAGGGCGGCAAGAACAAGGTCACGCTCAACGCGCCGAAGGGCCTCGCGATCATCGCCGACACGCTCTACGTCGCCGACCTCGACACCGTTCGCATGTTCGATCGCAAGACGGGCGCGCCCACCGGCGAGGTCAAGATCCCTGGCGCGACGTTCCTCAACGACCTCGCGGCGACCACCGACGGCCGCGTGCTCGTCTCCGACAGCGGCATGAAGGCGAGCGCGAAGGGCTTCGATCCCACCGGCACCGACGCGGTCTACTCGATCGACAAGGCGAAGAAGGTCACGCCGATCGCGAAGTCGAAGGACCTCAACGGCCCGAACGGCCTCTACTCCGCCGGCGACAAGACGTGGGTCGTGTCGTTCGGCTCGAACGAGCTCTACTCGCTCGACGCGAAGGGCAAGAAGGGCGACGTGAAGAAGCTCCCCAAGGGCTCGCTCGACGGCCTCGTCGCGCTCCCCGGCGGCGATCTGCTCGTCTCCAGCTGGGAGTCGAGCACGATCTACCGCGGCAAGCCGGACGGCGAGTTCACGCCCGTCATCGAGAACGTGAAGTCGCCCGCCGACATCGGCTACGACACGAAGCGCGGCCGCGTCCTCGTCCCTCTGTTCCAGAGCGACGAGGTCCAGGTCTACGATCTGAAGTGAAGCGTCGTTTCGCTTCGCAGGAGGTCAGCCGTCCGCGGTGATCTTCGCGATCAGCTCCTGCATGACGCCCTCGGCCTTGTCGGTCTCCGGCTGACAAGTGCCGGCGGCGTCGTGCCCGCCGCCTCCGTACTTCAGGCACAGCTCGCCGATGTTCGTCTTCGAGCTCCGGTCGAGGATCGACTTGCCGATGGCGAGCACGGTGTTCTGCTTCTTCAGGCCCCACATCACGTGCATCGAGATGTTGGTCTTCGGGAAGAGCGCATAGATCATGAAGCGGTTGGTCGGGTGAATGACCTCCTGGTCGCGGAGATCGAGCACCACGAGGTTCCCGTGCACCTTCGAGCAGCAGAGGATCTGGTCCTGCGCCTCGGCATGGTGCTTCGTGTAGAGGTCGAGCCGCTCCTTCACGTCGGGGAGCTTCAAGATCTCGTCGATCGACAGCTTCATGCAGGCGTCGATCAGCTCCATCATGAGCTGGTAGTTCGAGATGCGGAACTCGCGGAAGCGACCGAGGCCCGTGCGCGGGTCCATCAAGTAGTTGAGGAGCACCCAGCCCTTCGGGTCGAGGATCTCCTCGCGTGAGAAGCGCGCGGCGTCGGCCTTGTCGACCGCCGTCATCATCTCTTCGCTGATGCGCGGGAACTTCGCCGGTCCGCCGAAGTGGTCGTAGACGACGCGCGCCGCGCTCATCGCCTTGGGGTCGATGATGTGGTTCGCGGGCTTCTCCTTGACGCGTACCGCCTCGCTCGCGTGATGATCGAACGCGAGGTGGACTCCGGGCACGTACGGCACGTTGGTGGTGATGTCCCGGCTCGAGACCTCGACCTTGCCGTCCTGCATGTCCTTCGGATGCACGAACTTGATCTCATCCAGCATTCCGAGCTCCTTGAGGAGCACGGCGCAGATGAGCCCGTCGAAATCGCTACGCGTGACGAGCCGGTACTTCTCCGTCATTCCACTGCCTCCCGTGTCGCTGACCTGTGATGGGCCAGCGATCATACGGGAAGATCAGTAGGCGGGGGGAGGCGTTGCGCCGGCGTCGGGATCGGCCGGAGCCGGGCAGGCCGACGTCTTCGAGCCCCAGCACGTCTTGGTCTTGAGGTCGCAGCACTGCACACCGCCGGCGAGGGCCGGGCAGGTGTTCGCGCAGTCCGAGTCCGTCGCACACGTAGCCGCGCACTTCTTCTCGGGCGTCGTTGCGGGCGTGCTCGCCGGCGTCGCCGCGGGGACGGTGCTGGCGGGGGGCGGCGTCGTCGCCGACGTGTCAGCCGGCGCTGTCTCCTCCGGCGGGACATCGGCGCTGTTCGCACAAGCGGCGAGCGCGGCGACGAGGGAGGTGACGGCGAACGCGGACTTTGACAAGGTTGCGTACTTCACGGCCCGGACTCTAATTCATGAGTTTCGAAAATCCCGTGCTGATTGCCTTACAGGGTCTTTCTCGATGACCGACGGAGATTCGCGCACTGCGTCGAGCCCTGAAAACAAGGGCGATCGTGAAGCCTACATTGGCTCCAAGCGCAGTGCGGAGACGTTAAAGAAATCTCGGTGGCCGCACTTGGAGCGCCGCGCGTTGCTCGAAGTGGCCCTTCTGCTCGCCATCGGCGCAGTCCTTTTCTCACCGGCGATGGGCACGCCGTTCTTCCTCGACGACCATCTGCAAGGCGCAATGGTCGACGGAACGTTTCCGTCCCCGAGGAGCGCGTTCAATCTCTACGACTTCGTCGACGATGCGAACCGGTCGACGCTGACCGATCGCGGGCTCTTGCCGTGGTGGTCGCATCCGCAGCTCCGCATTCGCTTCTTCCGGCCGCTCTCGAGCGCGCTTTTGTGGCTCGACCACCGGATGTTCGGGCATGCGCCGCTTCCGATGCACCTGCACTCGCTCCTGTGGTGGGTGGCGGCGGTGCTCGCGGTGCGTGCATTGTACAAACAATTCTTCTCGCCGCGTCTCACGCTCATGGCCACCGCGATCTTCGCGCTCGCGCCGTGTCATGCCCTGCCGCTCGCCTGGCTCGCGAACCGCGAGACGTTGCTGTCGCTCGCGTTCGGGGGCGTCGCGCTCGGAGCGAACGCACGGTGGCGGGAGAATCGAAACGTCCGCGACGGCGCGGTGGCGTGCCTCTTCTTCACGCTCGCGCTGCTCGGGGGAGGCGAGTACGCGCTGTGCTTCGGCGGATACGTCCTCGGCATCGACTTCGTACGTCGCGAGAGCATCCCGCGGCGCCTCACGGGATGGGCACCGTTCCTCTTGCCTGCGCTGACGTACCTCGTCGTCCGCGGCGTGCTCGGCTACGGCACGGCGGGGTCCGGTTACTACTCCGATCCCGTCCGCGATCCTGCGGACTTCATCCTCGGCGCCCCGTGGCACGCCGTCTCGCTGCTCGCGATGGGCTGGCTCTCCATCGACTCGGAGGCGTGGCGTCTCGGGCTCGCGCGCTGGGCGCTCGGCGGGATCGTGGTCGTCACGGCGCTCCTCCTCGTCGTGCCGGTGCGCCGGGCGCTCGCGGACCTCGCGCCGCGCGCGCGAGAGAGCGCGATCAGCCTCCTCGTGGGCTCGGCCCTCGCGCTCGTCCCGACGCTCGCGGTGGTTCCGGCGCGGCGCCTCCTCGGCGTGGGCATGATCGGCATCGCGGTCGTGGCGGCGCTCTGCATCGAACGCGCGTGGTTCCCCAAGGAAGGCGAGCCGAACGTCGCGCGTGGTCAGGCCGCGTCGCTCGCGTCGCTTGCCGCGCTCGGTCTCGGCTTCGCGCACTTCGTCCATGGGCCGGGCACGGCGTGGCTGCAGTCCCGCCAGCACCACATCGACGCCGCGGACTTCGAGTCGCGCGTGGTGTGGCTGCGCGGAGAGGTCGGCGATCCCGTGAAGGCGCAGGTCGGCGTCATGCGCGGCATGGCGGGCGTGTTCTTCGCGCCGTTCGCGCTCGCGCCGCACGGTCGGCCGCCGAAGCGCTGGTGCGTCCTCGCGCAGGCCGGTCACGTGCTCGCGTTGCGACGCGACGTCCACACGCTCGATCTGTTCGCGTCGGAGGACCGGAGCCTCTTCCCGAGCGGCGAGCGAAACCTCTATCGCAGCGAAAAAGCCGTGCTCAAGGCCGGGGACGAGATCTCCGTCCGCGGCCTCAAGGTCACGATCCTCGCGGTCGGCGAGGCCGGTCCCCGCGGCGCGCGCTTCGTCTTCGACGACGATCCGGCGCAGCTCGTGTGGATCAGCGACATGTTCGAGAACACGAAGCGGGTCGAGCTGCCGGGCGTCGGATTCGGCGAGCCCTTCGACCCGTAAACCGCGCGATCACGAAACGCTCACGCCGCGAGGCGCTCACGCACGCGCAGCGAGGGCTTCTCGATGACCACGTGCATCACGTACGCGAGCGCGAGCGACGAGATCAGCAGCGCGGCCAGCGCCGCAGGCCACACGATCATCATTGGCACGTGTCGCGCCTCGAGCGCGCGCGCCGCGGGGACGACGAGGTAGTCGCAGAGCGGGATGTGCACGAGATAGACGCCGTATCCGAGCGTCGCGATCTGCCGGAACACGTGCAGCGAGAGCGACCGATGGATCCACCCCTTCGTGTCGCCGTGGATCAGCAAGAGAAGCCACCCGAAGTACATGATGCTCGTCACCGTGCCCCACGCGAAGACGTGGACGATCTGGACGTGCTCCTTGCCGAATACCCACGGCTGCACGAGCAACCAAAGGCAGGCGAGCGACATGAGGCCGAGGAGGGCGCGATGGAACGGCTTCACGAGCCACTGCGTGACCTGGTCGCCCCAACGATGATGAACGAACGCGAGGATGATCCCGGCGACCAGCGTGTCGAAGCGCGTATGAGGCCTGAAATACAGGGCTTCGTAGAGGGCGAGGTCGGTCCAGGGCGCGCGCTTGTAGAAGACGATGAGACGGATCACGAGCGCGAGCAGCCACACCAGAACGAGGAGCACGAGGCGTGCGCGATCCGTCCGCAGCCGATGCAGGACGAAGAAGAGGATCGGCACCGTGAGATAGAACTGCTCCTCGAGCGCGAGCGACCAACCCCAGAACATGATGACGTCGGTGCGCAGCAGCGAGAGGAAGTTCGTTCCGTAGAGGTACTCCCACTTGAGGTGGTGCAGCTGCGTCGTGGTGAGCGCCGTCGTGAGCGCGAGGAACGTCAGGACGACGTAGTACGAAGGGAACGTCCGTGAGACGCGCCGGATGTAGAAGCGCTGGAGGTTCTGCGTGCCGTTCTTCTCGAGCGAGCGCAGGAGGATCGATCCGATCAGGAACCCGCTCAGCATGAAGAACAGGTCCATGCCGAAGAACACCGTGAGCGACGACGCCGTGAAGTCACGATCGAGCCGGATGCCTTGCTCGCCGGCGAAGATCCACGTGACGTGGAACTGCACCACGCTGACGATGGCGAGGACGCGGAGGCCGTGCAGCGACGGATACCGGTTATCGAGAAGCTCGAGCGACAGGGCCTTGTTCACGCGGTTGCTCGCTCACCTATCCTATGATCAAACGGCTCTTTCCGCGGTGGGGAAGAAGGCGGCGGTGGTAGCATGCGCGCCGTGAATAGGTTCTGGATCGACCGACCGACGTTCGTCACAGGAGGCGCTGGCCTCGTTGGAAGCTGGCTCGTGCGCAGGCTCGTGGAGGCGGGCGCCGACGTCGTCTGCCTGGTGCGCGACTGGGTCCCGCAGAGCGAGATGGTCAACAGCGGCCTGCTCGACAAGGTCCGCGTGGTGCGCGGCGACGTCTGCGACCAGGATCTCATGGAGCGCACGCTCGGCGAGTACGAGATCTCGACCGTCATCCACCTGGCCGCGCAGACCATCGTGGGCATCGCGAACCGCAATCCCGTGTCGACGTTCGAGTCGAACATCAAGGGCACGTGGTCGCTTCTCGAGGCCTGCCGGCGCAGCCCGAAGGTGTCGTCGATCGTCGTCGCGTCGAGCGACAAGGCCTACGGCGACGCGAAGGTGATGCCGTACGACGAGACCACGCCGCTCTTCGGCAAGCATCCGTACGACGTCAGCAAGTCGTGCACCGACCTCATCGCGCACAGCTACGCGCACACGTACGGCCTCCCCGTCGTCATCACGCGGTGCGGGAATTTCTACGGCGGCGGCGATCTGAACTGGAATCGCATCGTGCCCGGCACCATCCGCAGCGTGCTCCGCGGCGAGCGGCCGGTCATTCGCTCCGACGGCAACTTCGTGCGCGACTACTTCTACGTGGAAGAGGGCGCGCGCGTTTACATGATGCTCGCGGAGAAGCTCGCGAACGACGCCGCCCTCAAGGGCGAAGCGTTCAACTTCTCGAACGAGATGCAGGTCACGGTGCTCGAGCTCGTGAACAAGATCCTCGCCGCCATGAAGAGCGACCTCTCTCCTGACGTCCGCAACGAGCCGATCCAGGAGATCCGCATCCAGTATCTCTCGGCGAAGAAGGCGCGCGAGCAGCTCGCGTGGAAGCCGGAATTCACGCTCGATCAGGGCCTCGCGCGCACCATCGCCTGGTACCAGGAGGCGCTCCGCTCATGACCGCGATTCATGCTTGCCGCGCGTGCGACGGCGAGAAGCTCACGCTCGTTCTGTCGCTCGGCGAGACGCCGCTCGCGAACTCGCTCGTCGAGCAGGCCCGTCGCTCCGAGCCGGAGCCGCGATTTCCGCTGGATCTGGTGCTGTGCGAGAGCTGCTCGCTGCTCCAGATCACGGAGACCGTCCCTCCCGAGGTGATGTTCCGCGACTACCGCTACTTCTCGTCGTTCTCCGACACGATGCTGAAGCACGCCGCCGCCATCGCGGATCGGCTGGTGAAGGAGCGCAACCTCGGCGCGAGCAGCCTGGCCGCGGAGATCGCCAGCAACGACGGCTACCTTCTCAAGAACTACGTCCGCCACGGCGTTCCCGTGCTCGGCATCGAGCCCGCGCGCAACGTCGCTGCCGTCGCCGAGGAGAACGGCGTGCGCACAATCGTCGAGTTCTTCGGTCGCGAGCTCGGCGCGGAGCTCGCATCGAAGGGCACGCGCGCCGACGTCCTCCACGCGAACAACGTCCTCGCGCACGTCCCCGACATCCGCGGCGTGCTCGCGGGCGCCCAGGCGTTCTTGAAGGACGACGGCGTGATGGTGATCGAGACGCCGTACGTCAAGCCGATGCTCGATCACTGCGAGTTCGACACGATCTATCACGAGCACCTTTTTTACTGGTCGATCACGGCGTTCGCGGCTGTCGCGCGGCGCGTCGGCCTCGAGGTGATCGACGTCGAGCAGCTCGCGATCCACGGCGGCTCGGTGCGCCTGTTCCTGCGCCAGAAGGGGAGCACGTCGCCGAGCGCTGCGGTCACGAAGCTGCTCGCCGACGAAGAGGCATGGGGCGTGAGCCGTCCCGACACGTATCGCGCATTCGCGAAGCGCGTCGGCGCGCTGAAGACCGAGCTCGTCGACTTGCTCCGCAAGCTCAAGTCGGAAGGCAAGACCATCGCGGGCTACGGCGCGGCAGCGAAGGGGAGCACGCTCCTCAACCACTTCGGCATCGGAGCCGATCTCATCGACTTCGTCGCCGATCGCAGCACCCACAAGCAAGGTCGCTTCATGCCGGGCGTCGGCATTCCGATCGTCGCGCCCGAGGAGCTCGCGAAAAGGCGCCCCGACTACTGCGTGCTCCTCACGTGGAACTTCGCCGACGAGATCCTCGCGCAGCAGAAGGCGTATCGCGACGGCGGCGGGAAGTTCATCGTGCCCGTGCCGGCGGTGACGATCCGATGAGCGCGCCGATGAACAGCGAGACACGCCACCCCGAGAAGGTCGTGATCCTGGCCGGCGGCATGGGAACGCGTCTCTCCGAGCACACCGAGCTCCGTCCGAAGCCGATGGTCGAGGTCGGCGGCCGCCCGCTGCTCTGGCACCTGATGAAGCACTTCGCGAGCTTCGGCTTCCACGAGTTCGTCGTGGCGCTCGGGCACAAGGGCGACTTCATCAAGCGCTGGTTCCTCGACTACCACGCGCTCGCCGGCAGCAAGACCGTGCGCCTCAAGGACGGCACCGTCATCCCGCACGCCCGCGACGATCACGACGACTGGACCGTCCACCTGATGGACACCGGCGAGTCGACGATGACGGGCGGTCGCGTGAAGCGTCTCGCAGGTCTCGTCGGCGACGGCCGCTTTCTCCTCACGTACGGTGACGGCCTCTCGAACGTCGATCTGAACAAGCTGCTCGCATTCCACAAGTCGCACGGCAAGCTCGCCACCGTGACGGCGGTGCGTCCGCCGGCGCGCTTCGGCGGTCTCGTCTTCGACGGCGACCGCATCAAGGAGTTCACCGAGAAGCCGCAGATCGGCGAGGGCTGGATCAACGGCGGCTTCATGGTGCTCGAGCCCGGCATGCTGAAGTACCTCGAGAACGACAAGTCGATCCTCGAGGCCGACGCGCTCGAAGAGCTCGCGCGCGACGGCCAGCTCATGGCGTACAAGCACGAAGACTTCTGGCAGTGCGTCGACACCCTGCGCGAGCTCAAGCTGCTCGAGTCGCTGTGGGCGTCCGGCACGCCTCCTTGGAAGAGCTGGTGAAGAGCTGGTAACGCTGCCGCTGCGGAGCACGGCAGCACGCGTCATCGTGGCGCACGAGATCGGAACGGTGGTTGCAATCCGCTCGCGCGACAACCTTTCCACTCTTGGAGGACACGATGAAGAACACGATCATCTTTTTCGCGACGGCCGGTGCGCTGATCATCGCCTGCAATCACGAGGACACTCCGGCGCGTAGCGCCAACACGACGGGCGCCTACGCGGTGAACAACCAGGAGGCCGTTCGCAAGCTCACGGACGCTCGCTGCGAGCGCGCCAAGGCCTGCAACCAGCTCGGCGAGAAGGAAAAGTACGCCGACGAGGCCGCCTGCAAGCGTGAGAACCATCACGACCTCGAGTCGGAGTATCGCGTGGGCGAGTGCCCCGGCGGCATCCGCGAGAACAAGCTCGATCACTGCCTGCAGGAGATCCGCAACGAGAAGTGCGGGAATCCGTTCGACAAGATCAGCCGCCTCGAGACCTGCCGTACCGGCGCGCTCTGCATCGACTGAACAGCGTCAGCTCGACGAGGCGGGTGATCACGCCACATACGTGACAGCCCCGCTCGTTCGAGGGCGATCGACTGCCGCTCGCGCGGTCGATCGCCCGCCGGTGTAGCCTCCCGTACGGCGGAGCTGACCCATGACCGTGAACCATGCCGAGCTGCTCGTCGACGGACATCGGATCCTGCCGAGCCTTCTCGCGGACATCGAAGCAGCGACGAGCTTCGTGCACGTCTCGATGTTCCTCTTCTTCCGCGACCCGATCGGCGAAGAGGTCGCCGCCGCGCTCTCGCGCAAGGCGAAGGCGGGCGTGAAGGTCCGCGTGCTGCTCAACGTCGAGAAGACGGCGATGGGCGATCCCTTCTCGACCGGCGAGAAGGACATGATGGAGCACGACCCGGACGTTCACTACGACCCGACCGACGTGCGTCCGCTCTGCAAATCGATGACGGCGGCTGGCGTCGAGGTGCTCGATACCAACATCGATTACGACGCCGAGCCGAAGGTCCACGACCCGCGGCTGCACTCCATCGCCGCGCAGATCCGAGGCGGCATCTCGATCGACGACATGCACGTCGATCACCGCAAGCTCGTCATCATCGACGGTCGCGTTGGCTACTGCGGCGGAGCGAATGTCGGTGCACAGTACATGTATCATCTGCCGTTCGACCCGCAGCGCGATGCGCGGGAGGAGGGCGACGAGAGAAAGAAGGCGAAGCTCCCCGAGCCGTGGTGGAAGTGGCACGACAGCCTGACGCGGTTCGAAGGGCCGATCGTCGTCGCGCTCGGTCGTCACTTCCGCGATCGGTGGATGCTCGACGGCGGTGAGGAGCTGCCGCCGGATCCGGTGGTCCCGGGCCGCGAGCCGCCACGCGGCATGCTCATCCACGATGCGCGTGTGTACTGCAACGAGCCGAGCAAGGAGCCGAACGCGGTGCGCGAGCTGTATCTGCGCCACATCCGCGAAGCGCGCCGCTCGATCTTCATCGAGAACCCGTACCTCTATCACCCGCAGATCGCCGACGCGCTCTGCGCCGCGAAGGCGGCGACGCCCGATCTCGACGTCGTGCTCGTCGTTCCTTCAGGTCGTCACAACGACAACTCGTTCGGCCAGGACGCGCAGGAGCACGAGTACGTGCGCTATCTCGAATGTGGGATCGAGGTGTGGGAGTACACGAACCACTTCAATCACCTCAAGATGGCGGTCTTCGACGGGCGCTGGTCCATTCACGGATCGACGAACCTGAACTGCCGGAGCCTCGAGGACGACAAGGATTTCGAGCTCGTCGTGCTGGTCGACGACGAGTGGATGGGCCGCTGGATCCTGGAGAACGTTCGCGACGTCGACCGGCGCCACGCGCGCCGTATCGGCGAGGGAGACGTCCACGGCTCGATCGCGGCGCTCCGGCGGCGAGTTCGAGATCCGCGCACGCTGGCGATGCTGGCGAAGCGCGTGCTCTGATCGCTACGCTGCTCGGCGTTACGGTCAGGGCTTCGGTGCGACGGCGAACGCAATCTTCGTCACGCCCGCCGAATGGAGCGCGTCGATCGCCGCGATGACCGCGCCGTGGGTCGCGACGCGCGACGCGGCAATGACCGCGTGGAGGTCGGCGGGATGATCGCCTGCGCGAGCCTTCGCCGCGCGGGTGAGCGCGGCTGCATCGCCGAGCGGCGCGCCGTCGACGGTGAGTGACCCGTCGGAAGCGACGCCGACGGCGAGCGTGACCTGCGTGGCGGCATGATTCGACGCCTGCGGCACCTGCATGGGGATGGCCGAGGTCGTGAGCACCTTGGCGGTCACCATGAACACGAGGAGCAACACGAGCGAGATGTCGACGAGCGGCGT
>OUNM010031832.1_pt1 | contig 12717 bp, 8 predicted proteins | sample 1769961 | NCBI WGS metagenome assembly OUNM01 (sample SAMEA3914820, study PRJEB12502) | metagenome | biome: forest; material: soil | place: USA | collected 2012-03-12 | depth 0.3 m | reverse complement strand
GCGCGACGCGGGTCAGTTCGGCCTTCGTCTATCCGATCGAGGTGCTGATCTGGGGCGGGGGCGCGGTGATGGCGCGCTTCCTGGTCCGTAAATACAGGCTGGGCTGGTTCAATCTGCTGCTGCTGGCCATGGCTCTGGGCGTGGCCGAGGAATGCCTGATCCAGCAGACCTCGCTGGTGCCTTTGTTTATCAAGATCAAGGGCGTGGAATATGCCCGCGCCTGGGGCGTCAACTATCTCTACCTGATCTGGGCGGTGATCTATGAGGCCGTGTTCGTCGTCCTGGTGCCGGTCACCCTGTGCGAGCTGATCTTCCCCGAGCGCAAGGACAATGGCTGGCTGAGCGGCTGGGGCATCGGCATCATCTGCGTGCTGTTCCTGCCGGCTTGCCATATTGCCTGGTTTGGCTGGAATGTCGTGGTGCGCAAGGCCATGCATCTGGCGCCATACAGCGTGCCGCGCGAGGATATGATCGTCAGCGCCGCGGTTATCTTCGTGCTGATCGCGCTTGCCGTTGGTCCCTTGCGCCGGGGGCTGGCCGGTCAGGCGCGCCCGATGTCGCCGCCGCATCCCCTGGGCGTCGCGGTTCTCGCCGTACTGTTCTCGGTCGGTATGTTCGCCGTCACCGTTATGGCTTTCGGGATCGCGCCCGATGTGTCGCCGGCCATACCGGTAGCGGGCGCCGTGGCCCTGGCTCTGTTGACCCTGGTCACGGTGCCGGGCTGGACGGCGCATGCGAAGTGGGGCAGGTGGCACGACGTCGCCATGACCTACGGCGCCTTCCTCGGCAATTGCGGGGTCATGTTCCTGGGCTTTATCAATCCGGACACGTCGCCGATCGACCTGTGGGGCAAGGTGGGGCTCGACGCCCTTGCCACGCTGATGCTGCTGTGGCTGCTGGTCAAGGTGGCGCGCCGGGCGTAGTTTGCCGGCATGTTGCGGCGGATTTTGCTTTCACTTCGGACATGGCCCGATGGAAGGGCCTGGGCCCAGTGCGGTGTGATCGCCGCGCTGGGTCTTTGTCTGCTTGCGGGGGTGGCGTTTCCGGCGGGTATTGCGCATTGGCGGCCGGATTTCAGCGGCTGGCCGCTGCGATTGGCCAAGGTCATGGTCGTGCCGGCGTTTACGGAAGAGCTGGTGTTTCGCGGGTTTTTGATCCCGACGCGAGGCGAACGCGTTCATCCGGCGCGATGGCTGGCGGTTGGCCTTGTCCTGTTCGTGGTCTGGCACATCGTCGAGGCCACAACGTTCCTGCCGGGCGCGCATCTGTTTCTGACCGTGCCGTTCCTGTTTTGCGCCCTGATCCTGGGCGCGGCCTGCGCCGGTATGCGCTATCAGACCGGCTCGCTGTGGCCGGCCGTGTTTTTCCACGGCGTCACTGTGTTTCTGTGGCAGGTGGCCTTTGCTGGCCCTGATGTCGCGCAACTTCTTTCCAGGGCCTAGTCCTGGCCGCGAGCCTCGCGGCGTTTGAGCGACAAACATGAAAAAGCCCGGCGAGGGCGGCGCCGGGCTCTTCCACGCTGAGGCGGCGTTCCGCTGCCTAGTTCCGGAGATCCTTGCGCATGACATAGTCGGTGAAGCCGTAGGCGCCGAGGCTGAACGGGATTTCGCGGTCGATCGAAAAGCCCGAACGCAGGCAGAAATCGACGGCGGCGTCGTGCTCCTTGTGCACGCACACCGACATATGGGCGGCTGGGGCGAAGTGGTCCTGGACGGCGCTGACCAGCGCCTTGCCGAAACCGAAGCCGCGATAGTCGGCCAGCACATAGAGTTTGGTCAGCCAGACGCGCGTCCCTTCCAGGTGCGCCGAGGCAAAGCCGACGTCGCGGTGGCCGACGCGAATGACCCAGTAGACGTGGGCTTTTTCGGTAATATCCTGCTCGAGCGTGTCGAGGTCGAACAGGGCGCTCAGCATGCTGTCGACGTGGTCCGGCGCAATGATCGAGCGGTAGCATTTGGGCCAGATCTGAAGCGCCAGGTCGCGGACGATTTCCAGTTCGGCGACAGTGATTTGCCTGACGTGCGGTGCAAAGGGCATAGGCTTACTCCGATATATCGGGGCGTCGTCTTGAAAAGCGGGGGTGACTGTGTCCTCAAAATACGCGAGGCCAATGTTTTTACTTTGGTTGACAGTAAACTCCGCAATTCGTGCAAGAATAAGGCGGCCCTTTTGGCGGCCCACCGGGACGGCCTTCGATGGCCATCCACAGTTCCTTACCGGCATCTTAATGGATAACACAGAAATTGAGGCTGTAAAAGTTGTGAAAAACCCGGTAACGGGATTGTTTATATGGCGCAAATTCGCGCGGCGCGTGTGCCGGCGCGAATTTCCTTAAGAAATGTAACTTGTGGGTTAATCTGAGTAAAAAACAAATTAAAATCGCGGATTTAAAATAAAGAAAACATAAATACGAATTTCATGACAACGCTTACATGGGCGTTGGTCACAGCGCCCGCTGCATCACGAAGTCCGTGAAGCCGTAGGGGCCCATCTGCACCGGCACCTCGGCCTCGATCGAAAAACCCGAGCGCAGGTAGTAGTCGATGGCCGGGGTGTTGTCGCGATTGACGTAGAGCGCCATGTCCTGGGTCTGGCCCGGGGTATGGAAATACTCGAGCACGGCCTCGATCAGGGCCTTGCCCAGGCCCAGGCCGCGGAAATCGTCGCGCACATAAAGCTTCTTCAACCATAGCCGTTCGCCGTCGACATAGCCCGAGGCATAGCCGACGTCGATATCGCCGACGCGCACGACCCAGAAGATGTGGCCGTCGTCATTCATTTCGCGCAGCAAATTGTCGGTCGAGTAGAGGACCGCCAGCATCTCGTCGACCCGGTCGGGACCGATGATGTTACGGTAACATTTGGGCCAGATGATCAGCGCCAGTTCGCGCACAATTTCGAGTTCGTCTGCGCCGATCTGGCGCACGCGAGGCAATTTGGCCATGGATAGTCTCTCCCTGGCCCTTAATATGTATACCTTGGCCGCGTTTTCAAACCGAAATTTGCGGTATTTATTTCTGAGTTTTCAGGCCGACGACACGGCCGGGCATGCCCGCGGCATCGAAGTAGCCTTCGCCGCCCGCCGACTGGCCTTCCAGCACGGTGATGAAGCCATTGGCCGCCGGCGTCGAGCGCGTCACCTGCGACTGGCTGGCCACGGCGTCCGGACCGCCTTGTAGCGCCTCGTCGATGGCGCGGCCCTTGAGCTGGCCGACTGCTTGCGGCGGCGTCAGGCCGGCGGCCTTGATCAGGGTGGGCGCGATATCGGCGTTGGAGACGGGCGAGACGTCCTTGAAGCCCGCCTTGAAGTCCGGACCGATGGCGGCCATGAAGTTGCGGGTATTGGCGCGGGTCAAGGCGCCATGACTGCCCTGGCCCTGCTGCAGGCCGCCGTCGACCACCAGGGCCGAGCACAGTTCCGGGTTCTTCCACTTTTTCAGGCAGGCCGGGGTCACGTGATCGGCGAACGAGATATAGATGCCGGGCTTGGGCGTCTTGGCGGTGCCCGAAAGGCGCACATCGGCCATCGGCAGCGACCCCGGGATCAGGCCCAGGCTCTCGTCGTTGAACAGGGCGCCGGTATAGTCTTCCTTGCTGAGCGCCGCGATGATCTTCGGCGCCAGGTCCTTGGCCTTCTTCGGATCGAGATACATCATGTCCGAACCGCCCCCGACAATGAAGATGATGTCGGGGTTCTTCGGGTCGTTGCCCAGCATGGCGACGCCGCCCGGATGGAAGTGGTGGGCATAGTCGATCGGCGCGCCGAAGGCGTCCATCAGCGGCAGGTTCAGGGCGTGCGCCAGGTCGATGGCGACGAAGCCGGGCGGCACGAAGCCCTTGACCGTGTCGTTGGCCTGGGTGTCGCCCGAGAAGTCGAGCGTCGCGGCGTACGACGTCTTCGACTGGCGGCTGATCGTCGAGAAGCCGTGGTCGGCGGTGACGAAGATGTCGGTATTGTCGTAGACGCCGAGCGCCTTCAGCGTATCGATCAGGGCCTGCAGGTTGTCGGAGGCGTTGCGCACGGCGGCCAGCGAGGTCGGGCCGTTGATGCCGGGGTTGAGCTGGTTCAGGCTGTCGCCGTTATTGTGCTGGGTGCCGTCCGGGTCGCGCGACCAGTAGACGAGGGCGAAGGGCTGGCCCGACTTGGCGAATTTCGGCAGGACGACCTTGGTCGCCACGTCGACGAACCATTGCTGCTGGTAGACATTGGCGACCTGTACGCCCGGCAGGTTATAGGCGCCCGGCGACTGGTTGAGGCCGCGGTCGCGCGCCTGGGGCTCGAGGCCGGCGGCCTTGATCGCCGCCTTGATTTCCGGGGCCAGCGGCACGAAGTCGGGCGGGTTCAGCTTTTCCCAGCCGGTCGTGTCGTCGATGATGATCGTCGAGGCCTTGCCGCGCACCGCCTCGATATCCTGGATGGCGATCGGACCTTCCTTGCCTATGGCCGCGGTCTGGTAGCCCTGCAGGCGCGCGACCTTCAGCAGGCTGGTTTCGCTGAGATAGTTCGGGCCCAGGCGGTCATTGGCCTGTTGCAGGACCGCGTCGTCTTCCATGTCGCCGCCCAGGCTGCCGAAGGCGGCGTCGAGCGCCGGCATGCCCAGGTACATGACATTGCCGTATTCGCCGGTGTCGCCGATGCCATGGCCGGTGGCGATGGCCGAGGCATTGACCGTGGTCACGGTCGGATAGACCGAGTGCGAATTGGTGAAATCAACGCCGTCGTGCTGGATCTGGGCGAAGGTCGGCGCCGTGTCCTTGTTGACTATGCCGTAGCGCAGGCCGTCGGCGACGAAGATGATGATATTGCGCTTGGGCGCGGCCGCCTGGGTTTGCGCGACGGGCTGGGCGGTCGCCGGCGCCATGGGCTCGATCTGGGCCTGGGCCAGGGGCGCGCTCAAGGCCGTCAGGGCGGTGCCCAGCAAAAGGGCGGACAACAGGCTGGACTTGGTCATGGCGCGCGACTCCGGGGCGTAATGCCCGAGCCCTAGCAGCCGCTCATGACAGTCTTGTTACGGCTCGTCGGACGGGTCGATCTATCTTGTCTCATGCGTGTGGTCGTCCATGTTGGCGACCTCGGCCGTAACGGCGGGGAATGAAATCCAGAAGGTCGAACCCTCGCCCTCGATCGAGTCAAATCCGATCGCCCCGCCCATCCTTTCGACGATTTCCCGGGTAATGTGGAGGCCAAGGCCCGAGCCGCCCTTGGCCCGGGTGCTGGACCCGTCAGCCTGGGCAAACCGATCCAAGATGCGACCGCGAAAAGCCGCCGGGATGCCGGTTCCCTGATCGCGTACCGATATGGTGACCTGGTCGCCTGAAGTGACGGAGATCGTCACGGTTCCCTGGCCATGCGAGAATTTGGCTGCATTGGACAAAAGGTTTGTCAGGGCCTGCTGGAGGCGGCGGCTATCGACATTTATCCTCGCTTCCGGATGTTGCGGCACGAATTGCAAGGTGACGTCGAACTTTTGTGCGTAGGGCACATTGACCGCCACGCATTGCTCCACGAGGTCGTCGACCCGTTGCGGCTGGATATCGAAGGCCAGGGTGCCGGTAGCGATCTTGTCGATGTCCATGATGTCGCTGATCAGCTCGACGAGTTTGTCGCAATTGCGCCGGGCCATGTCGACGAGCCGCCGGCCGGTGGAGGTCAGACGCTCGGCCTCTTCCGAGCCGATGAAATCCAGTGACCCGCGGATAGCGGTCAACGGCGTCTTCAGTTCATGGCTGACGGTCGTGATGAATTCGCTCTTGATCCGGTCCATTTCGCGGCGTTCGGTGATGTCCTGGATCTGGGATATGAAATGATCCGGACTGCCGTCGGCCTTTCGGGCCAATGACACGCTGAGCATGCCCCAGATGGTCCGGCCGTCCTTGTGAAGATAACGCTTCTCCAGGGTATAGGAGGGGATGTCTCCGGCCAGCACCTTGTCGAGCAAAGCCATGTCGGCATCCAGATCTTCCGGATGGGTGATGGTCTGGAAGTCGGTGGCCAGCAGGTCGCTCTTCGAATATCCGAGCAGATCGCACAGCGCCATATTGACCTTGAGCCAACGTCCGTCGAGCCCGACGAGCGCTTCCCCGATGGGCGCATTCTCCATGGCCAGGCGAAAGCGCTCTTCGCTTTGCACCAGGGCGTCGCGTTGCCGCCGGCTATCCGTGATATCCTCGGAAATGCCGAGATAGCCGACGGTTTCACCGGCTTCGCCCTTGAGGGAGGTGACGACGAGACGGACCGGGAAGCCCTTTCCCGACTTGTGGATGAACGTCCATTCCTTTCTTTCCTCGCCGAACTGGTCCGTTCGCTTCGTCAGGGCCGCGAAGCCGGGTTCCAGGGCCAGGCCGAATTGGGCATTCACGCCGGCGGTGTAGGCCGCCAGTTCGGCGGGATCATGCCAGATCGACGGCGTCGCCTTTTGGACGACCTCTAAGGCCGCATAGCCCAGGGCGCGTTCGGCATGGGCGTTGAACGAGGTGATGACGCCCTGGGCGTCGGTCGTGATCACGATGTATCTCGTGCTCGCCAATATGGCCGCGTTCAGGGTGCTGGCCGCGTGCAGCGACCGGTTCGTCGCCAGCAGTTGCCTCGACTGCCGGTTCAGCGACAGCAGGGCCTGAACCGTAAAGGCGCACAGCAGCGCGATGACCAGGCCGGTGATCAGGGCAATGATTGGAAAGGGCGAGCGTTGCGCGTCGATGAAAGACCGCATGGGCGTGATATGCAAGGCCCAGGTCTGGTTGGCGATTGCAACGTCCCGCGACAGGATATGGGTCGTCACGGGCGTCGTCGTGCCCTGATTGACAATGACCTGGGTGCGTCCGGCGCCGATGGCGACGTCATACTGGGCCCGGACATCGTCGGTCAGGTCTTCTCTCGCGAAGGTCCCGGCGTCGAACTGGGCGACGAGGCTGGACCGCGGGCGGCCCGCCGCCTCCATGGGGATAACGATGTAGAAGGTGGCCAGGCCATTGTCGCCGTAAACCAGGGGCGAGGCCACGGGCTGGTTGCGTTGAGTCGCGTTGGCGAGTGCGGCCTCGATCGCGGCTGTATTGGCATGGCTCTCCGCGGCTCCGGCTATCGCGCCCGCGTCCACGGCGCCCATTGGTCCGACGACCGCAAGGCTTCGCAAGCCTCGGATGCTGCGAAGGAAGCCGGACGCGTCGCCGTCGACGCGGAAAGGGGAGGCGGAGGTGGCGCCCCGCGCCAGGAGGGAATATCTCGCCAGGTCGCGAATGTCGTCCTGGGCGCGCGAACTCATCAACTGCTCGATCTTGCCGGCATCGCGCTCCATCAGCCCTTCGGTATAGCGATCCTCCTGGCCGGACAAGGTTTGGTAGGCAAAGACGGCGCCAAGCGCCAGGACAAGAAAAACGCTGAGGGGAATAAGGAAGCGCTCTCTTGGACCGCCGTCGGCTGCGGCATCGGAGCCGCGCAGGCTCATGCCGAAAAACAGGATCGCCAGCATGGCCGTAAACAACAGGCCTGCACTCAGTATCAGGATAGGGGTAAACGATCGCTCGGACGCATCGAACGCCCGTGTGCTCGACCAGACGAGCACCCAGGTGTTCTGGCCGAATTGAAATTGATGCTGCACCTTGAACGCGCCATCCGCGCCGCCGGTCTGCGAGCTGTAAAGCAACCCGGCCGCGGTTGGGACGGTCTGGTCGAATATTTGAAGATTGACCTGCTGGTCCTGGCTTTGTGTAAGGCCGGCAAAGACGTCCCGCGCGACGAACGGTGCATAGACCCACCCCTTGATCGAAGCGCGCCGTTCCGCCAGTGTGGCGGGGGCCGGGCCGGTGCGATAGACCGGCAGGATGAGCAGAAAGCCGGGCGACTTGTCCTTGTCCTGCACCAGGGTAATTTTCCGTGTCATGCTGACACGGCCCGTATCGGTCGCCCGCTCCAGGGCGGTCATCCGATTGGGCTCGAAGGCGAGATCGAGGCCCAGCGCCTTGTCATTGGTCTCCATCGGTTCGACGCGCGTAATGACGAAGTGCCGTGTGCCCGGGACGACCGGGTGGATTGCCACGCCGGCAAGCGCTGCGGTGCTCGCGGGCGAGGCGGTATCGGGCAGGGGCTGGATGAGCCCCAGGCCGCGCAAGCCGGGATAATTCGTCGCAATGTCCGACGCCATGACATAGGTTCGCCAATCCTTCGGATTGACCTCGGCCTGGCTGTGCCAATAGGCCGCCGCCGAGACCAGGGCTGTCCGGTCTGACTGGAGCCGATGGCGCAGCACGTTTTCGCTTTCGCCGGCCAGGGCGGTGAAGGCGTCCTGTTTGGCCTTGAATTCGCTGACCGAGACGATCTTCCACGCGTAGAAGGTCAGGCCCAGCGGAATGAGCAGGAGAAAAAGGGTCAAGGCTGATATCTTGCCGACGCCGCGACCGTTAAGCTGAATGGGACTGGGGTTTCCCGGCGCGATCAGGGCCAGCGGCAGGAAAACCACGACGCCGAATAGATCGCCGCCCCACCACGATAGCCAATTGTTCGCCAACTGGCCCGGGGACACAAGGTGGGCGGTCCAAAGGGTGGTGACGCCGACGGTGGCGGCGGTGACGCAGGCGATCGGCCCGACCAGGATGAACAGGCGGCAGATCTGGGTGACGGAGGTGAGGCGAAGCGGCAGGCCGACAAATCGCCTGGCCAGCGTGCACGCCAGCAAAACCTGGCAGGTCGAACCTACAGCGATGGCGGCGGCCACGGCCAGCTTCGTCCACTCCAGGCCATGGCTGAGGTCCGCGGCACCGGCGATGAAGCTGTTGAGCAGAAAGGAACCGATCCAGACGCCAGGCCAAAGGCGCCGGCCATGCACCAGGCAAATCCCGAGCGCCAGCCCAGACGGGGGCCAGATGAGGGTGGCGTATCCCGGCGGCACCGACAGCATAAGGCCGAGCGCGCCGGTCACCACATAGAGGCCGGCCAGACCGAGAATCGACAGGGCGGTGCGCAACGGGCCGCTGAATGCAGGTGAGTGGCCAAATTGAAACGGAGACGTCTTCATGGGTTTCGATCGCCTCTCAATCGGACAGGCCCTACGCCGAGGGCGCGGCGCGGGCGTCCATTTTCGCCAAAAGGCGGTTTACGTTCGAGATCACGGCCTCGGTGTCGAACGGCTTGCTGATATAGGTGTCCGCGCCCATTTCGATCGCCAGCCCGGCGTCGCGGCTTTTGTCCCGCGCCGACAGAACAATGACCGGCACGGTGCTGTGGTCGGCGAGCTCGCTCTTGCCCTTCAAAAAGCCGATACCGTCCAGTTCAGGCATGGCCAGGTCGAGCAGGACAAGATCGGGTTTGAACGTGGTCAGCGTCTCAAGGCCGCGACGGCCGTTTTCGGCGAGGGCGACCTGAAAGCCTCTTATGGTCAGGACAATCTCGAGAAGCTCCCGGATATCGAGTTCGTCCTCCACGACAAGAATGCGTTTTTTGTTTTCACTGGGCATAGATGCACCTTGCTCGATTTCAGATCCGGACGGCCGGCATAGGCTCCGAGGCTGCGACGGGAGTTTGCACGAGGCCGAACCAATAGTTTGTTAAGATCCGAAGAGTGTTGAGATAGTCGCCGGGCGTAATCGGCTTCGTCAGGTACCCGCTGGCCAGGGCATCATAGGCGGCGCGAATATCGCTTTCCGCCGAGGAGCTCGAAAATACCACGCAGGGCAAAGACCTCAGGACAGGCGTCGCCTTGATGTCGCGCACCAGATCGAGCCCGGTTTTGCCCGGCAGGTTGATATCGGTCACCAGAAGGTCGGGCCTTCGGTGCGTTGTGTGGTCGAGGCTTGCCATCAGGTGGAGATATGCGGCTTCGGCCGATGCGAAGACCGTCAGATCGACAACGGTTCCGAGGCTTTCGAGCGTCCGCCGAAACAGCATGACTTCACTGGCGCTGTCTTCGACCAGCATAAGGCGGGGGGGACGCCTGGAATAATGGGTACTCGCCATGGGCTCAGATTCAAATCCAGCCGTCGCCACGGGATCTATGCGGCTTTGGCTATCGACAGGGGAACGGGCTCGCCGAAATTATCGACCCATGCGTTCAAATGTCGATTAATCAATTGTGACGACGTCGTAAGAATCGACCTGGCCACGCGCCCGTTGCGGAGATCAGGGCGCCGGGCAGGACGTGCCGTGCCCGAACTCTACTTTGATGTTTTCAACCCTACGACCCGGCCGGGCATGCCGGCGGCATCGAGATAGATTTCATCGCCCACGCTTTGGGTTTCAAGCACGGTGACAAAGCCGTTGGCGGCCGGCGCCGAACGCAGGACATGCGGCGCGGACCTCGTCTTGCGGCCGTGCTGCAGCGCCTCGCCGAGGGCGCGGCCCTGCAGCTTGCCCTTGGAGGGCAGGGTGAGCCCCATGGCCTTGGCCAGGGTCGGGGCGATATCGGCATTGGAGACGGGCGACGGGTCGCGATAGCCGGCTTTGAAATCCGGGCCGATCGCGGCCATGAAGTTGCGCGTATTGGCGCGGGTAAAGCCGCCGTGATTGCCCTGGCCCTGCTGCAGCGAGGTGTCGGCGACCAGCACCGAGCACAGGTCCGGCGCCTTCCATTGCGCCAGGCATTGCGGCGTCACAAAATCCGCGAAGCCGATATAGATCGACGGTTGCGGCGTCAGGGCCGATCCCTTCAGCCCTGCGGCCGATAGCGGCAGGGCGCCGGGTATGGGGCCCAGTTCGTCGGCGACGAACAGGGCGCCGACATAGTCTTCCTGGGTCAGGGCGGCGATGATCTTCGGGGCCAGGTCATGGGCCTTGTCCGGATCGAGATAGACCAGTTCCGACCCGCCGAAGCCGGTGAAGACAGCGTCGGGGTGCGCCGGATCGTTGCCGAGGAAGGCAACGGTCTTGGGATGCTCGCCCTTGGCCGGGTCGAGCGGCTGGGTATTGCCGCTGAGCTTCATGCCGAGCGCATGGGCGACGTCGATGGCGGCGAAGCCCTCGGGCAGTTCGCCGGAGAACATATTGTCCGGATAGGTGAACTGGGCCGACCAGGAGGTCTTCGACTGGCGGCTGATGGTTGAAAAGCCATGGTCGGCAGTGACGAATATATCGGTATTGTCGTACACACCCAGCTTTTTCAGCGTGTCGATCAGCCTTTGCAGGTTGTCCGAGGCGTCGCGCACGCCGGACAGGGCCGTCGGGCCGTTGATGCCGGGATTGAGCGCGTTGATGCTGTCGCCGGTATTGTGCTGGGTGCCGTCCGGATCACGCGACCAGTAGACCAGGGCGAACGGTTTGCCCGACTTGACGAAGCGCGGCAGCACGACCTTGGTCGTCACATCGGTAAACCAGCCCTGCTGCAGGGCATTGGAGACCTTGAGACCGGCCTTGCTGTCCGAATACATCGAGCCATTGGCCTTGTGGTCGTCCGGATTGAGGCTCAGGCCTTGCGCGGCGATGGCGGCGGCGATCTCCGCATCGAGCGGAAGGGCGCGGTCGCTCTTGCCGCCGGTCGAGTCGTCGATGATCACGGTCGACTTGCCGTCGGCGGCTGTGATGTCCTGGATCAGGATCGGGCCTTCCTTGCCGATCGCCGCGGTCTTGTAGCCATGGTCGCGGGCCAGTTTGAGCAGGCTCATCTCGTCGAGATAGTTGCCGTCATAGACGTTGTTGACCTCTTGGAGGACAGCGTCGTTCTCCATGCCGGCCGTGAGGTAGCCGTGGTTGCTGGCGAAGGGCTTGCCCGTATAGAGGCTGTTCGACCATTCGCCGGTGTCGCCGATGCCGTGGCCCATGGCGATGACCGAGGCGTTCGCCGTGGTCACGGTCGGAAACAGCGCGTGGGAATTGGCGAAGTCGACGCCGTCATGCTGGATCGCGGCGAAGGTCGGCGCGGTGTCGGGATTGACGATGCCGTAGCGCAGGCCGTCGGCGACGAAGATGACGATATTGCGCGGGGGATGGGCCTTGTTCGCCTTATGGTGCGACTTCGCCTCGGCGCCGGTTGCGACGGCCAGAAGGGCAAGGGCGGTGGCGAGGGTTTTCAGCATGGCGGGGCCCCATGAAACTATACGACACTTTTGTGACGATCTTCATATGGGCTTTGCCGGGAAACACAAGGCGCCGGGCAAAAAAAGGCGCTCGAGGTTGGGGGGAAACCTCGAGCGCTACCGGGCACCGGTCGCGGGTCAGGCGACCGGGACGCATCACATACGTCAGGCCGCGGAATTCAGATCACCGAGCGGATCAAATTTTAACCCCAAGGCTTCGGCGACCGCCTGGTAGGTCACCTTGCCGCCGGCGATATTGACGCCGGCGCGCAGGTGCGGATCGGCGGCCAGGGCCGGGGCGATGCCCATGCGCGCCATCTTGACGACGAAGGGCAGGGTGGCGTTGTTGAGCGCCAGGGTCGAGGTGCGGGCGACGGCGCCGGGCATGTTAGCGACGCAGTAGTGAACGATGCCGTCGACCAGGAAGATCGGGTCCTGGTGGGTGGTCGGGTGGCTGGTCTCGAAACAGCCGCCCTGGTCGATGGCGATGTCGACGAGGACCGCGCCCTGTTTCATGGTCTTGAGCATGGCGCGGGTGATCAGCTTGGGGGCGGCGGCGCCCGGGATCAGCACGGCGCCGATGATCAGGTCGGCCTCCTTGACGGCTTCGGCCAGGGCGGCCTTGGAGGAATAGGCGGTCTTGACGCGGCCGTTGAACATGCGGTCGATCTCGATCAGCTTGTGGGCGTCGAGGTCGAAGATGGTGACGTCGGCCGACAT
>OUNM010903734.1_pt1 | contig 12718 bp, 13 predicted proteins | sample 1769961 | NCBI WGS metagenome assembly OUNM01 (sample SAMEA3914820, study PRJEB12502) | metagenome | biome: forest; material: soil | place: USA | collected 2012-03-12 | depth 0.3 m | reverse complement strand
CGATAGCTCCGCAGCTCGTGTCTGTCCGGGTCGCGGGTGGACACCAGCACGTAGTGCGCTTCGGGCTCGGCGGCCAGGCTCACGTCGGTGCGGCTCGGGTAGGCCTCGGTCGCGGTGTGCGAGTGGTAGACGACGACCGGCTCCTCGCCGTTCTGGTCCATCTCCTTGTAGAGCTGGAGCAGGTCGGTGGAGTCGAACTCGTAGAACGTCGGGCTCCCGGCCGCGTTCACCATCTCGACGAACCGCTCCGGGCGGTCGCTGCCCTCGGGGCCGGCGACGATGCCGCACGCCTCGTCGGGGTGGTCGCGCCTGGCGTGCGCGACGATGGCGTCGTACGTCGCGCGGTCGATGGTCAGCACCCGACTAGGTTACGAGGGCGGGCGCCGGTACCTGGTCGCGGTCTCACCTGCGAGGACGTCGTCGATCCGCTCGCGCAGCCAGTCCGACATCGGCGGCAGCGCGTCGGCCGGCCACCAGCGGACGTCGACGTTCTCGTCGTCGTTGACGCGCGCCTCGCCGCCGACCCAGGTGCAGTCGAAGGTGAGGTCGAGGTAGACGCCCAGGTCGCCGTTGCCGTGCACGACCTGCGGGCTGGCGCCGACCGACGCGAGCCGGTCGACGGTGACGACCACGCCGGTCTCCTCGAGCGCCTCGCGGGCGGCGCCGAGCGCCGGCTCCTCCCCCGGGTCGAGGATGCCGGTGACCGGCGACCACTCGCCGTTGTCGGCCCGCCGTGTGAGCAGGATCTCGTCGTTGCCGGGGGCGCCCCGCCGCACGACGGCGGTCACGGCGGGCAGCCACAGCTCGCGGGTACCGATGAGCTGACGCAGCTCCGCGACGAACGGCGGGATCGGCATCAGTCGCCCCTCACTGGCTGAGGGCTCCCACCAGGGTCTCCTGGAGGTAGCCGACCCACTCGTAGATGTCGTGCGCCTGGGCACGCGGGTCGTCGTCGGGCAGCGAGTGCCAGTACGCCTCGTCGCCCTCCTCGACCTCGAGCCGGGTCGCGAGCGCGAGGCGGAGGTCGGTGAAGGACCGCATCCAGGTCTCCGCGGTCGGCTCGTCGAGCTCGACGTCGATCATCAGCCCTTCCTCGGTGAGCTCGGGCGGCAGCCCGGCCTCCTCGAGGCCGTCGATGATGGCGATCGCCGCCGCGGCCTTGCCGTCGCGCAGCGTTCCCTCCGTGAACCGGCGGAACTCCGCGGCCGACTCCTCGTCGTTCGGGTACGCCGTCGGGAACAGCCGGGCGAGGACCGGGTCCTCGGGCTCCTGCGTCGGCCCGGAGAAGTCCATCATCGCCTCGAACGGGTCGGCGTCGTCCCGGGGCACCGCCGCCTCGTTGCGGAGCAGCTCGACCAGCTGTCCCGCGAGCGAGCGCAGCAGGTCGGCCTCGAAGCCGGTGAAGTTCGCGATGATCAGCTTGCTGCGCCGGTGCCGGTGGAAGGCGCTCAAGTCAATCCTGCTTGTCCATGGTCGCCCAGAGTCCGTACTCGTGCATCGCCTGCACGTCGCGCTCCATCTCCTCGCGGGTGCCGTGGCTCACCACGGACTTGCCGTCCTCGTGGACCTCCATCATCAGCTTCTCCGCCTTCTTCTTCGGGTAGCCGAAGTACTTCTGGAAGACGAACGTCACGTAGGACATCAGGTTGACCGGGTCGTTCCACACGATGGTCACCCACGGCTTCGCCGTCTGGACGATCTCGTCAGTGGTAGTGGTCGGCTCGACCTCGACGGGAGCGGTCACACACCCATATTTGCACAGCCATGTTGGCACACTGATCCCCGTGGCTCCTGTGTCTCACTCCACCGCGCTGCTCACGGACCACTACGAGCTGACGATGCTGCAGTCCGCGCTGCAATCGGGTACGGCGCACCGCCGCTCCGTGTTCGAGCTGTTCCCGCGGCGGCTCCCCGAGGGGCGGCGGTACGGCGTGGTCGCCGGTGTGGGGAGGGCGCTGGACGCGATCGAGTCGTTCGCGTTCGACCCCGAGACGCTGGCCGTGCTCGAGGACGTCGTCGACGACGCCACGCTGCAGTGGCTGGCGTCGTTCCGGTTCGGCGGCGACGTCTGGGGCTATGCCGAGGGCGACGCGTACTTCCCGCACTCGCCGTTGCTGATCGTCGAGGCGTCGTTCGCGGAGGCGGTCCTCCTGGAGACGGTGCTGCTGTCGATCTACAACCACGACTCGGCGATCGCGTCGGCTGCGTCGCGGATGACGCTGGTGGCGGGCGACCGGCCCTGCATCGAGATGGGGTCGCGGCGTACGCACGAGGAGGCGGCGGTGGCGGCCGCGCGGGCGGCGTACATCGCCGGCTTCGCGACCAGCTCGAACCTCGCGGCCCGGCAGCGGTACGGCGTACCGACGGCGGGGACGAGCGCGCACTCCTTCACGCTGCTGCACGACACCGAGACCGACGCGTTCCGCGCGCAGGTGTCGTCGCTGGGCGCCGGGACGACGCTGCTGGTCGACACCTACGACGTCGAGGAGGCGGTGCGGACCGGCGTGTCGATCGCCGGCCCGGGGCTCGGTGCGGTGCGGCTGGACTCGGGCGACCTCGCCGTCCAGGCCGTGCAGGTGCGCGAGCTGCTGGACTCGCTCGGGGCGACGTCGACGCGGATCATCGTGACCAGCGACCTCGACGAGCACGCGATCGCGGCGCTGGCGGCCGCGCCGGTGGACGGGTACGGCGTCGGCACCGAGCTGGTCACCGGCAGCGGGCACCCGACGTGCGGGTTCGTCTACAAGCTGGTCGCCCGCGCGTCGGAATCCGGCGAGATGGTGTCGGTGGCCAAGCGGAGCGTGGACAAGGTGTCGGTCGGCGGGCGGAAGTACGCGCTGCGCCGGCGGTCGCCGTCCGGCGTGGCCGAGGCGGAGGTGATCGGCATCGGCGTGGCGCCGGAGGACGACGGCGACGACCGGTCGCTGCTGGTGCCGCTGGTGCGCTCGGGCGAGATCGTCGGGCGGGAGCCGCTGATCGCCGCACGGGACCGGCACCTCGCCTCGCGCGCGGAGCTGCCCGTCGAGATCCAGCAGATGTCCAGGGGCGAGCCGGTCATTCCTACCGTTACGTTGGGCCCATGACGCGCGCGTTGATCGTGACCGACGTCCAGAACGACTTCTGCGAGGGCGGCTCGCTGCCGGTCACCGGTGGGGCAGCCGTGGCGGCGGACATCGGGACGCTGCTGCACGCGTGGGTCGCTCGCGGTCCGGACGCGCCGACGTACTCCCACGTGGTGGCGACCAAGGACCACCACATCTCCCCCGGCCCCCACTGGTCGTCCACGCCCGACTTCGTGGAGTCCTGGCCGGTGCACTGCGAGGTCGGGACCGACGGCGAGGCCTTCCACCCGAACCTGGATCCGCAGCCGTTCGACGCGATCTTCCTCAAGGGCGAGCGCCGGGCGGCGTACTCGGGCTTCGAGGGTCGGTCCGTCGACGGTACGCCGCTCGCGGACTGGCTGCGGGCGCACGAGGTCGACGCGGTCGACATCTGCGGCATCGCGACCGACTACTGCGTGCGGGCGACCGCGCTGGACGCCGTGGGCGCGGGCTTCCCGACCCGGCTGCTGCTGGCGCTGTGCGCGGGCGTCGACGTCGCCACGTCGCGCGCGGCGGTCGACGAGATGCGCGCGGCCGGGGTGACCGTTGCCTGACCTGGAGTCGTCGCTCGCCGACGGGGTGCTGACACTGACCTTCAACCGGCCGGAGGCGCTCAACGCCGTGACCGGGCCGATGATGGCCGGGCTCGCCGCCGAGCTCGAGGGCGCCGCCCGGCGCGACGACGTCCGCGTCGTCGTCCTCACCGGCACGGGAGCGGGGTTCAGCGCCGGCGCGGACATGGCCGCGCTGCGGCTCGCCCCGGAGCACCCCGTCGAGACGATGGACGGCGCGAACCGGGTGATCCGCGCCGTCGTCGGCTGCCCGCTGCCGGTGGTCGCCGCCGTCAACGGCATCGCCGCCGGTGTCGCCTGCTCCGCAGCCCTCGCCTCGGACATCATCGTCGCGGCGGAGTCCGCGGCCTTCCTGCTGCCGTTCTCCCGGATCGGCCTGATGACCGACGGCGGCTCCTCCGCCACCGTCGCCGCGTCGATCGGCCGCGCCCGCACCATGCGGATGGCGCTGCTCGGCGAGCCGCTCAGTGCTGCCGCTGCGCTCGAGGCGGGCCTGATCACCCACGTCGCCCCCGACTCCGCGTTCGCGGACCTGGTCGCCACCATCACCCGCCGGCTCGCGGCCGGCCCGTCGATCGCCCTCACCGGGATCAAGAAGGCCGTCAACGCCGCCACGCTCCCGCACCTCGAGGCCGCTCTCGATCGTGAGCACGCCGGCCAGCGCGCCCTCTTCACCACCCGCGACTTCGCCGAGGGTCTCGACGCCTTCGCCGAGGGCCGCAGGCCGGTGTTCCGCGGGGAGTGACGTCGCCGCCGCATGTAACGCGGTGTTATGGCCACTAGGAACCCGTTAGAACAGGGTCACCAGAGGTCCTAACACCGCGTTACAGCTGAGAGATCAGCGCCGCGGCCGACGAACGACGTACGGCGCCAAGTCGTCGATCGAGACGCCGAAGCGAGCGTTCGTGTCGCGGATCTCGCGGTGGAGACGATCCTGTGTCGCCTGCCAGGTGTCCTCCTGGACATCGGCCCAGACCACGCGGGACATGCCGAGCTTGAAGCCGCACAGCCAGTCCTGGCGGCGCTTCTCCTCCCACATGACCTCGTCGGGCGTGCGATCGGCGTAGCCGCCGACGTCCTCGCGCACGTACTTCAGCCGCCCGTCGAATTCAACCAGGTGGCGCCCGATCCGGAAGTCGACCCACGCGACCCGGCCGCGGTCCTGGAGCCCGAACTGGGGCTGGATGAACCCGAGCCCGAGCTGACTGAGCATCAGGAGCGTGAGGTCTTCGCCCACGCTCTCGCATCGAGGGTCGGCGACCTCGATGGCGAGGCGAGGCGCGGTCACGTAGGGCCAGGACCTCATCGGGGTCACCGCCGATCGGAGCGCCGACCGCGACACCCCCGCGCGCAGGGCCGAGGCGGCCGCGACCACACCGTGACGGACGCCGTGCTCACGACCGATGTCGGCCACGGTCCGCGGGATGTCCAGCACGGGATGGTCGTCGACGAAGACGATCTGCTCATCCCGGACCGGGGCCTTGTGGTGCTTGATCCCGTGGCGGGTGCGACCTCCGAGTGCCCCGATGCGCGTCACGTGGACCAGCCTCGGCCTCGCCTCGAGGATCGGGAGGCGGTGCAGGTACGCCGCGGAGTCGTGGCTGACGAAGTGCGGCGTGTTCGTCGTCAAGGTCGCCGCCCAGACCTCCAGCCGCGGACGTTCGACGTACGGGTCGAGCGACTCCCAGTGCGGCCGGGTCGCGTAGACGCCGCGCCGGACGGCGACCCACTCGCCCGTGCGGATCAGGGCGAGGATCTGCTTGTCGGTCATGCCGGCCGCCCGACCTTGGCGGCGCAGGATCAGGCCGTGCTGTCGGGCGAGGTAGTACGCATGGGGCGGCTGCTGCATCCCGAGAGCGTGCTCGCTCCGGCGGGACGGTCGCCCGCCGAGGCGAGCAGGTTGTGGACTACGGGGCGGTCGCGGCAGCGGTGAACGATTCCCGGCACCGGGCTACGAGATCGTCACCGGGTCCGAGCCGGAGACCAGCCGCCAGTCGACCGAGGCGAACCGGGCAGGGTCGATGGTCTCGTGGGCGATGACCCAGTCGATGAGCAGCTGGCGGATCTCGTTCTGCCGGTTGTAGACGACCGGGGCGGTGGAGACGGCCGGGAAGCCCCCGCCGCCGGACTGGCGGTAGTTGTTGACCGCCATCGCGAACTGCTGGTCGGCGGTCACCGGGACGCCGTCGTACGCGAGGTTCTTGATCCGCGAGCCGGGGGCGGCCGAGATGTCGATGTCGTAGGTGAGCGGCGCGTCGAGGCCTGCGACCGCGTCGTAGTTGTAGTCGGGCGTGCCGTTCGGCGCGGTCGGGGTGACGGCGTTGGTCACCTGGTTCATCGTGAACGGGCCGGTGCCGGAGACCTGCTTGAAGTAGCGCGCCGAGTACTCGAGGTAGGCGAGCACGTCGGCTCCCGAGACCTGCACGCCGAGCAGCGTGTTGTCGTAGATGTACAGCCCGGCGACGTCGCGGACGGTCACCTGGCCGGACGGGAACGACGCGGCGCGGTTGAACGGCGCGGCGATCGACAGCACCGGCAGCGAGGCGGCAGAGCCGGTGAGGCCGGCCTTCACCGCGTCCGCCTGCACGAAGTTCACGAAGTCGATGATCGGCACGTCCTCGACCACCGCCCGCGCGGCCGAGAGCTCCTCGATCGACGTGCCGACCGGCGAGTTCACGTACTCGACGACCGTGTCGTGCTGCTCCTGCACGGCTGCCGCGACGGCCGGGTCGGCGTCGACGGTGTTCGAGTTCAGCACCTGCGAGCCGGCCGCGACCAGCGTCCACTTCATCTTGCCGTGCTTGGTGTACGTCGCCTGCACGATCATGTCCATCAGCGCGACCCGCATGCCCCAGTAGTACGGCTCGCAGAGCAGCACCTGCTGCCCGGTCTTCTTGTTCCGCACGAACTGCTGGGCGATCTCCTTGTGCGCGTGGCCGACCAGGATCGCGTCGACGTGCGGCACCTGCTCCGCCACGAGCGAGGCGGCGTTCTCCGGGTACGGCAGCGCGTCGCCGTACGACGACGACGTGTCCGCCCCCGAGTGCGCCGAGATGACGACGAGGTCGCAGCCCTTCTTCTTCAGCTCGGGCACGAACTTCTTCGCCTGCTCGACCAGGCCCGGGAACTCCATGCGACCCTCGACGTTCGCCTTGTCCCAGATCGCGATGCCGGGGTTGGTCAGCCCGAGCACGCCGACCTTGAGCCGCCGGCCGCCGCCGACGTTGAACGTGCGGATGATGTAGGGCTTGAAGGCCGGCCGCTTGGTCGCCGGGTCGACGGCGTTCGCCCCGAGCAGCGGGAAGTTCAGCTGGTCCTCCCACGTGCGCAGCAGGTCGATGCCGTAGTTGAACTCGTGGTTGCCGAGCGCCGCAGCGTCGTACCCGACGAGGTTCATCGCGCGCGCCATCGGGTGCACGACCGTGCCGCCGATCGGCGAGATCTTGGCGTAGTAGTACGCCAGGGGCGTGCCCTGGATGGTGTCGCCGGCGTCCAGCGTCAGGATCGGCTCGCCGCGACGCTCCTTGCGCATCGCCTTGATCAGCGTGGTCGCCTTGGCCAGGCCGATGTCGTCGTGCGCGGCGTTGTCGAACTCCGCGTTCTTGTAGTAGTCCCAGTTGAAGACGTTGCCGTGGAGGTCGGTCGTGCCGAGGACGGTGAGCCGCACCCGGTTCCCGGGCTTGCGCGGGTCGTAGGCGGCGCCGTACGACGGAGCGGCGAACCCGGCAGCCGCGAGCGCGGCCCCTCCGGTGAGACCGCCGGCGATGACGGCGCGGCGAGACGGCTTGGCTTCAGACACGACAGTTCCTCCCGAGATCGGACGTGAGCGCAGGACGTTCTATCCCGGATCGCGGCGCCGCCACAAGGGGTCACGCCGGCAGGGCACGAGATGTTCACCTGCGCCGGGTCAGCACCACTTCTCCGCCAGCGCCCTGACCACGGTCAGGTTGCGGTTGGTCGCGACGCCGAGGTGCTTCTCGACGATCACGTTGGTCAGCTTCGCCTCGTGGTAGTGCGGACCGAGCAGCAGGTGCACCGCCCGGCCACCGACCTTCGCCACCTCCTCGGCCGAGGAGGCCTGCTCGATCGCGGCGACCTGCGCCGCCGTCGGCGCCTGCTTCAGCAGCGAGACGTAGTGCCGCCCCTCGTGCCCGTCGGCGAACCGCGCTGCGTCCGCGGCGACGTCCCGCAGCTCCGCCTGGGTGAACACGATCGTCGGCACCTCGAAGCCGCGGTCCGCGAGGAACGCCGCCTCCAGCGTCGCCTCGATCCGCGCCCGGGACCGCATCGTCGTGTCGAACCGGACGTTCCCGGTGTTGATGTAGGTCTCGACATCGCCGAACCCGGCCCGCTCGACCGCCGCCACGATGTCCGCCTTCGGGAACTTGCGGTTCGACCCGAGGTTGATCGCGCGCAGGAACGCCACGTACGTCGCCATGCCCGCATCCTGCCCCATCTGGATTTACATAGGTTTCCGATGTATTGTTGCTCCACGTGACCGAATCGGAGCTCGCCAGCGACCTGGTCGTGCACGCCGCGCAGCTCATCCGCGCCCTGCGCCGCGACCTCGAGCTGCCCGCGACCACCCGGCTCCTCTCCCTCATGGAGCAGGCCGGGCCGGTGGGCATCAGCCGGCTCGCCGAGCTGGACCGCAGCTCGCAGCCGACCATGTCGGGCGCCGTCGCGCACCTCGTCGAGCAGGGCTGGGCCGCCAAGGCGCCGAACCCGGATGACGCGCGGGCCTCGGTCGTCACCCTGACCGACACCGGCCGCGCCGAGCTCGCTCGCGCCCGCGAGCGGATCGGCGAGCACGTCGCGACGATCGTCGCCGACGATCCCACCCTCACCACCGAGGACCTCGCCACGGCGGTCGCCGTGCTGCGCGCCCTCGTGACGGACACCAGTCTTCAGAAAGGCAGTTCGTGAGTTCATCCCTCCTCAAGCAGCCCCGCGCCGTCTGGGCGGTCGCCTTCGCCTGCGTCATCGCGTTCATGGGCATCGGCCTCGTCGACCCGATCCTCAAGCAGATCGCGGCCGACCTCGGTGCCACCGGGAGCCAGGTCTCGCTGCTGTTCAGCAGCTACATGGCGGTCATGGGCATCGCGATGCTCGTGACCGGCGTGGTCTCGAGCCGGATCGGCGCCAAGCGCACCCTGCTCGCGGGCCTGGTCCTCATCATCGTCTTCGCCGCCCTGGCCGGGTCGTCGAACACCGTCGGCGCGGTCATCGGCTTCCGTGCCGGCTGGGGTCTCGGCAACGCGCTGTTCGTCGCGACCGCCCTGGCCACGATCGTCCAGGCCTCGAAGGGCTCGGTCGCCCAGGCGATCATCCTGTTCGAAGCGGCGCTCGGCCTCGGCATCGCGTCCGGCCCGCTGCTCGGCGGCCTGCTCGGCCAGCACTCCTGGCGCGCGCCGTTCTACGGCGTCTCCACGCTGATGGCGATCGCCCTGGTCGCTACCGCGTTCTTCCTGCCGACGACGCCCCCGCAGGGCCGGCGTACGTCGCTGGCCGACCCGTTCCGCGCGCTGCGCCACCCGGCGCTGCTGCTGCTCGCGCTGGTCGCGATCTTCTACAACCTCGGCTTCTTCACGCTGATGGCCGCCGGCCCGTTCGCGCTGCCGAGCTACGGCATCATGCAGATCGGCTGGACGTTCTTCGGCTGGGGCCTGCTGCTCGCGCTGACCTCGGTCGCGGTGGCGCCGTGGCTGCAGCGGATCTTCGGCACGCTGCCGACGCTGACCGCCGTGCTGTCGCTGTTCGCGCTCGACCTCGCCCTGATGGCGGTCTTCGCCGAGCACGAGCCGGCGATCATGGCCGGCATCATCGTGGCCGGCGCCCTGCTCGGCATCAACAACACCCTCGTCACCGAGGCGGTCATGGGCGCGGCCCCGGTCGAGCGGCCGGTCGCGTCCGCGGCGTACTCCTTCGTCCGCTTCACCGGCGGCGCCGCCGGACCGTACGTCGCCATGAAGCTGTTCGAGCAGCAGGGCGTGCACGCGCCGTTCTGGTTCGGCGCGATCGCCGTCGTCGTCGGCGTGGTGATCCTGGTCCTCGGTACGCCGACCGTCCGTCGCGCCCTGCACGGCGCCGTTCCCGCTCGCCACGGCACCACCGAGGCGGAGGCGGAGCTGGTCGGCGACCTGGCCTGACGCCCCAGCGGGAAAACCCCTCGCCCGCACCGGCCCACGACGCGTACCGTCGTGGGCCGGTGGGGATCAGCAGCCGACCCGGTGTGCCGGGGGCCGGTCCTGCGCGTCGTACCTCCACCGACCCCTGTGAAGGGGCCTCTGGCATACGCGCGATGTGCGCGGGGGTTCGACTCCCCCTCAAACACCGGGCGGACGGGCGGGTGCATCAGCGGCCCGTCGCCAGCGGCCCGGCCGGTCAGCACGACGGTGGGAGCCCCGCGGCGGGGCGTGTGCCCGCCCGTCCGTTCCGCGCGACAACCGAAGACAAGATCGGACACGGCGCCACGAGACCGAGGAAGGAGGCCAGCCATGTCCCTGTTCCGCACCATCACCGTTCACGCCGGCGAGCGCGCCCTCGAGTACGTCGACGGCACCTGCACCCGCGTGCTCGAGCCGGGCCGGCACCGGACGGCTCGCCGCGCGGAGTACCGCCGCGTCCTCGTGCTCGACCGCATCGAGACCACGGCACCCCAGGAGGTCCCGACCTCCGACGGCATGGGCGTCCGCGTCACCGTCGCGATCCGCTGGGCGGTCGCCGACCCGCAGCGGTACGTCGAGGCCGCGGTCGACCCGCTCGCGCTGGTCTACCTGGCGGTGCAGGTCGCGCTGCGCGACGCGCTCGTCGACGTCACCGCCGAGGACGCGGTCCGGCAGGCCCGCCGTACCCTCGGCGAGGCGATCACCGGGGCGGCGCGGGCCGCGGGCGCGGACGTCGGCATCGGCGTCCGCAGCGCCGTGGTGAAGGACGTGATCCTGCCCCACGAGCTGCGGGCGGCGTACGCCGAGCTGGTCACCGCCCGGGCGCGCGGCCAGGCCCAGCTGGAGGCCGCTCGGGCCGAGACGGCCGCGCTGCGCTCGCTCGCGAACGGCGCGAAGCTGCTCGACGAGCACCCGGGCCTCGCGCGGCTGCGCCTGGTGCAGGCGCTGCCGCCGGGCTCGCGCGTCGAGCTCGTGACGGAGTGAGTACCAACGCCCCGACTGCCATTGGCGGTCGGGGCGTCGCTCCCTCCCAGAGGGGAGTCTCAGAGGTTCCCGCGCAGCTCCTGCTCGCGCTCGATGGCCTCGAACAGCGCCTTGAAGTTGCCCTTGCCGAAGCCCAGCGAGCCGTGTCGCTCGATGAACTCGTAGAACACTGTAGGCCGGTCGCCCATCGGCTTCGTGAAGATCTGCAGCAGGTAGCCGTCCTCGTCGCGGTCGACGAGGATGCCGCGCTTCTTCAGCTCCTCGATCGGCACCCGCACCTCCCCGATCCGGGCGCGCAGCTCCGGGTCGTCGTAGTAGGAGTCCGGCGTGTCGAGGAACTCGATGCCGTTGTCGCGCAGGATGTCGACGCTGCGCAGGATGTCGTTGGTCGCCAGCGCGATGTGCTGGCAGCCGGCGCCGTCGTAGAACTCGAGGTACTCGTCGATCTGCGACTTCTTCTTCGCGATCGCCGGCTCGTTGAGCGGGAACTTCACGCGGTGGTTGCCGCTGGCGACCACCTTCGACATCAGCGCCGAGTAGTCGGTCGCGATGTCGTCACCGATGAACTCGGCCATGTTCGTGAAGCCGAGCACCTTGTTGTAGAAGGTGACCCACTCGTCCATCCGGCCGAGCTCGACGTTGCCGACGCAGTGGTCGACGGCCTGGAACAGCCGCTTCGGGTGACCCTCGCGCCGGACGACCTTCGTGGTGGCGGCGACGTAGCCCGGCAGGTACGGGCCGTCGTACTTCGATCGGTCGATCAGCGTGTGGCGGGTCTCGCCGTACGTCGCGATCGCGGCGATCCGCACCGTCCCGAACTCGTCGGACTCGTCGTGCGGCTCGACCAGGACCGTCGCGCCCATGGCGCGGGCGTGCTCGATGCACCTGTCGACGTCCGGCACCTCCATCGGGAGGTCGACGACGCCGTCGCCGTGCTTGCGGTGGTGGTCGAGCACCGGGCTGTCCGGGGTCACGCCGCCGGTGAACACGAACCGGGCGCTGCCGGAGCGCAGCACGTAGGACTTGGAGTCGCGGCAGCCGTTCTCGGGGCCGCGGTACGCCTCGAGCTCCATGCCGAGCGCGAGCTGGTAGAAGGTCGCGGTCTGGGTCGCGTTGCCGACCACGAAGCACACGGCGTCCTGGGCGGTCACCGGGAACGGGTCGTTGGCGGCGTCGTACTCCACCAGTCCGACCAGCTCCTTGAGCTGCTCGAGAGTCAGGTCGGCCTTGAGCTCGTCAGGTGTCAACGTCATGCCGGAAGCGTCGTCGGATCGGGCAGTCTGTGCAACAGTGGACGAACACGCTGCGCAACTTGCCCAGTGAAAGGGTGACAGATGGACGACCTGGACGGCAGATTGATCGAGCTGTTCGCCACCGACCCGCGCGTCGGCGTTCTCGAGGCGTCCCGCCGGCTCGGCGTCGCCCGCGGCACCGTCCAGGCGCGCCTGGACAAGCTCGCCGCGAGCGGAGTCGTCACCGGCTGGGGCCCGGACCTCTCGCCCGAGGCGCTGGGGTTCCCGGTGACGGCGTTCCTGACCCTCGAGATCCGGCAGGAGACCAGCCAGGGCGGGCACGACGCCGTCGGCGCTCACCTGGCTGCGATCGCGGAGGTGCTCGAGGTGCACACGATCACCGGCGCCGGCGACATGTGGGCCCGCGTGGTCGCGCGGTCGAACGCCGACCTCCAGCGGGTCATCGACTCCGTGCTCGAGCACCCGGCGATCGTGAGGTCGTCGACCGTGATCGCGCTGGCGACGCAGGTGCCCTACCGGGTGCTGCCGCTGGCACGGAGGTCGTCGACGGACGGCACGAAGTAGTACGAGCCGGTCAGCGCCGTGGTGTACCGCGTCAGGTCGTCGCGGACGCTGCCGATCCCGGCCATGCTGTCGAGCAT
>OUNM011035150.1_pt1 | contig 12720 bp, 9 predicted proteins | sample 1769961 | NCBI WGS metagenome assembly OUNM01 (sample SAMEA3914820, study PRJEB12502) | metagenome | biome: forest; material: soil | place: USA | collected 2012-03-12 | depth 0.3 m | reverse complement strand
GGGCGAGGCCTGGTTCTGGGACACGCTGGTCGACGCCGACCTGCCCAACAATGTCGGCAACTGGCAGTGGGTGGCCGGCAGCGGCGCCGACGCCTCGCCATATTTCCGAATATTCAATCCCATCGCCCAGGGCGAAAAATTCGACCCGCGCGGTGTGTACGTCCGGCGCTGGATTCCTGAACTTTCCGGCGTTCCCGATGATGTTATCCACAAGCCTTGGACCAGAGCCTTGCATCTGCCCGCCGCGGCCAAACGTCTCTACTCACGACCGATCGTCGACCACGCCCAGGCTCGTGAAAAAGCCATGGAGGCCTATCGCAGCCTCTGACCCAAGCGAGGCTTTACGATCCGGTTGTTAACGGCGTTAATAAACGCGTCACCGGAAGCGAGGCTTCGCCTTGAATAGTGCGCTCTGGAACGATCCCGACCTGAAGGCCGCTCCGGTCGCCTTCCGAACCGCCCTTCGCGTGGCGGCGACGAACTGGGAGTTCGGCTCGATCACCTGGGTCCTGCCGACCGGCAAGGTCCTGACCCTCAAGGGCGACAAGCCCGGGCCCGAGGCGACGGTCCGGATCCGCGACTACAATTTCGTCCGCCGCGCCTTTTCTTCAGGCGACATCGGCTTCGCCGAGGGCTTCATGGCCGGCGAGTGGGAAACCCCGGACCTGTCGGCGGTGCTGGAAGCGTTCTCGCTGAACTTCGACAAGCTGTCGGCGCTGGTGGACGGCAATCCGGTGATGCGGGTGGTCAACGCCCTCTACCATCTATTCCACCGCAACAGCCGCGACGGGTCGCGCAAGAACATCCATGCCCACTACGACCTGGGCAATGCGTTCTATTCGCGCTGGCTGGACCCCAGCATGACCTATTCCTCGGCCCTCTATGAACGGCCGAACCAGCCGCTGTCCGAGGCCCAGAACGCCAAGTACGCGGCCCTGGCCCGGACCATCGATCTGGCGCCCGGCAAGCACGTGCTGGAGATCGGCTGCGGCTGGGGCGGCTTCGCCGAGTTCGCGGCCAAGGAGGTCGGCGCCAAGGTCACCGGCATCACCATCTCGCAGGCCCAATACGACTTCGCCAAAAAGCGCTTGTTCGACCAGGGCTTGGCCGAGAAAGCCGACATTCGGCTGATCGACTATCGCGACGTCCGGGGCCAGTTCGACGCCGTGGCCTCGATCGAGATGTTCGAGGCGGTGGGCGAGGAATATTTGCCGGCCTATTTCGGCAAGATCCGCGAGGTGCTGAGCCCCGGCGGTCGCGCCGGCCTGCAGATCATCACCATTCGCGACGAGCTGTTCGCCGACTATCGCGACCGCACCGACTTCATCCAGCGCTACATCTTCCCAGGTGGCATGCTGCCCAGCGAGGCGCGGCTGCGTCAGGAGACGGATCGCGCGGGCCTGGAATGGAGCGATCTCAAGCGCTTCGGCCAGAATTATGCGGACACCCTGGCTGAGTGGGCGCGGCGCTTCGAGGCCGCCTGGAGCGACATCCGCAAGGATGGGTTCGACGAGCGCTTCCGCCGGCTGTGGCGCTTCTATCTCAGCTATTGCGAGGCAGGCTTTCGCTCCGAGCGCACCAATGTCATCCAGCTGGGGCTAAGCCGGAGCTAGAGGCGCAGACGCCGAGCCCATCGGCTCAGTATCGACGCTCGGGTCTTGTGGATAAGGCGCCAACCCTATGGCCAAGCTAGGATTTGGCCTGCCCGCTCGCGCGCCTTCAGGAAAACTGGGGTTGCGCCGGCGCTGCGTCGCACGATCTACCAGCGATCCAGACGTCCCTTCGAAGGCCCGCCATGACCGTCCTGCCCAGCGTACTCGACGCCATTGGAAACACCCCGCTGATCCGCCTGAACCGCGCCAGCGAGGCCACCGGCTGCGAGATCCTGGGCAAGGCCGAGTTCATGAACCCCGGCCAGTCGGTCAAGGACCGCGCGGCGCTGGGCATCATCCGCGACGCCGAAGCCAAGGGCTTGCTGAAGCCCGGCGGCCGCATCGTCGAAGGCACGGCCGGCAACACCGGCATCGGCCTGGCCATGGTCGCCTCGGCCCTGGGCTACAAGACCACGATCGTCATCCCCCGCACCCAGAGCCAGGAAAAGAAGGACGCCATCCGCCTGCTGGGCGCCGAACTGGTCGAGGTGGACGCCGTCCCCTATTCGAACCCCGACAACTATGTCCGCTATTCCGGACGCTTGGCCGAGGAACTTAGCCGAACCGAGCCCAACGGCGTGATCTGGGCCAACCAGTTCGACAACGTCGCCAACCGCGACGCCCACTACCGCACCACGGGTCCGGAAATCTTCGAGCAGACGGGCGGCAAGGTCGACGGCTTCATCTGCGCCGTTGGTTCCGGCGGCACCCTGGCCGGCGTCGCCCAGGCCCTGCGCGAGCGCAAGCCGTCGGTGAAGATCGGCTTGGCCGACCCTTACGGCGCGGCGCTCTACAGCTGGTACAAGGACGGCGAGCTGGCCTCGGAAGGAAACTCGATCAGCGAGGGCATCGGCCAGGGCCGCATCACCGCCAACCTGGAAGACCTGACCGTCGATCACCCCTATCGCGTCACCGACGAGGAGATGCTGGAGGTGATCTTCGACCTCGTGCAGCACGAGGGCCTGTGCCTGGGCGGCTCGACGGGGATCAACGTCGCCGGCGCCGTCAAGCTGGCCAAGGACCTGGGGCCCGGCCACACCATCGTGACGATCCTGTGCGACCACGGCTCGCGCTACCAGTCCAAGCTGTTCAATCCCGCGTTCCTGCAGGAAAAGGGCCTCCCGACGCCGCCCTGGATGTAAGATCCCCGCCGAGTCACACCGCAAGAGGCGTCCCATGAGCAACTCGTCCGATCCGCTGGTCTCCACCGCCTGGCTGGCCGAGCATCTCGACGCGCCGGACGTGCGCGTGGTCGACGCCTCGTGGCACATGCCCGCCGCCCAGCGCGATCCGCGCCAGGAGTACCTGGCCGCCCACATCCCAGGCGCGGTGTTCTTCGACATCGACGACATCTCCGACGAGACCTCGGACCTGCCGCACATGATCCCGACGGCGACCAAGTTCGCCTCGCGGGTCAAGAAGCTGGGCCTGGGCGATGGCTCGCGGATCGTGGTCTATGACAGCATCGGCATCCTGCCGGCCGCTCGGGCCTGGTGGCACTTCCGCGCCATGGGCCACGAGGATGTCGTGGTGCTGGACGGCGGCCTGCCCAAGTGGCTCGCCGAAGGCCGTCCGGTCGAGGACGGTCCGGTCTCGGCGCAGGAGCGCCATTTCACGCCGCGCTGGCAGGCCGACATCTATCGCTCGGTCGAGCAAATGCGCGAGATCGTCGAGAGCGGCCGCGAACAGATCATCGACGCCCGCGCCGCCGGTCGCTTCGAGGGTCGCGATCCCGAGCCCCGCGCCGGCCTGCGCGGCGGCCACATGCCCGGCGCCCGCAACATCCCGCTCTCGGCGATGCTGGCGGCGGACAACACTATGCTGCCGGCCGACCAGTTGAAGGTCGTGTTCGAGAAGGCCGGTGTCGACATCGACCGGCCGATCGCCTCGACCTGCGGCTCGGGCATCACCGCCGCGGTCGTCGCCCTGGCCCTGGCCCGCATGGGCAAGCCGCGCTCGGCCGTCTACGACGGCTCGTGGACGGAATGGGGCGGCCTGGCCGATACGCCCGTCGCGACCGGCCCGGCCCAGCAACTCTGAGACCCCTCCCAGGGATCACGGCTTGAACCGCGCGCGCAGAGCCTTAAACCACGGGCTCTGCGTCGCGTCGCCGAAGGTCCCGCCATGGATGAAGAAACCCGCCTGATCCGCACGGGCTCCAAGCCCGCCAGCCTGGCGCGTACGGTCAATCCGCCGATCCAGCGCGGCTCCACGGTGCTGCTGCCCAACGCCGCCTCGCTGTACGACGACGACCAGCTGACCTACGGCATCACCGGCCTCTCCTCGCCCGCCGCCCTGCAGCAGGCGCTGGCCGAGCTGGAAGGCTCGCCGGACGTCACCCTCTACCCTTCAGGCCTGGCGGCGATCACCGGCGCGATGCTGGCGGTGCTGAAGGCCGGCGACGAAATCCTGGTGGTCGACAGCGCCTACAAGCCCACGCGGCGGTTCTGCGATCGGGTGCTGACCCGGTTCGGCGTGACGACCACCTACTACGACCCGGCGCTGTCGGCCGAGGCGCTGCTGGCGCTGGCGACACCGAAGACCCGCCTGATCCTGCTGGAGGCGCCCGGCTCCCTGACCTTCGAGATGCAGGATGTCCCGGCCATCGCCAAGGCCGCCAACGATCGCGGCATCCTCACCCTGATCGACAACACCTGGGCCGCCGGCCTCTATTTCAAGCCGCTGGCGCACGGCGTGACGATCAGCGTCCAGGCCCTGACCAAATATGTTGGCGGCCACTCGGACTGCTTCATGGGCTCGGCGACCACGATGGACGAGACCATCGGCAATGAATTAGGCAATGCGATGTGGGACATCGGCTGGTCGGTGTCGCCCGACGACGCCTACACCATGCTGCGCGGCCTGCGCACCTTGGCCACCCGTCTGCCCCGCCATCATCAGAACGGCCTGGCCGTGGCGCGCTGGCTGCAGGATCGGCCGGAGGCGGCGCGCGTCCTGCACCCCGCCCTGCCCGGCGATCCGGGCCATGCGCTCTGGAAGCGCGACTTCACCGGCGCCTGCGGCCTGTTCGGCGTGGTGCTGAAGCCCTGCTCGCAGCGCGCGGTCCACGCCTTCCTCGACGCGCTGCAACTCTTCGGCCTGGGCTTCTCGTGGGGCGGCTATGAGAGCCTGGCCATCCACTGCGATCCGCAGCTCAAGAACCGCGCTGTCCCTGTGAACCTGGAAGGCCCGCTACTGCGCCTGCACATCGGCCTGGAAGCGGTCGACGACCTGGTCGCCGACCTCGACCGAGGCTTCGAGGCGCTGCGAACCGCCTAGAGGTGACGCGTCTCGGCCGGCGGCGCCCACCAGGCGTTGTCGCGGCCGTTGGAATAGCCGACGGGCGCGGCGGCCAGCTCGGCCGGGTCGGCGTCGTCCAGTGTCGCCAGACGGATCGAAACGAAGGCGCCGCCGATCTCCTCGACATAGCCATGGCCATGCGTGCGCACGCCGCAACGGCTGCAGAACGGGTGGTGACCGCTCATCGTGTTGAACTGGTAGTCGGTCAGCGCATCCTCGCCATCAAGCAGCCGGAAGGCGTCCGGCTTGACGATGGCGCCCCAGTTGCGGGTCTTCTGGCAGATCGAGCAGTTGCAGCGGCCCGTGCCGGCGTCCAGGTCGATATCGGCCTCGTAGCGGACTGCGCCGCAGTGGCAGCTGCCGGTGTAGGTCTTCAGCATCGGACGTCCCTTGCGTCGTTTCGTTGAGCTCGGTTCTAGGCGGCGCCTGTTGCCACCCTGCTGTCAGTAACGAGTCGAGTTTTCGACACCTGGCCACCGAAGCGTCCAAGAAACCCGTTCCGCTCTTGCGGTAGCGATGCGGCTCACGCCAGTCTCCAAACCGCGAGAAGACGGAGCCCCAGATGACCCTGTACCTCTTTGCCCTGCTGATCGGCGTCATCGCCGGCCTGCGGGCCATGACCGCGCCGGCGGCCGTCGCCTGGGGCGCCTATCTGGGTTGGATCCCGCTGGCGGGCTTTCCGCTGGCCTGGATGGCCGCACCCGCCACGCACTGGGTGTTCACGGTTCTGGCGGCGCTGGAGCTCTACAGCGATCAACTGCCCAAGACGCCCAGCCGCAAGGTCCCGCCGCAGTTCATCACGCGCGTCGTGGTCGGCGCCTTCTGCGGCGCGACCCTTATGATGCCCAGCGGCCACTGGCTGCGCGGCGCGGTCATCGGCGCGGTCGGCGCGGTGATCGGCACGCTGGGCGGCGCGTCGGTTCGCGCGCGTCTCGCCACGGCCTTCGGCAAGGATCTGCCCGCCGCCCTGATCGAAGACGCGGTCGCCGTCGTCGGCGGCCTGGCGATCGTGTGGCTGGCCCGATGAGCGTTCAGCGCTTCGACGCGATCATCGTCGGCGCGGGCCAGGCTGGACCGTCCCTGGCCGGACGCCTGACCGCCGCCGGCCAGACGGTGGCCCTGGTCGAGCGCAAGGACTTCGGCGGCACCTGCGTCAACACCGGCTGCATGCCGACCAAGACCCTGGTGGCCAGCGCCTACGCCGCCCACCTGGCTCGCCGCGCCGCCGACTACGGTGTCGTGCTGCAGGGCGAGGTCGGCGTCGACATGAAGCGGGTCAAGGACCGCCAGCAGACCGTGGTCCACAATGCGCGCGGCAATGTCGAAAAGTGGCTGCGCGGCATGCCGGGCATCACGGTGATCCAGGGCCACGCCCGCTTCGAGAGCGCCGACACCCTGCGGGTCGGCGAGGCGCTGATCACCGCGCCGAAGATCTTCCTCAATGTCGGCGGCCGGGCCAACGTCCCCGACATGCCCGGCGTGGGCGACATCGAATATCTGACCAATGTCGGCATGATGCAGCTGGATACCCTGCCCCAGCACCTGGTCATCGTCGGCGGCAGCTATATCGGGCTGGAATTCGCTCAGATGTTCCGCCGCTTCGGCAGCCAGGTGACGGTGGTCGAGATGGGCCCGCGCCTGATCGGCCGCGAGGATCCCGAGATTTCCGACGCCGTTCGCGAGATCCTGGAGGCCGAGGGCGTCGCCGTCCGCCTCAATGCCGAGTGCATCAGCTTCAGCACCTGCCCCGAAGGCTACTGCGTCCACGTCACCTGCGAGGCCGGCGCGCCGCAGGTGACCGGTTCGCACGTGCTGCTGGCCGTGGGTCGCAAGCCGAACACCGACGACCTGGGCCTCGATAAGGCCGGGATCGAGACCGACAAGCGCGGCTATATCGTGGTCGACGACCAACTGCGCACCACGGTTCCCGGCGTCTGGGCCATGGGCGACTGCAACGGCAAGGGCGCCTTCACGCACACGGCCTATAACGACTTCGAGATCATCGCCGCCAACCTGTTGGACGATGACCCGCGCAAGGTCAGCGACCGGATCTCTTGCTACGGCCTCTTCGTCGACCCGCCGCTGGGCCGCATCGGCATGACCGAGGCCGAGGCCAAGGCGACCGGCCGGCCGCTGCTGGTCGGCAAGCGCCCGATGACCCGCGTCGGCCGCGCCGTCGAGAAGAGCGAGACCCAGGGCTTCATGAAGGTGGTGGTCGACGCCGAGACGAAAGAGATCCTGGGCGCGGCGATCCTGGGCCTGAACGGCGACGAGGTGGTCCACGGCATGCTGGACCTGATGTACGCCAAGGCGCCCTATACGGTGATCTCGCGGGCGGTTCACATCCACCCGACGGTCTCGGAACTGGTCCCGACGATGCTGCAGGATCTGAAGCCTCTCTAGCCGGGCCTTCGACCTGTCAGATTTTCAGATTTTGGCCGCCTCGCCTTTAGACGAAATAGAGCCGGTTACGGTTGCGATTGGAAACGCAGGCCCCAGATAGCTGCGCAGACGTCGACGGAGGGTCGGCGCCTCTACTCCAAGGGACCGTTTCCCATGACTACCCTGTTCGACCCGCTGCGCGTTGGCGCCCTCGACCTGCCCAACCGAGTCGTGATGGCGCCGCTGACCCGCCTGCGCGCCGGTCCGACCCACACCCCCAACGCCCTGATGGCCGAGTACTATGGCCAGCGCGCCTCGGCCGGCCTGCTGATCACCGAGGGCGTACCGGTGACCCCGCAAGGCGTCGGCTATGCCGGCGTCCCCGGCATCTGGTCGAAGGACCAGGTCGAGGCCTGGAAGCCGGTGACCAAGGCCGTGCACGACAAGGGCGGCCGCATCTTCATGCAGATCTGGCACGTCGGTCGGATCTCCGATCCCGAGCATCTGAACGGCCAACTGCCGGTCGCGCCCAGCGCCATCGCCGCCAAGGGACATGTCAGCCTGCTGCGCCCCGAGCGCCCCTATCCGACGCCGCGCGCCCTCACCACCGAGGAAGTCGCCGGCGTGGTCGAGGCCTTCCGCCAAGGCGCCCAGAACGCCAAGGACGCTGGCTTTGATGGCGTGCAGATCCACGGCGCCAATGGCTATCTGCTCGACCAGTTCCTGCAGGACGGCTCCAACCAGCGCACCGACCAGTACGGCGGCCCGATCGAGAACCGCGCCCGCCTTCTGCTGGAAGTGACCGACGCCGTGGTCTCGGTGTTCGGCGCCGGCCGCGTCGGCGTCCACCTGGCGCCGCGCGCCGACAGCCACGGCATTAGCGACAGCAACCTGCCGGCCACCTTCGGCTACGTCGCCAAGGCCCTGGGCGAGCGCAAGATCGCCTTCATCTCGACCCGCGAGCACCAGGCGGCCGACAGCCTCGGCCCGGCGCTGAAGGCGGCCTTCGGCGGCGTCTATTTCGCCAACGAGAAGTTCGATCTGGCCAGCGCCAACGCCGCGATCGCGGCTGGCGACGCCGACGCGGTCATGTTCGGCAAGGCCTATATCGCCAACCCTGACCTCGTGGAGCGCCTGCAAAAGAACGCCCCGCTGAACGCGCCGGTCCCGGCCACCTTCTACGGCCCCGGCGCTGAGGGCTACACCGACTACCCGACGCTCGAGTCGATCAGCGAAGCGGCCGAGTAAGTTCTCTTCCAGCGTTCAATAACTCTGCCTCCCCAGGCCTTGTGCCTGGGGCCCATGGCTCCGCTAGCTGGGTGTCGCAAATGCGCGCCCACGCTAGCGGCGTCTACGAACATGCGCGGAGCCAGGCTGGGCCATGGGTCCTGGGCACAAGGCCCAGGAAAGCAACTCTTGGTGTCAGTTCACCAAGTCGCCGCTTCGATCAGCCCCTCGGCGACGTAGGCCTGAGCCACGGCCTCGGCGACCTTGATCCCGTCGACCGCGGCCGACAGGATCCCGCCGGCATAGCCCGCGCCCTCACCGGCCGGGAACAGGCCGGCGGTGTTGAGGCTCTGGAAGTCCTTGCCGCGGGTGATCCGGATCGGAGAGGACGTCCGGGTCTCGACGCCCGTCAGTAGCACGTCGGGATGGTCGTAGCCGGCGATCTGGCGGCCGAAGACCGGCAGCGCCTCGCGCATGGCCTCGATCACGAAGTCCGGTAGGCAGGCCGACAGGTCCGTCAGGGTCACGCCCGGCTTGTAGGACGGGATCACCTCGCCCAGCTCGCTCGAGGGTCGACCGGCCATGAAGTCGCCGACCTTCTGGCCCGGCGCCTGGTAACTGGAGCCGCCCGCCACATAGGCCAGGCTTTCCCACTTGCGTTGAAACTCGATGCCCGCCAGCGGATGCCCCGGATAGTCGCGCTCGGGATCGATGCCGACCACGAAGCCGGAATTGGCGTTCCGTTCGTTGCGCGAATACTGGCTCATGCCGTTGGTGACGACCCGGCCCGGCTCCGACGTCGCCGCCACCACCGTGCCGCCCGGGCACATGCAGAAGCTGTAGACCGTGCGGCCGTTCTTGCAGTGGTGCGACAGGCTGTAGTCCGCCGCGCCCAGGTCGGGGTGACCGGCGCAGTCGCCGAAGCGCGCCTTGTCCATCCACGACTGCGGATGCTCGATCCGCACGCCGATCGAGAACGGCTTGGCCTCGATGTGAACGCCGCGCGCATACAGCACCTCGAACGTGTCGCGCGCGCTATGACCCAGGGCCATGACCACGTGGCGGGCCGGCAGATAGTCGCCGCCAGCGATGCGCAGGCCCCTCAACTGGCGTGAGCCGTCGGCGCCGACCTGGATGTCGAAGTCCTCGACCTTGTGCTGCCAGCGGTATTCGCCGCCCAGGCTCTCGATCAGCGCCCGCATCTGCTCGACCATGTGCACCAGGCGGAAGGTGCCGATGTGCGGATGGGCCTCGGTCAAAATCTCCTCTGGCGCGCCGGCCGCGACGAACTCCTCCAGCACCTTGCGGCCAAGGAAGCGTGGATCCTTGATCTGGCTGTAGAGCTTGCCGTCCGAGAAGGTCCCCGCCCCGCCCTCGCCGAACTGGACGTTCGACTCCGGGTTCAGCTCGCTCTTGCGCCACAGGCCCCAGGTGTCCTTGGTCCGCTCGCGCACGACCTTGCCGCGGTCGACGATGATGGGCTTCAGGCCCATCTGGGCCAGGATCAGGCCGGCGAACAGGCCGCAGGGGCCAGCGCCGATCACCACGGGACGCGGGCCGTCGAAGCCTTCGGGCGCCTTGGCCACGAACTTGTAGTCGGTGTCGGGCCTGACCCGGACGTGGTTGTCGCCCTCGAACCGGCTCAGGACGGCGGCCTCGTCGCGCAGCGCGACGTCGACCGAATAGACCATCAGGATCTTCGACTTCTTGCGCGCGTCATGGGCCCGGCGCGCGACCTCGAAACTCACGAGATCGCCATCCGCGATCCCAAGGCGATCGAGAATGGCCGGCTTCATCGCTTCGGGCGGATGGCCCAGCGGCAGCTTCAGTTCCGAAATACGCAGCATGGCGCGGGTCTTAGCCGGAACGGCGACGATGCGCTATCGCGTCGATGGGCTTTCCGCACACCGCGTGATTTGCTCCGAACCAGGACAGATCGCGCTAACCGTCGCAAACACTTCATAAAATTACCTGTCCCCGTCGAAGCCTCCAATCGCCTCTCCCCGCCTGACGACCGGCGAGGACTTCCCTCGCTTCGTCTTCGCTGAAGCGGACACCGCAAGGGATCGGGGCCATGCACAAAGCTACCAAGTTCAATCTTCTGACGACGACGGCGCTGACCGTCTTCGCCCTGCTGGGCGCGGCCCAGGCGCACGCCGCCGATGCGGCTCCGCCGCCGGCCGACGCGGCCCCGGCCGCCGCCGAGCCCACCGAGCTGGACGCCGTCGTCGTCACCGGCTTCCGCGACAGCCTGCTCCACGCCCGCGACCTGAAGCGCAAGGCCGTCGGCGCGGTCGACGTCATCGTGTCGGAAGACATCGCCGCCTTCCCCGACCTGAACCTCGCGGAATCGCTGCAGCGCATTCCGGGCGTCACCATCTCGCGCGACAGCGGCGAAGGCCGTCAGATCACCCTGCGGGGCCTGGGTCCCGACTTCACCCGCACCCAACTGAACGGCATGGAAGTGCTGGGCAACACCGCCTCGGGCATGGACAACCGCGGCGGCGTCAGCCGGACCCGCAGCTTCGACTACAGCCTGTTCGCCTCGGAACTGTTCGACCGCGTGACGGTGCAGAAGTCGTACGCCGCGGAGCAAGACGAAGGCGGCATCGGCGGGACGGTGCAGCTGCAGACCGCCAAGCCGTTCGACTATTCGGGCTTCAAGGCCGTGTTGTCGGCCAAGGCCCAGCAGAACAGCAATGTCAGCGGCAAGACCTCGCCGCGCGTGGTCGGCCTGATCTCTGACCGCTGGGGCGACTTCGGCGCCCTGCTGTCGGTGGCCTATAGCGAGAGCGACTCCAACGAATACGGCTATCGCAGCTTCAACTGGGGTCCGATCCGCGCCAACGCCGCCAACATCGGCGCGGGCGTCAGCGCCGCCGACGCCGCCAAGCTGACGGCCGCCACCGCGACCATCTTCGCCCCGCAGGCCGACACCTATTCGACCTGGTACGATCACCGTAAGCGCCTGGGCACGACCCTGTCGCTGCAGTACGAGCCTGGCGACAAGCTGAAGCTGGGCTTCGACGCCCTGTACAGCCAGCTCGAAAACAGCCGTCAGGACTTCGCCCTGGCCACCTCGGGCATCAACAGCTTGACGGGCAACATCACCGGCACCCAGGTGATGCAGAGCGCCGTGATCCAGGGCAACACCCTGATCGCCTCCAGCTACACCGGCGTCGACCTGCGCAGCGAGTTCAACCGCGAGGAAGACAAGACCAAGTTCTATCAGACGGGTCTGCACGGCACTTACCAGGCCACCGACAAGCTGTTGCTGTCGGGCTTCGCCGGCTATTCGAAGTCGACCTACAGCCTGCCGGTCTTCGACAAGGTGTTCCTGGAATCCAAGAACCACGCCTTCAGCTTCGACGATCGTTCGGAAATGCCGGTCAACACCTACGACGCCGGGATCAACGATCCCAGCACGTGGAACCTGATGCGGATGGACACCCAGGAGAACCGCGTCTCCTCGGAATATACCAACGCCAAGTTCGACGTGGACTACAAGCTGAACGAATACTCCAGCCTGAAGGGCGGCGTCTCGTACAAGAAGTTCGTCAACAGCGGCGCGCAGTGGTCGGACAAGGAATTCCACAACGTTCCGGCCAACGTGGTCATCTCCAACGACCTGAAGATGACCGTGCCCTACAAGACGCTGGGCCAGTACTTCGTCGGCGACGTGGATCGCGTCTACGCCCTGATCGGCCAGGTGCGCGACCTGCAGGCCCAAGGCGCCAAGTTCGCCACGCCGGGCACCAACTACACGGTGACCGAGGAGACCAAGGCCGCCTACCTGCAGTACGACCTGAACACCGAGATCCTGGGCAAGGGCGTGCGCGCCAACGCCGGCGCGCGCTACTACACGACCGACCTGACCTCGGACGGCATGCTGAACACCGGGACCAGCCTCCAGCCGGTGTCGATCCAGCATAAATATCACGGCTTCCTGCCGGCCTTTAACCTGGCCGTGGACGTCAACGACGGCATGGTCGCCCGGATCAGCGCCAACCGCGACATCAGCCGCCCGGCCCTGGGCGACCTGGCCGCCGCCGGCTCGCTGACCACCGCCCCGTTCGGCGGCACGATCAGCACTGGCAACCCGAACCTCAAGCCCTTCACCTCGGACTCGGTCGAAGGCTCGCTGGAGTTCTACGACGGC
>OUNM010192184.1_pt1 | contig 12720 bp, 11 predicted proteins | sample 1769961 | NCBI WGS metagenome assembly OUNM01 (sample SAMEA3914820, study PRJEB12502) | metagenome | biome: forest; material: soil | place: USA | collected 2012-03-12 | depth 0.3 m | reverse complement strand
TCCAGCGGACCTTGGTCCTTGCGCTTGGATTCCAGGATGTCGAAAGCACCATAGATGATGTTTTCGGCGACGGCTTTTTTGCCCTCGTACATCACGTAGTTCATGAACTTCGTGACAATCAGGTCCCCAAACTTGGGATCCGGCAGGACTTGGCGTTTCTCGGCGCGACGGCGGCGGGACATCTTCTTCTATTCCTTACTTCGGACGCTTCGCGCCGTAGAGCGAACGACGCTGCTTACGATCCTTGACACCTTGGGTGTCGAGGACGCCGCGCAGGATGTGATAACGGACGCCGGGCAAATCCTTGACGCGGCCGCCGCGGATGAGCACCACCGAGTGCTCCTGCAGGTTGTGGCCTTCGCCCGGAATGTAGCACACGGCTTCGATGCCGGTGGTCAGACGGACCTTGGCGACCTTACGGAGAGCCGAGTTCGGCTTCTTCGGGGTCGTGGTGTACACGCGGGTGCAGACGCCGCGACGTTGGGGGCAGCCCTTCAGGGCCGGCACCTTGTTCCGGACCGGCTTCGGAGAGCGCGGCTTACGGATGAGCTGGTTAATGGTAGGCATTAAGTCTCTGCTCTGATGGAAGCGTGTGCCTTTCGGCCGGGGCGCTTCAGGTCCTTGTCTTTGTTGTTCTTGGTTCAAGGCTCCGCTTGGAGACCCGATAAACACGAAACTCGCCGGGCGCGGGAAGCACACCGGCGGGTTTTCCGCCCCGAGGGGTGGAAGCTCATCAGGACGGACGCGAACGACCGCCTCGAAAAAGAGCGCGGTATGTACTCGCGAAGTCGCTCAGCGTCAACCGCCTGTTCCTGCGCCGGTTAACGCCACCTTAAGGCCCCGATCGGAGCCCGATTTCGCCACCGCAAGCTGTGCAAGCTCTCGCCGGGATGGAGCGCCTTGTCTTCCCGCCGGCCCATGCCATGTGGGAAGGGGAAACAGGCGCGGCAAGGAGGGCGGGTGACGGCGTTGGGCGGACGCAGCAGGGACGACAGGCGGCGCGCGACGATTCTCGCCGGCTCGGTGCTGCTGCACGTCGCCCTGGTGGCCTGGCTGGCCCTGCCCGTCCCGCCGCTGGTCGAGCAGATGGTGGCCGAAGACCTGTCGACCATCACGCTGGAACTGCATCGGCCGAAGGACGCCGAGCCGGAGCCGACGCCGGTTCAGGGGGCCGCCAATCCCCTGCCCGCTTCGACTTTCCAGGTTCGCCAGCCCACCCGGCCTGTTCCGGATGGCGTTCCGACGCTCACGGTCCCCGCCGCCGGCATCGCCCGCCCCGGAACCGCCATCCGCCCCGCGCCCCTGCCCGGCGAGGCCGGCGGCGACCTGCGCACGGCTCTACGCACGAGCACCGGCTGCGCCAGCGCCGACGTCGTCGGCCTCAACCGCCGCGAACGCGAGAAGTGCGACGAGCGCTTCGGCGCCGCCAAGCCCAAGGGCGATCCGCTGCAGGCCATGGACGGCGGCAAGCGCCAGGGCTTCGACGCCCAGGCCGCCGCGCAGGAGGCCACGCGCCAATATCAGGACGCGGCCATGGGCCCCGGCGTCGACCATCGCTCGCGCGAACATCCCGGCACGATGAAGGAGATCCCCTTCGTCCTCGGCGCCCAGCAGGACAATCTGGGCCGCGACCGCAAGAGCGTCGTCGACCAGATCCGCCGCGAGAAGGACGTGGAGGACCGGGCGGTGAAGTTCCTGGAGCTGCAGAAGAAGGCGGGGAATTAGGGCACAGCGCCCCCTCCGTCTCGATGCGTATCCGCATCGATCCACCTCCCCCGCTTCGCAGGAGAGGAGAGCCATCCTCCTCACCCGTGCAACGGGGGAGGTGGCGCGGCGCCGATAGGCGACGTGACGGAGGGGGCGCTCTACGACGTCTAGATATGCACCCCGCCGGCCACCTCGATGCGCTGGGCGTTGACCCAGCCCATCTCGTCCGACAGCAGCGCGGCGATCACCGGGCCGACATCCTCGGGCAGACCCACGCGGCCCAGCGCGGTGTTGCCGGCGACGATGGCGTTGACCTGGGGATTGTCGCGCACCATGCCGCCGCTGAAGTCGGTGGCGATGGCGCCGGGGGCCACGACGTTGACGGTGATCCGGCGCGGGCCCAGCTCGACGGCCATGTAGCGGGTCATGGCCTCGACGGCGGCCTTGATCGGGCCGTAGCCGATCCGCCCCGGCATCGCGAAGCGCGCCAGGCCCGAGGAGATGTTGACGATCCGCCCGCCGTCATTGATCAGCGGCAACAGCTTCTGGGTCAGGAACATCGGCCCCTTGAAGTGCACGGCGTAGAGGCCGTCCATCTCGGCCTCGGTGATGGTGTCCAGCGACGCGGCCGACGAGGTGCCGGCGTTGTTGACCAGGTAGTCGAAGCGCTGGGTGCCCAGCTGTCCCAGAGCCTCGCGCACCCGGTCGGCGAAGGCGGCGAAGGTCGAGGCCTCGGCCACGTCCAGCTCCAGGGCGATGGCTTGCGCGCCGGCCTCGGCGGCGGCGGCCACCACCTTGTCGGCCTCGGCCTTGTTCGACTTGTAGGTGATGATCGTGCGCACGCCGCGCGCGGCCAGGCGCAGGGCGGCGTCGCGGCCGATGCCGCGGCTGGCGCCGGTGATGAGGGCGATCTTGGCTTCCGACATGACGGATCCTCCTGTTCGGGCCGGACGTCCGGCCTCTGCGGGTCGGATGCATCATGCGATCCGAACGCCCGAAGCGGCATGCCGGGACCGTTCGATTTTTTGCCTATTTCTGCTCGAGGTCTATCCTGGAGACACCTGCCCTGGATAAGGTCGCCGCATGACCTTCCCCCTCCTGGCCCAGACCCTGCTGCGCTACACCGAGCGCCAGACCGGCGAGAGCCCGTTCGTCACGGCGATCCCGAACGTGGCGGTCATGCGTTCGGACCATCCCAAGCCGCCGGCCCACATTCTGTCGGGGCCAGCCGTGTGCCTTGTGGCCCAGGGCGCCAAGTGGGGCAATTTCGGCGGCGAGCAGCTGGAGTACCGGACCGGCCAGGCCCTGGTGGTCGGGGTCGAGACCCCCTCGGTCGGCCGCGTGTTCGAGGCCCGCCCGGGCGAGCCATGCCTGGTCCTGATGTTCGGCCTGGATCTGGAGATCCTGCGCAGCGTCGCCGAGACGCTGGAGACACCGCCGCCCGCGCCCAGTCCCGGCGGCCGGGGCGTGTTCGTGATCGCGTTCGACGGCGCCCTGGCCGATAGCGCCCTGCGCCTGGTGCGCCTGCTCGACACGCCCCAGGCCATTGCCGCCCTCTATCCCGGCGTCATGCGCGAGATCTGCTACTGGCTGCTGACCGGCCCGCGCGGCGGCGACATCGCCCGGCTGGTCCTGAAGACCGGCCCCTCGCGCCACGTGATCGACGCCCTGCAGAGCCTGCGCGGCCGTTTCCGCGAGGCGGTGCGGGTCGAGGACCTGGCCGCCGTCGCCCACATGAGCGTCTCGGCCTTCCACCGCCAGTTCAAGGCCCTGACCTCGTACACGCCGCTGCAGTACCAGAAGCAGCTGCGCCTGCTGGAAGCCCGCCGCCTGATGGTCTCGCGCGCCTTCAACGTCGAGGCCGCCGCCTTCGAGGTCGGCTATGAGAGCCCCTCGCAGTTCAGCCGCGAATACGCCCGCCTGTTCGGCGCCCCGCCTAAGCGGGATGTGCAGCGGCTGCAGTTCCCGCTGGAGCAGGACGCGGCCTGAGAAGCGCCCCCTCCGTCACGTCGCTTCGCGCCGCGCCACCTCCCCCGCTTCGCAGGGGAGGAGGTCCCTTCTCCTCCCCCGTGAAACGGGGGAGGTGGATCGCTGCGGATACGCAGCGAGACGGAGGGGGCGCTCCTGAGCTAGATCCCGCTCAAATCACGAACGGGAGCCCCCAAATGATCGAACGCATCGGCAAGGCCGCGCGGTGGAGCGACGCGGTCGTCGTCAACGGCCTGATCTTCCTGGCCGGCCACGTGGCCGAGGAGACGCGCGGCCAGTCCGTGCTGGTCCAGACCCAGGAGGTGCTGGCCCAGATCGACGACACCCTGGCCCAGGCCGGCGCCAGCAAGGCGGACCTGGCCAGCGTCACCATCTACCTGGCCGACATGGCCGGCTTCGACGAGATGAACCAGGCCTGGGACGCCTGGGTCGACCGCGAAAACCCGCCGGCCCGCGCGACGGTCGAGTCCCGCCTGGCCCGCCCGGATCTGGCGGTGGAGATGGTCGGCGTCGCGGCGCGGCCGGGGGCGGCCAAGTAGAAGCGCCTTTCGACTAGCTCTTCTCCCTGCCTTCCTGGGCCTTGTGCCCAGGACCCAGGCTTAGGGCGAACTCGGCTTGCGGGGGATCTCTCAGCGGACAGGCCGAGGTCCAGACCTCAATGCAGCTGTTCCAGAACGCTGGGTCCTGGGCACAAGGCCCAGGAAGGCGGAGTTTTTTGCCTTGCGCTCTGCCAGACGCCGGCCCTACGACGCCCGCGCCAAGCCTTGCGCGAAGAGATCCGGCCGACGTTCCCGTGCGGCCTCGGCGGCGGCGATCACCGCGTCCACCCGGTGGTCGAAGCGGTGGCCGGCCATCGCCTGCGCCTGAGCCGACACGCCCATGCGCCAGGCGGCTTCGGCGTCGTCGGCCAGCACCGCCAGGCGCGAAAGGCCCGCGTCCAGGTCGGTCCAGCGATAGAGCAGCATGTCCCGCCCCTCGGCGAACGCATCGGCCCACCAGGCGCCGTGGTCGGAGGCCGTGGCGGCGCCGGCCAGCATGGCCGTCAGCGGCCGCTCATGCGAACCCCGGCCGAAATTGGCGTTGACGTTCAGCACCACGCGGGCCCGCCGCATCAGGGCGGCGGTGTCGGTCAGGCCCATCGGCGGCCCCAGGCGGAAGCTCTTGTGGCGCTCGATCCAGCCTTCATAGCCGGCTCCGACACAGAACACCGGCAGGCCCGCAGCGCCGGCCGCGTCCAGCAGGGTCTGGCGGCGGATCACGCGCACCTGCTCGTGCACCCAGGTGGCGTACTTGCGCATCCGCGCGTAGCGGGGATCGGCCGGGTCCTCGCCGACGGCCGTCAGCGCCTGGTCCAGAGCCTCCAGCGCCGGGACGAATTCGGCGGCCAGCGCGATCTCAAGGGCGCGATCGAAGACGGCGCGGATCCCTGGCCCCTCCTCGGCCCAGGGCGCGGGTCGCGCGCCGTAGAACGAGCCGGCGAACAGGATCGGGATCGGCCGCGCCTGGGCGAAGGCCTCGGGGTCGGCGTCCAGCTCGGCCGGCTCCCCCACCGCCGCGTGCGGGCAGAAGCCGAGATGGGCGAAGCGCTCGGCCCCGAAGGTCGCGACGATCGCCTCGACGTGGGACGGATCGACCGTCAGCACCGCCGTCTCGGGCGCGGTGGCCTCAAGCTGGCCCAGATGGCTCAAGGGATAGTCGACATGCTGCAACACGTGCGGCGCGCCGAAGATCGCGCCGATCGACCGGCCCTGCCCGTCGCGTGCGTCGCCCATGCAGCCGATCGAGTGAACGAGGTCGCTGGACCTCTGCGCCGCCGCCGCCAGCGCCGCGCCCAGGTCGGGCTCGGCCTGGGCGTCGATCACCTCCGCCGCCCAGCCGCGACGCGCGAAGGCGGCGGCCAGGTCGTCGGTGAACGCGCGGGTGGCGTCGTATTGCGACGGCCCCTTGATGAAGACGGCGCGCATGGCGGCTCCCGGTAGCTGGGCCGGAAGGTCGATGATTTGTGGTTAATGGAGTGTGTCGGACGCCCGACCTAGCGTTCGAAGAAGGCCGCCGCCGGCGAGATGGGCGGCTCCAGCGCGTACGCTTCCTCGTATGCGCGCGTGCCGATCGCCGGCAGGTTGGCGTCGGCCCATCCGCCGTGGGTCTGCAGCGCGAAGTCCCCCGAAACGATCCCGTTGGTGACGATCAGATGGCCATCCAGGCTTCCCGTCGGATCAGCGCCGTTCACGGCGATGTCGTGCAGCCCGCCGTTGAACTGGCCGGCGACGACGAAATCCACCAGCGCCGATTGCCCATTCGCGCGCATCAGGGACGCGCGCGGATAAAGCTGCCGGCTGCGAACCAGCCTGCCGTCGCTGAGCAACAGGGGGTGATCCGGCGTGGCGACGATCTCTTCATCGCCGAAATGGACATAGACCATGATGGGCGGCCGCTCCGGACTGGGCGGCGCGCCCATGCTGAAGCTGACTCGCGCCCCGCCCCACTGGAGGCTGGGACCGCCGGCCCAGGCGGTGTCGCCGACCTCGATCAGCTCCATCGACCGGGCCTCGCCGTCGCCGACCGCGACCTGAGTTCCATATGCCACGGTCATGCGGTTCCCCTCGGCGCTTCAATGTTCGAGGGAAACACGGTGAGTGATAATCTGAAAGTTGTTTTGCGGAGAGCCGGCCAAGCGCCCCTTTGTCTTTACGCGCCGTGACGGAGGGGGCGTTTAGGCCGCCCGCCGCAGCGCCGCGCGTTCGCTGACCCGGAACCGCTGCACCAGGTCAGCCAGGCCCCGCACCTCGTCCAGCAGCGACTGGCTGGACGCCGCCGAGCGGCTGGCCATGGCCGTGGTGTGCTGAGTGCCCTGGTCCATCTGGTTGACGGCCGTGTTGACCTGCGAGAGGCCGGCGGCCTGTTCCTGGGCCGAGGCGGCGATCTCGGTGATGACGCTGCTGATCGCGCTGACCTGGCCGGCGATGCGTTGCAGGGTCTCGCCCGCCGCGCCGACCAGCGACACGCCCGAGGCCACCTGGCGTTCAGAATCGCCGATATGGACCTTGATCTCGCGGGCCGCGTCGGCAGAGCGCTGGGCCAGGGCCCGAACTTCCTGGGCGACGACCGCGAAGCCGCGACCGGCCTCACCGGCCCGCGCGGCCTCGACGCCGGCGTTCAGCGCCAGAAGATTGGTCTGGAAGGCGATCTCGTCGATGACGCCGATGATCTGGGCCACCTGGCGGGACGAGGCCTCGATGCCGCCGATGGCCTCGACGGCCGAGGCGACGACGTCGCGCGAGCGGCTGGCCTCGGTCTGGGCCTCGCCCACGGCGCGGTGGGCTTCCTTGGCGCCCTCGGCCGTTCTGCGGACGGTCGCAGTGATCTCATCCAGCGCGGCGGCGGTCTCTTCCAGACTGGCGGCCTGAGCCTCGCTGCGGCGCGACAGGTCGTCGGCGGCCGTGGCGATGCCGCCGGCCCCGGCGTTCAGGCCTGAGACGGCCGAAACCACGGCGGCCATGGCGCCTTCCAGGCCCTCGACGGCGCGGTTGAAGTCGGCGCGCAGGCCCTCGTAGTCGTGGGCGAAGGGCTCGGTCAGGCGCACGGTCAGGTCACCGTCCGACAGGCGATGCAGGCTGTCGGCCAGGCGGCGGACCACCTGGGCCTGCTCGGCCGAGCGGCGGGCGCTCTCGGCGCCGGCGGCGTCGCGCTCGGCCTCCGAGGCCTCGCGATGGGCGGCCGCGTCGGCGGCGATACGGGTCTTCTCCAGGGCCTCGTCGCGGAAGCGATGCACGGCGTCGGCCATCAGGCCGATGTCGTCGGCCTGGCCGGCGAACGGCAGGGCGACCGACAGATCGCCGCCCATCAGCCGGCCCATGGCGTCGCGCAGGGTCGACAGCGGCTTCAGCTGCCGGCGGGTCATCACTACCGACACGGTCGCGCCGGCCGCGCCCAGCAGCAGGCAGGCCACGGCCAGCAGGGTCAGCTGACGATAGACCGGCTGGAAGTAGTCGGCCTGGGGCACGCCCACATAGAGCACGCCGATCACCTGGCCGCTGGCGTCCTTGATCGGGTCGTAGGCGACGAAGAACGGCCGCTCCAGGATCTTGGCCTCGCCGCGATAGGGCTCGCCGCGGCCCAGCACGGCGTCATACACGGGCCCCTTGGCCAGGGCGGTGCCCACCGCGCGCGAGCCGTCGGGCTTGGTGACATTGGTGGTGACCCGCTTGTCGCCCATGAAGACGGTGGCCGTGCCGCCGACCAGGGCTTTCACGCGGTCCACGCCGCTGAAGTCGCCGTTCACCGCGTGGTCGCCGACGAACAGCTTGCCGCCGTCGAGGCGGAAGGCCTTGCCCCGCTCGCCGATCACGTCCCAGGCCACCCGCATGCTGGCTTCCTGCTGCTGCGTGGCCTGGCGGCGCGCGAACGACAGGGAACTCTGGGCCACGATCGCCAGGACCGCGATGGTCAGGACGAGGAAGGCCGAGGCGATGGTCAGGCTGACCTTCGTGGAGATGCTGGCGCGCATGGGAACCGGAATTTGAGGCAGATCAAAAGCCTGCATCGCGCGGTTCGCTAAAGCGCTGATTAATAACGATGTTATGAAAGCTTCACCGGCGCTTTTCGCGACGATCGGTCGCGGCGAGAGCGCGCCGTCATTCCCGCTTGACGGCAATATGGATAGAAAACAATCTATCCGCGCCTTGAGAGACACGCGCCATGACCGACGCCGCGCTGACAGACGGATCGGAGCTCGCCAGGAAGAAACGATCGAGGACGCGGTCGCAGGCGGTCAAGGCGCCGCGCCACGCACAGCGGATCGCGGGCGGGGGTCTCTGCCCTGAAGCCGAGCTGATCTCTTCGGAGCTGGAACTGGACCTGGCCCTGGAGGACGGCGCGCAGATCCCGCAGGCCATTCTCGACGCTTTCGAGAGCCCGCGGCGGCAGGACCAGGTCGCGGGCGCCATCGAGCTGCGCCGCTGGAAAGCCGTCCGCGAGACCCAGCCCCGGCTGGGCATGAGCTACGAGGTGATCCGCGACGCCCTGGCGCGCGCCGCCGGCGCTCCGCCGACGACCGCCCACACCCTGGGCAATCCGCCGGCCACGGACGATGACTACCGCGCCGCCATCAGCAGCATGCTGGACGAGTTGCGGCGGATCTACACCCTCGTCCTGGGGCGCGACTGGCTGTTCGGCAGGATCCGCCTGGTGGGGCTGTGGCTGCTGTTCGCCCTGTTCGGGGTGCTGGTCCTGACCCGCTGGCTGGACGGTCCGCTGGCGTCCGGCGTGGCCAATCTGGTGGAGATCGCCGCGGCGGGGGCTCAAGGCTCGATCGTCTCCATCCTCCGCAGAATGCAGGACGCCAACGGCAGCCGACCGATGGGCGCCGATCCGGTCCAGCAGATCAGCGCCCTGCGCGAAGGCTATCCCAGCCTGGCCATCGCCGTGGTCACCGGCCCGATCTTCGCCATCACCCTGTTCGTCGTGTTCGCCAGCCATCTGGTTTCGATCCAGGGCCTGACGCCGATGATCGAGGCGTGCGGCGGCGCCGACAAGCCGTGCCTGGCGGGCCATTTCACCGTCATGAACCACACGATCCAGTTCGGCAGCGCCATCGACGGCCTCAAGATGCTGCTGTGGGGCTTCGTCGCCGGCTTCGCCGAGAAGCTGGTGCCGGACGTGCTGGACAAGATCACCGGCAGCCTGCCGACGGGGTCGAAGGGGCATTAGGGCGGCGAGGGTCCGACAAAAAGAACTTTATCGGCGTGTCATCCCGGCCGAAGCGAAGCGTAGAGCCGGGACCCAGGGGCCGACGCGCAGGGCTTGGCCCCTGGGTCCCGGATAGCCTCTTCGAGGCTTCCGGGATGACACGGATTATGGCTTCAAGATTTGAAAAACTTCAAACCGTTGAGGTGAACGCGCCCCTTCGCGCGGCGGCGCGCTTAAGCCCCCAGCACCTTCCGCAGCGAGCCCTCGATCTGCCCACCGCACCAGGCGTCGCCATAGTCCTCGCGCGCCTTGGCCGCCAGCTTGCGAAGCGGCGGCAGGTCGGAGACGCGGCGGACCAGGGCGGCGGTCGTCGGGGCGGCCTCATCGAGGATCTCGCCGATCGCGGGGAAGCGTTCGATCATGGTCGACCACAGGGTGGCGGTGACCACATCGGCGATCCCGGCGCCCTCCCCGCCCAGCAGGAAGCCGCTGTCGCTTTTGAGGCCATGGCGCCCGCCCGTCTCCTCCCAGAACGACATCCACTTCTTCAGGCGCGGGACGAACTCGGCCCAGCGCTTGTCGGTCCACATCTCGCGGCCGCCGTCGTTGGTCATCTCGTCGATCACGTCATTGGCGTCGTTGACGATCTTGATCGTCAGGGCCCGGAGGATCGGCGTCCTCGGCAACAGGTCGAGAGTCTCGCCCAGATAGAGCACGATGGCCGGCATCTGGGCGATGGCGACGTCGGCCTTGTGGTCGACCAGCATCGGCGGGCCCATGAACGGGACCGGCATCGCCTTGACCGGTCCGCCCATCAGGTCGGAGATCGCCCCGTCGCCGCCCTCGGTCCAGGTCTTGCCGGCGTGGGCCAGCACGGCGCGGACGAACTGGCCCCGGAAGGGCACGGACCAGTAGTAGAGGGTGTAGTCGGACATGACGGAACTCCGGCGCGGGGGTCCCTCGTCAACGCCTCCAGGCGGGGTCCGTTCATGGCGAACAGACGCCTGAGTAAGATCGGCGGAGCTGGCTGAGCGCCCCCTCCGTCTCGCTGCGTATTCGCAGCGATCCACCTCCCCCGCTTCACAGGGGAGGAGAAACGTCCTCCTCACCCGTGCAACGGGGGAGGTGGCGCGGCGCGAATACGCGCCGTGACGGAGGGGGCGCTGAGGCCGTTCTCCGCCCGCAGCGATGCGGTCCTAGAACCCGATCCGCCCGCCGATCCGCAGGCCGCCGCCGCGTCGGCCGCCGCCATAGTCGCCGGTGGCTTCGACGAAGGTGACCGAGGCCTCGCCCGCGCGGATGCTGGCCCCGACGGTCAGCTCGCCATAGGTCTTGCCGCCGTCGCGCGACAGGTGCTCGGTCTGGCCGCCGCTCACGAAGTCCAGGCTGTTCTTGACCGTGAAGTCGTGGACGATGAAGGCCGAGCCATAGGTGCTGAACGCGCCCTGGAACGCCTCGGCCTGCACCGAACCGCGCACGCCGGCCTTGGCCACGAAGCCCGTGGCGCGGCCGAAGTCCAGGCGCTGGTCGCCCACCGCCATGTCGTCCAGGCGTGAGCCGACATAGTCGATGCTGACCAGGTGCTCGTAGGCCATGCCTTCGCCCTCGAACCGCGCGCCGGCCTCGATCTTGCCGCCGTATGCGGTCCCGTCGAACTTGGCGGCCAGCGCGCCGGCGTCGCCGTTGGCCTTGACCGACTGGCGGTCGGCCTTGGCCAGGGCGTTCAGGAAGTAGCCGCCCCGGCTCAGCGCCAGATAGCCGCCGACGTTGACGACGCTGAGCCGCGCGTCGAGGTCCGCGCCGGTGAAGCGCATCTTGGCGTTGGCGTAGCCGCCGGTCAGGCCCAGAACGAGGTGGCCCTCGCCCAGGTCGCCATTGATCAGGTCCGCGCCCATCTGGCCGCCGAACGTGGTCTGCCGGTAGTCGGTCGCGACCTCCCGGCCGCCCGCCGCGTCGATCGTGTCGTCGCGATCCTGGGTCTGGCCGAAGGCCTGCGCCCAGACGCCGGGGCCCTTGGTCGCATAGCCGCCGGCGCGCAGGCTGGTCAGGTGCGCGCTCCAGGCGTCGGCCGACTGGCGCCAGACGTCGGCGGCGCCTTCCGAGATCTTCAGCGCGTCGAAGACACGGTCGCCCGCCTCGCCCACCAGGCGGAAGCTGTAGTCACCCGAATTGTAGGCCATGCTGTAGTGGATCAGGCCGATGTCGCTGTTCTCGATCCGGAAGGCCGTCGCCGTCGAATCCACGCCGGCCTGGATCAGGACCGGGCCCTTGTCGCCAGTCAGCACGGCGGTCTTGGACGTCAGCCCGCCCAGGACGATGGCCGTGCTGCCGCTGGCGATCCGGCCGACCACCAGTCGATCGACCGCGCCCGGCAGGACGTCCAGGCCGAGGCGTGCGCCGGTCGCGCCGTTGTAGCTTGCCGACAGCGTCAGGACATCGCCGCCATGGCCATTGCGCAGATCGATCAGGCCGCCGTTCTTCAGGGTCTCCAGCGACTTGAACGTGACCAGGGTCGGGCTGGCAGCCTTGGCGCCGATCGTGATCACGCCGGTGTTGGTCAGGATGTCGGTTCCGTCGCCGAAATTGACGTCCTCGGTCAGGTCCAGCGTCTTGCTGTTGGTGACGTTGTCATCGCTGTCCGACAGGACCGTGTCGCCGAACTTCCAGACGGGCGCGCCGTCGTCGCGCGCCTCGGCCGGCGACAGGCCAAACAGGACAGGAACCAGGACCGCCGACAGCATCGTCGACGCAAGAAGTCGCGCCGCGCCCGGCCGCTTGGCCTGGGCGTGGTGGATTGAACTCAGCACGTGTGGAACTCCACAGGTCGCGCCCCCGCGACACGGAGGGGTTTAAGCTTTCCGGTGCGACCTTGTACAGTTTTTTCGCAACATTTCGTAAGGCGAGGTGATGCGCCGGCTGAAACCCTCTCCCAGAGGGAGAGGACGGGGCCCGCCGCGGAGCGGTGGGAGGGTGAGGGGTTACGGAGTTCGACGGCGTGCCGGCGCTCCGTCTGACGTCGTAACCCCTCACCCCAGCCCTCTCCCTCTGGGAGAGGGAGCCCTTCCAGCGCCACAACGAAAAAGGCCCGGGATTGCTCCCGGGCCTTTCCGTTATCGGTCAGTAAGTCCTGACTATTCGGCGTCCCCCGGACGCCAACGGGCGTCCGAGTTTCCGAATGTCGCGGACGCCTATTCGGCGTCCGCGAGCGCGATTTCGGCCGGCAACGGCTCCATCGCGTCTTCGCGCTGCTGGGCCAGCTGCTCGTCGCGCTTGGCGGCGACGCGCTGCAGGCTGCGCAGGTAGGAACCCGTACCGGCGGGGATCAGGCGACCCACG
>OUNM011188780.1_pt1 | contig 12727 bp, 7 predicted proteins | sample 1769961 | NCBI WGS metagenome assembly OUNM01 (sample SAMEA3914820, study PRJEB12502) | metagenome | biome: forest; material: soil | place: USA | collected 2012-03-12 | depth 0.3 m | reverse complement strand
CGGGTGAACTTGGTGGCCGCCGAATAGCCGCCGCCGGTGAATTGGGCCTTGGCCGACAGGTCCAGGCCGCTGCGGCGGTCGGCCAGCTGGCGCTCGCGCAGGGCGCCGCGCATGCCCAGCGCCCGCACCACCTCGCCGTTGGCGGCGGCGGCTTCCTGCGAGGCGTAGGCCTGGGCCTGGGCCATGAAGGCCTCGCGGGCCCGGGTCCGGGTGGCCCGCTCGTTCGCCACGGCCAGCACCACCAGCAGCGCGCCGCCGGCGATGGTCATGGCGCCCAGGGCCGGATGGATCATGAAGGCGACCAGCACATAGATCGGCGTCCACGGAATATCCATGATCGCGGTGGCCACCGGGCCCGACAGGGCCTGGCGCACCAGGTCGAACTCGCGCATGCCCTGGGCCGACGAGCCGGGCGCCATGGCGCTCATCAGCTTCTGCAGGATGCCCCCGGCCAGCAGCCGGTCCAGGCGCAGGCCCGCCAGGGTCAGCAGGCGCGAGCGCACGGACTCCAGCGCCGTCTGGGTGGCCAGGGCGAAGGCGACCACCAGGGTCAGGTACAGCAGGGTCAGCCGGCCCTCGGTCGGCACGACCCGGTCGTAGACCTGCATCATGTAGATGGTCGGGGCCAGCAGCAGGATGTTGATGAGCGCGCTGAACACGGCGGCGGCCATCAGATGCGGGCGGCAGGCCCGCAGGGCGGCGAGCAGCGGCGGCGGCAACGGTGCGTCAAGGAACTTCACGCGTCTCTCCCCAGGACGCGTCTCTCTCCGCCAGCCACGGTCGCCGCACGCAGGTCTCACGCCCCTGGGTGGTACCTAACGTGCGGGCTCGCCAATATGCAAGGCGCAAGACGGCCCCGCGCGAAGGGCCGGTCCCTGGCTCGCCTACTCCACGAAGGCCGGCGCCGCGACCCGCCGGCCCAGCAGGAAGGCGTCGGCCACGTGGCGCAGCGGCGTGACGTCGACGTCGGACGCGCCGGCCGCGATCAACTCGGCGAAACGGGCGTAGAGGCCCGGATATTCGGCCTCGGGCGCTTCGTGCGCCAGGGCGCCGTCGATCCATAGTCTGGCCCCGCCGTGCGACAGGCGCAGGAGCCCGGCGTCGGTGTCGACCTCGATGTCCCAGCTCTGCGGACCGGTCTGCAGGAAGTCGAACTCGGCCCGCACCGGCGTGCCCGCCGTATCCACGAAGTCCAGCTCGGCCTGGATCGGCGACTGGCGGTTCTCGGGCACGTGCAGGGTCGCGGCCGTCAGGAAGAACGGCGAGGGCAGGATGGCGGTGGCGATCGACAGGGCGTTGATGCCCGGATCGAACACGCCCAGGCCTCCGGCCTCCCAGATCCAGTCCTGGCCCGGATGCCAGACGCGCACGTCCTCGCGCCAGTCGATGCGCACGGACTTGATGGTCTTGTCGGCCAGCCAGGTCCGGGCCGGCGCCACGCCTTGGGCGTAGCGGGAGTGCCAGGTGGTCTGCAGGGTCAGGCCGCGCGCGGCGGCGGCCAGACGCAGGTCCTCGACCTCGCTGAGCGTCGCACCGGGCGGCTTTTCCAGCATCACGTGCTTGCCGGCCGCCAGGGCCGCGTGGGCCAGCGAGTGGCGCGGCTGGGGCGGGGTGCACAGCGACACCGCGTCCACCGCCACGTCGCTGGCTAGCAGGTCGGCCAGGGTCGCGAAGTGGGCGACGCCATCGAGATCGGCGTTGCGGCTGACGACGGCCACCAGCTCGAGGCGGCCGTCGGCGGCGATGGCGGGCAGGTGCTGGTCGCGGGCGATCTTGCCCAGGCCCACCAGGGCCAAACGGAGCGGGCGAATCTGGCTCATAGGGCGCGGACCGTCACGGAGCGTTCCTCGGCCTGGGCCAAGCTGTTGCGCAGCGGATAGGCGAAGGGCTCGGCTTCGATCTCGAACACATCGCCCTCTTCGGTCTCGAACCCGTCGGAGAATGACAGGGTGGCGGTGCCGAAGAAGTGCACGTGGATGTCGCCGGGGCGGCGGAACAGATCGTACTTGAAGTGGTGGTGCTCGAGATTGGCGAGGGTGTGGGACATGTTGGCCTCCCCCGACAGGAACGGCTTTTCCCAGACCGTCTGGCCATCCCGCACGATCCGGCTGGCGCCGCGCACGTCAGCGGGAAGGTCGCCGGTCAACAGTTCGGGGCCCAGGGCCGCCTGGCGCAGTTTGGAGTGGGCCAGCCATAGATAGTTGCCGCGCTCAATGACGTGGTCGGAGAACTCGTTGGCGAGGCAAAAGCCCAGGCGATGGGGCGTTCCGTCCGGTCCGATCAGGTAAATCCCGGCGATCTCGGGCTCCTCGCCCCCGTCCTCGGCGAACGCCGGGGCGGTGAGCGGTGCGCCCGGCGCCACCAGGTGCGAGCCGTCGCCCTTGTAGAACCATTCGGGCTGGACACCGACGACGCCCGTCGCCGGCTTGCCGCCCTCTGCTCCCATCAAGAACATCCGCATGGAGTCTGTGAGCTGTTCGCCGGCCCCCTCTTTCTGAGCCAGGGCGGCCTTGTGCATCTTGTCGCGCCCCTCGGCCGAGCCGAGATGGGTCAGTCCCGTGCCTGTGAGGATCAGGTGGGCGGGATCGGTATGATCGATCGGGGGCAGGACGCGACCCTCGGCCAGGGCCTGGTCGATGTCGACCGTCTCGCCAAGATCGTCCGACAGCGCCACCTCCGTGAGTGTCGCCTCAAGATCGATGGCCTTTTGCGCCAGGGCCGCGAGCGTGTCGGCGACGCGAACGCGGCGCGCGCCTCGCGACGTGAGGACGGCGAGCGCGCGCTTGCCGTCGGGTTGGCGGTACTGAACGAACCGGATCGCCAAGGTGACTCCTCCCTAAATCCTATACCTGGACAATTTGGTTGCTGCTCTAGCATCCTCTTAAATTGTACGCTAACGTTCTTTTATGGCGCCTTACTTTGGCGCGCCTGGCGGGAAGCCCGCCCAAGAGCAGACGAGGCGGCGTTTCCAGCGAAGAGACGCGGTCGAGAGACGAGGGGAAACGTATGGAATCGTACAAAAAACGCGATATCGGGACCTGCCGCGCGCGCGTCCCGACCAAGGCGGGGCGCTGAACATGTCCAAGCCGCCGATCGCCTCCTCCCTGCGCTCCAGGGCCTGGTTCAATAACCCGGACAATATCGACATGACGGCGCTCTATCTGGAGCGCTACCTGAACTTTGGCCTGACGCTGGAAGAGCTGCAGTCGGGCCGGCCGATCATCGGCATCGCTCAGACCGGCAGCGATCTGTCGCCCTGCAATCGCCACCATCTGGTCCTGGCCGAACGGGTGCGCGAAGGCATCCGCACGGCCGGCGGCATCGTGCTGGAATTTCCGGTCCACCCGATCCAGGAGACAGGCAAGCGACCGACCGCGGGCCTGGACCGCAACCTGTCATACCTGGGGCTGGTCGAGCTGCTCTATGGCTACCCGCTGGACGGCGTGGTGTTGACCATCGGCTGCGACAAGACCACCCCGGCCTGCCTGATGGCCGCCGCCACCGTGAACATCCCGGCCATCGCGCTCTCCGTCGGGCCGATGTTGAACGGCTGGCACAAGGGCCAGCGGACCGGCTCGGGCACCATCGTCTGGAAGGCCCGCGAGATGATGGCGGCCGGCGAGATCGACCAAGCCGGCTTCATCAAGCTGGTGGCCAGCTCCGCGCCCTCGACCGGTTACTGCAACACCATGGGCACGGCCACGACCATGAACTCGTTGACCGAGGCCCTGGGCATGTCGCTGCCGGGCTCGGCCGCCATTCCCGCGCCCTATCGCGACCGTCAGCAGAACGCCTACGAGACGGGCTTGCGGATCGTCGAGATGGTCCAGGAGGATCTGAAGCCCTCCGACATTCTCACGCGCGAGGCGTTCTTCAACGCCATCGTCGTCAATTCCGCGATCGGCGGCTCGACCAACGCCCCGATTCATCTCAACGCCCTGGCCCGGCATGTCGATGTCGAGCTGTCGATCGACGATTGGCAGCAGACCGGAGAGCACGTGCCGCTGCTGGTCAACCTGCAGCCGGCCGGCGAGTACCTCGGCGAGGACTATTACCGCGCCGGCGGCGTCCCGGCGGTGTTTGGCCAGCTGATCGAGCAGGGCCTGATCGCCGAGGGCGCGCGATGCGTCTCGGGCAAGACTATCGGAGAGCAGTATCGTGGCGCGGTGATCGAGGACGAGGAGGTCATCCGTCCGTTTGATCGTCCGCTGGTCGAGCGCGCCGGCTTCGTGGTCATGCGCGGCAACCTGTTCAATTCGGCGATCATGAAGACCAGCGTGATCTCCCCGGAGTTCCGTAACCGCTACCTGTCCAATCCCGACGACCCCGACGCCTTCGAGGGTGAGGCCGTGGTGTTCGACGGCCCCGAGGACTACCACCATCGGATCGACGATCCGTCGGTGGGGATCACCGAGCGCAGCGTACTGTTCATGCGCGGGACCGGGCCGATCGGTTATCCGGGGTCGGCCGAGGTCGTGAACATGCGCGCGCCTGATTACCTGATCAAGAAGGGCGTCACGCAACTGCCCTGCATCGGCGATGGCCGCCAGTCGGGCACGTCCGGGTCCCCCTCCATCCTCAACGCCTCGCCCGAAGCCGCGGCCGGCGGGGGGCTCGCCCTGCTGAAGAGCGGCGATCGGGTTCGGGTCGACCTGCGCAAGTCGCGCGTCGACGTCCTGATCTCGGCGGTCGAGGCGGTCGAGCGCCGCAAGGCCCTGGAGGTCGCCGGCGGCTACACCTATCCGGAAAGCCAGACCCCCTGGCAGGAGATCCAGCGGGCCATTGTCGGCCAGATGGACACCGGCGCGGTGCTCGAACCGGCCGTCAAGTATCAGCGGATCGCCCAGACCAAGGGTCTGCCGCGCGACAACCACTGAGCCCTGTTCCGATCTCCAGCTTCGAAAGCAAAGCCATGCCCGCCGCGCCGATTTCGTCTTCACAGCTCCAGGCCGGGGAGGGGCGCGAGCAGCGCTCGGCCCTGACCCTGCTGGCCAGCCTCTTTTTCATGTGGGGCTTTATCACGGTCATCAACAACACGCTGCTGCCGCATCTGCGGGCCGTGTTTGACCTGTCCTACACCCAGACCACCCTGATCGAGTCGGTCTGGTTCATCGCCTATTTCGTGGCCTCCATTCCCTCGGCCAAGCTGATCGAGACCATCGGCTACAAGCGCGCCATGGTCACGGGCCTGCTGGTCATGGCGGGCGGCGCGCTGCTGATGATCCCCGCCGCGCAAATTCCGTCCTACGGCGTGGTCCTGACGGCGCTGTTCATCATCGCCTCGGGCATCACCCTGCTGCAGGTGGCGGCCAATCCTTACGTCGCCGTCATCGGTCCGCCGCAGACGGCGTCGTCGCGCCTCAACCTGGTGCAGGCGTTCAATTCCCTGGGCACGACCCTGGCGCCGCTGTTCGGCGGCTGGCTGATCCTGGGGCGCAGCGCCTCGGGCAACGCCGCGGCCGGCCAGACCTTGACCCAGGCCCAACGTCTGGCCGACGCCCACTCGGTGCAGTTGCCCTACTTCATCGTCGCGGTGGTGCTGGCGGGGCTGGCTGTCGTCATCGCCCGCTACAAGTTGCCGGACCTGGGCGGGGCGACCCGCCGCGTGGCCGCCGCCGAACGCCACAAGCATTCGCTCTGGAAACACCGGAACCTGGTGCTCGGCATCCCGGCGATCTTCATCTACCTGATCGCGGAAATCGGCGTCTCCAATCTGTTCATCAACTTCGTGTCGGCGCCCGAGATCGGCGACCTCACCCACGCCCAGGCCTCGCGCTACCTGTTCCTGCTGTGGGGCGGGATGATGGTGGGGCGGTTCATCGGCAGCCAGCTCATGCGCAAGCTCGCGGCCGAGCGGGTGCTAGCCTTCGCCAGTCTCGCCGCCTTCGCGGTGATGGTGACGACGGTGTTCAGTCACGGCTCGGCGGCCATGTGGAGTCTGATCGCCGTGGGCCTGTTCCACTCGATCATGTTCCCGACCATCTTCACCCTGGGCATCAAGGGCCTGGGCGCGCTGACCGAAGAGGGCTCGGGCCTGTTGGTCATGGCCATCGCCGGCGGCGCCTTGGTGGTGGTGCAGGGCAAGATCGCCGACGCCTATGGTCTGCAGGCCTCGTTCATCGTCACCGCTGTCTGCGAGCTCTACGTGCTGTTTTACGCACTATGGGGATGCAAGGGCGCGCTCGAATCGGACGCCGAGCCAGGCGCGTAAGGAGGGGGCGCCGACGCGCCATTCCATATTGAACATTTATGTATGATTTACGGGAGATCATCAAAAGCGAGAGTCCATCACTTTTTACCACGCGCCTCAAAAACCCCTGTTGTGGCTTGGGTGCAACGTCCCGCGATAGACTCTGAAAAACGACATTTAATTGTCCAGAGTCGTACTATTTCTGTTGCGCCGCTTAAAAGTCGTGGCATTTTCCCTCCCAACGAAATTCCTTTTGGGAGGGAACATGAAACCGTTCATTGGCGGCCTCGTCGCGAGCGCCAGCCTGCTGGCCATCACCACCTCGGCCTTCGCGCAAACCGCGGCGCCGGCGCCGCAGCCGGCTGGCGCGCAAGTCGAGAACACCGCGCTTGAAGAAGTCGTGGTCACGGCCCGTCGTAAGAGTGAAAGCCTCCAGGATGTGCCCCAGTCGGTGAGCGCGTTCGGCGCTCAGAGCCTGGAAAAGCTCAACATCCAGCGCTTCGAGGATGTTCAGAAGGTCGCGCCGGGCGTGACCCTTCAGGCCAACGGCAACGGCATTTCCAGCGGCGCGTCGATGCGAGGCGTCTCCTACGACGCCATCTCGGGCGCCAATCCGACGGTCGCGATGTACCTCAACGACGCGCCGGTGCCGACGGCGATCCTGTTCCAGACCCTGTATGATCCGGGCCAGGTCGAAGTGCTGCGCGGCCCGCAAGGCACCAATCGCGGCGTCGCCGCGCCATCGGGCGCCATCACCCTGACCACCAAGCTGCCGAGCCTGTTCGAATACGGCGGCTACGCCAGCGGCACGCTTAGCGACGAAGGCACGCGCAACGCCCAGGGCGCGGTCAATATTCCGCTGATCGAGGACAAGCTGGCCGTGCGCATCGCCGGCATCATCGACCGCAACAACGGCGATGGCGTGGAAAGCATCAGCACTTCGGCCAAGCCGCGCTCGCTGACCAAGTCGGGCCGCATCAGCTTCCTGTTCGAGCCGACCGACGATATCCGGGCCAGCCTGGTCTATACCCACATCGATCGCGACCAGCGCTCGTACCTGGGCATGTTCGGGCCGGGAACGCTGGAGCAGGGCGCTGTCCTGACGCCGCAGGATCGCAAGTCGAACATGGAGAGCCCCAATCTTTCCAATCAGCACGCCGACGTCGTCACCGCCAAGCTCGACTGGGATTTGGGCAGCCACACGGTCAGCTATGTGGGGTCCTACACCAAGTACAAGAACAAGGCCCAGCTGCCGCTCGACTATCCCAACCTCGTCGACAATTTCGAGTGGAACCAGGGCGCCTCGTCCAACAGCGATCTCTACACCCAGGAGATCCGCATCAGCTCCGACACCGGCGAGCGCAAGCTGTTCAGCTACACCGTCGGCGCGTTCTACAGTTGGCAGGAGAACGCCAGCAGCACCACCACCACGGGCACCTTCCTCAACGGCGCCTTCGGCGCGCCGGGGACCTTCGATGTCAGCAAGTATGATCCGCGTTACGCGCTCGGCGTCCGGATCCGCACGCCTGGCACGGCCGGCGAGACCTCGTTGTTTGGCAGCCTGACCGCGCACCTGGGCGCCGACACCGAAGTGACCGCGGGCATTCGCAAGATCTATTCGATCCAGCGCAACTACGCGGTGATGACCCAGTCGGCCGCGACCATCGCCGTGGCTGTGCCCGCGCCTTGCAATTTCGCAGGCCTGCCGGCCAGCCCCTATGCCGGCTTCTGCGACGTGCCGCTGGCGGGCAGCACGCTGCAAAACCTGTCGCGACGCACCTCGCTGGATCCGACGGTTTGGTCCGTGTCGGCCTCGCACAAGGTCACGCGCGATCTGATGCTCTACGCCAACGCCGGCTCCTCATGGCGTCCCGGCCCGATGCAGGTGGGCATCTTCAACGCCGCCAACGATCCGGGCCTCAATTCGCTGATCTTCCTCAAGCCCGAGAAATCGCAGTCGATCGAGGCGGGCGCGAAGTGGACCTTCTTCGATGGCCGCGGCCGCCTGAACTTCGCCGCCTATCACCAGAAGTTCGATGATCTGATCTTCCGCACCAAGATCGTGCCGACGATCAACACCAATCCCGACCCGTACATCAACTTCTACAACGTCACGACGAACGGCGACGCCATCGTCGACGGCTTCGACTTCGACGCGGCGTTCAAGATCACGCCGGAGTGGAACGTCTCGCTGGCCGCCAGCTATTCCGACGGCCATCTGGACAACGCCTCGGTGCCCTGCAACGACGGCAACTTCGACGGGACGGCCGACACCATCATTCCGACCTTGGCCGACTATCAGGCGCACAACACCGCCGTGGCCTACTGCGTCAGCAACGGTTCTGTCACCCAGAACGCGCCGTGGAATCTCACCGTCGGCACCGAGTACAATCGCCCGGTGCTGGGCAAGCTGAACGGCTTTGTCCGGGCGCTGGTCAACTACAGCCCCAAGAACGATCGGCGCACCGACGCGCGGGTGATCGATGCGTTCACGATGGTCGACCTGTTCGCCGGCGTCGCCAGTGACGACGGGGCTTGGGAAGTGTCGTTGTTCGCCAAGAACCTGCTGGACACCGACAAGGTCCTCGATCAGCAGGTCACGCCCTACACGATCTCGGCGACCCAGCGCTTCTACAGCGGCCTTGTCCCGTCGACCTCCGACTATACGGCGGTCCAGATGACCCGGCCGCGCGAAGTGGGGATCACCTTGCGCTACGCCTTCGGCTCGCGCTGACGTTCGCGCGCCCCCCGTCGGCGGCGCGCCCTACGATCTTTCCTCCCCGGAAAGCAACTTCACGGCGCGGTGGTCTCCACCGCGCCGTTTCTTTTTCAAAGGTGACAGAAGTGAATCTTCGACAACAATAATTGTTCCTCACCGAAAGGATGAGACTTCAACCTTGCGGAGTCGAAATTTTCTAAAGATGTTAGAATATCATCGGTGGTGAAAAAGTTACTCAGAGTATGCGCCGCCAATCAATTCGACCAGAAGACTGGGGCGCGTGGCGGCTACATCTGCGGTGGCGGCAGGAGCCCAAGCGGAGCACTCCTGTTCGTCGGGCCTAGACCCGACCCTGGTAGGACGCGTCAGGCGTCACCCCGCGGTCGCCACCGCCGCTGGCGCGAAGACGGTGCTCAGGGCGTATCTCGCTGAAAAGGGCGGCTCGCCGAAACGCGGCGGGCCGCCCGTCGGCTCAGAGCCTGGTCAGGTGAAGCGAAGTGCTGGCCGAGGCCAGGTCCGGACTGGTCACCGTCAGCTTGACGACGCCATCGCGTCCCGTCCCGCGGATCACCGCCAAGGCCTGTCCGCGCCAGGCGGCGCTCGTGTTGTCCTGGAAGCCGCCGACCGCGACGGGATTGGCGCTGCCGAAAGCGGCCAGGTCGCCGGGCCCCTCGATCGACAGGGTCAGCGGCACGCCGGTCTCAGGCGCGATACGTCCCCTGGCGTCGAGCACCTCGACCCGCACGAAGCTGACGTCGCCGCGCGAGGATCCGCCCCGGGCCGTTTCGGGCGCCAGGCGCAGGGCGGCCGGAGCCCCGGCCGTTTCCAGGCGTTTACGGCCTATGACGGCGTCGCCGCGATAGGCGATGACTTCAAGCAGGCCCGCGGCGTACGGAACCTGGACCTCGACATGCTTGAGGTCGGCGGGCGTGACTTCCTTGGTCGCGGCCGCCGCACCGTTCAGGCGGACCTCGATCCGATCGCCGCTGGTGTAGACGCGCACGGCCAGGGGCTTGCCCTCGGCGCCGGGCCAAGTCCAACTGGACCACTCGTCCGACCAGCCCCAGGGACGGATCGCCTCGACCTTGCCAGCGGGCAGGGGTTTTTGCACGGCCACTTCCAGAGGGCTCAAGCCCCAGACCACGTCACGGGCCAAGGACGGCGCCTTCTGCTGGCCGATCAGGTCCAGGTCGCCGCAATAGGCGTTGACGAAGGGCCAGGCCCCCAGCGACAGGGCGCTGGCCGAAGCGGCTGGAATGCTGCCGCCGATCGCCGCTTCGCCCAAATAGTCCATGGCCGTCCAGACGAAGTCGCCAATCAGCCAAGGCGAGCGATCGGTCAGATCCCAGATGCCGAAAAGGTCCCGCGAGAAACTCTCGGAGCCGTAGAACACCCGCTGGGGGAACTGGCGATGGTCAGCCTCATAGTCGGCCAGCTTGTAGTTGTAGCCGACGACATCGAGATAGAGGGCGCTGGCGTGGTCGGGCGCAGCGTTCGAACCGGCTCGCGCCGACGAAGCCGTCGGTGTCTGAACGTGGCCCGGGAAGCTATTGATCGCGGCCGTCACCGGTCGGGTCGAATCCAGGGCGTGAACCGCGTTGGCTAGGCGCCATTGCACTTCCATGCCCTCGACCGAGTTGCGGTTGGGGATCTCGTTGCCGATGCTCCACATGATGACGCTGGGGTGGTTGCGCGTGGCGCGGACGATGGTCTCCAGGTCCGTGCGCCACTCGGCGTCGAAGTGCGCGGCGTAGTCCTCAGGGAGCTTGGGCCAGCGCCAGGCGTCGAAGAATTCCTCGATCACCAACATGCCGTGACGATCGCAGGCGCGCAGGAAGGCCGGAGAGAACAGGTTGTGCGACGGGCGCACGGCGTTGTAGCCGCGGGCCTTGAGCAGCAGGACCTTGCGTTCCTCGGCCGCGTCATAGGCGGCGGCGCCCAGAAGGCCGTTGTCGTGATGGATACAGGCGCCCCGCAGCTTGAGCGCTTGGCCGTTGATGGTCATGCCCTGGGTCGCGTCGAAGGCCGCCACGCGTATGCCGAACGGCGTGTCGACGCGATCGAGGACCTTGGCTCCCCGTCGCAGTTCGGTTTCCAGGGTGTAGAGGGCGGGCGTTGCGGGCGACCAGGCCTGGGGCTTGGGCGCCAGGGCTTGCCGTTTGATCAGGCTCTGCGCCGCGGCCTGATCCTTCCATACCGTCTTGCCCGCGGGATCCTTGAGACGCCAAGCCACCGTCAGGCCAGGGGTGAGGTCCTCCAGACGGGTTTCGAGGTCGAGCGTGGCGGCGGCCGCCTCCAGGCGACGGGTGCTGACGGCCACGCCCCAGCGGGCGATCCGCGAAGGCTGGGCGAGGACATCGAGCCAGACATGGCGGTAGAGGCCCGATCCGGAATACCAGCGGCTGTTCTTGCCAAGATTGCGCACACGCACAGCCAGGACGTTGTCACCGATCGGGGACAGGTGCGGGGTCAGGTCGTAAGCGAAGGGCGTGTAGCCTTCGGCGTGGCTTCCCAGGTGATGGCCGTTCAGCCAGACGTCGCTGCCCATGTAGGCGGCTTCGAACAGCAGTTCGACCCGCGCCCCGGCCGGCGCCGCCAGCTTGAAGCGCTTGCGATACCAGCCTTCGCCGCCGACCGCGAACCCGGTCGCCGTGCCGCCTTCGGCCTTGCGGTCGAACGGGCCCACGATCGTCGGCTTGGCGCCGGACGACTGATTGGGAAGATCCTCGATGCTCCAGTCGTGGGGCAGGTCGACCCTGCGCCAGGCGGCGTCATCCAGGCCTGGCGCCTCGAAGCCTTCACCCGCGCCGCGCAGGAATCGCCAGTCCAGATCGAACAATTGCCCGCGGCCAACACGCTCCGAAGCGGCGGCCAGGCCGATGGATGGCGCCGATAGCGCCATGATGCTGGCCCCGGCGGCCAGAAGCTGGCGGCGGTCCAGGAAGAGGCGTTCGCGGCTCATGGCTTGGCCGCCACGACCGGCGTCAACCGGCTCAACTCTTCGTCGATGAGTTGGAACTCCGGCGCGTTCTGCTGGCCCACGAACGAGGCGAAGTCGCGCACGGTCATATTGCCCATCTGCGGTTGGGCGAGCGGGTTGGAGGTCATGGCCTTGGCCATGGGGTAATGCTTGAGCACGATCGCCCAGGCGGCCTGGTTCTTGAGCAGCTCCTCCATCGGCAGGTTGCTCAGGCGCAACTCATAGGGGGCCTGGGTCGGCGGCTCGAAGCGGGCGGCGGGAGGATAGGTGGGCGCGTCCATGATCTCTCTGTCAGCGTCTGTTATGATTGTGGGCGTTGGGCGAGGGCGGGCGGCCCGGGCGTGTCGAAGGTCAGGCGTGTTCGCGCGGTGATCGTCGCCATCGGACCTCCCTTAGGCCAGTTCCGCTCGGCGCGGGCTGGACAGCGTTCACATTGGGTCGGCGACGGCGCGGGCGGCCGGCCAACCAGCCTCACGTTCGCAGCCTCATAAGGCCGCTGTCAATTATAATCGTATGATATTGTACTATTATAGCGCCGAAAATTCCGCAGGCGATGAGGTAGGGCGGCGCGGGCGCGCCCCACGATTTTGGCTTTCCCTTTCCGGGTTTATTGGTACGTTATAGTACAATTATGCGCGGGCGCGCCGACCCGGTGGGACCGGTCCGTCGGTTTCGAGCAGCCTCGCCGCGATGGGGATGGAATGAAACACCAAGATCGCGCGCGGTGGCGCCAACGCCTGCGGCGCTCGACGCTGATCATGGCGGGCTTGACCTTGGTGCTGGCGGGCCAGGCGCTGGCCGCGCAGCTCAGGATGATCCCCGCCGCGCCGCTGACCGT
>OUNM010189690.1_pt1 | contig 12733 bp, 13 predicted proteins | sample 1769961 | NCBI WGS metagenome assembly OUNM01 (sample SAMEA3914820, study PRJEB12502) | metagenome | biome: forest; material: soil | place: USA | collected 2012-03-12 | depth 0.3 m | reverse complement strand
GTCTCGATCGGGACCTGCTCGGTCACCGTCAGACCATAACCCTCGAGCCCGCTGATCTTCTTCGGGTTGTTGGTCAAGATCCGGATCGTCGAGAGCCCGAGGTCGGCCAGGATCTGGTTGCCGATCCCGTAGTCGCGCGCATCGGCGGGGAAGCCGAGCTCGAGGTTCGCCTCCACGGTGTCGAGGCCCTGCTCCTGCAGCTCGTACGCGCGCAGCTTGTTCAGCAGGCCGATCCCGCGTCCCTCCTGCGCCATGTAGAGGAGCACGCCGCGGCCCTCGGCCTCGATCTGCCCGAGCGCGTGCTCGAGCTGTTCGCCGCAATCGCAGCGCAGCGAGTGGAAGACGTCGCCGGTGAGGCACTCCGAGTGGACGCGGACGAGCACGTTCTCCGCGCCGTCCACATCCCCCTTGACCAGGGCGACGTGCGTCTTGCCGGTGAGCTTCTCGCGGAAGGCGACCGCCTCGAACTCGCCGTACTCGGTCGGCAGCCGCACTGCGGCGCCGCGCTCGACGAGCTTCTCGTGCCGGCGCCGGTATTCGACGAGGTCGGCGACGGTGATCATCTTCAGGCCGTGCCGCTCGCAGTACGGCACGAGGTCGGGGACGCGGGCCATCGTCCCGTCCTCGTTCATGACCTCGCACACGACGCCCGCGGGTGTGAGCCCCGCGAGCCGGGCGAGGTCGACGGCCGCCTCGGTCTGGCCGATGCGCTCGAGCACGCCGCCCGGCTTCGCCCGGAGCGGGAACACGTGCCCGGGCTGCACCAGGTCGTGGGGCGTCGACGAGGGGTGGATCGCCACCTGGATCGTGCGGCTGCGGTCGGCGGCCGAGATGCCGGTCGTCACGCCTTCGCGCGCCTCGACGCTGACCGTGAACGCGGTGCCCAGCGGCGCTTCGTTGTGGTCGGTCATCGGGCGCAGCCCCAGCTCGTCCGCGCGGTCCTCGGTGAGGCAGAGGCACACGAGGCCGCGCGCGTGCGTCGCCATGAAGTTGATCGCGTCGGGCGTCGCGAACTGCGCGGCGATCGTCAGGTCGCCTTCGTTCTCGCGGTCGGGGTCGTCGACGACGACCACCATGCGACCCTCGCGGATCTCCTCGATCGCCTCCTCGATGGTCGCGAACGGAGTGGTGACGCTCACGCGGGAAGGCTAGCCGCGGGTCAGCTTCTCGACGTACTTGGCCAGGACGTCGGCCTCGAGGTTCACCGGCTCGCCCGGCTCCAGGCCGCCGAGCGTCGTCGCCTCGAGCGTGTGCGGGATCAACGCGACGGCGAATCCCTGTGCGTCCTGCGCGGCGACGGTGAGGCTCGTTCCCTGCACCGCGATCGAGCCCTTCTCGACGACGTAGCGGAGGAGCTCGGGCGGCGCGTCGAACCAGTGCAACCCGTCGGCCGCGCCGCGGAAGGAGCCCACGCCGTCGACGTGCCCCTGGACGTAGTGGCCGCCGAGGGGATCCCCGGCGCGGAGCGCCGGCTCGAGGTTGACCCGCGACCCCGCAGCGAGCGCCCCGAGACTCGTGCGGGCGAGCGTCTCGGGAACAGCGTCGAAGGAGAGCGTGCCGTGCTCGTTCGCGACGACCGTCAGGCAGACGCCGTCGACGGCGATCGAGTCTCCGATCTCGGCTGGAATCGCGGCGTCCACGATGAGGCGGCCGTCGCTCATCGAGCGCACCGACCCGACCTCGCGCACGAGCCCGGTGAACACCTCAGTCTCCGTAGACCAGCGTCTCGACCGTCTCGCGGACGAGGACCTCGAGCTGGGCGCGTTCGCCGGGGGCGGTCGTCCCGAGCTCCGCCAGCAGCTCGCGCACGGCCTCGCGGCCGCCGGGAGCGAGCTCGTCCGTCCCGATCTCCTCCACCTTCCGCCGCAGCTCGTCGTTCCCGAGCTGGCGTGTCAGCCAGTGGCTCAGGTGGGTGACGATCTGGTCGTCGGCGCGCTGGGAGTCAGGGGTCGTGGACATACGCCTCGAGGAGCACGTCATCCCCGACCTGCCGGGCGCGAAGCCGGGCGAGCGTGCGCGGGGAGGGTAGCGCAGCCGTGAACGCGGCCGGCCCTGCGCCGGCGATCGTCGGGGCGACGAAGAGCAGGATCTTGTCGACCAGGTCCGCCTCCAGGAACGACGCCGCCAGCGTCGGACCGCCCTCCAGCAGGAGCGACTGGACGCCCTCGTCGGCGAGTGCGCGCAGCTCGTCCTCGACCGTGCCGGCGCGCACCTCGAGACCGAGTCCGTCCGGTAGCGGCCCGCGCGAGAAGACGAGCCGGCGCGGCTGCCCTCGGGGCGTCTCGACGTCACGCGCATCGAGTCGCGGCCGGTCGGCCCGCGCCGTGCCGCCGCCGACCGCGACTGCGTCGACCTCCGCGCGGAGCTCGTGCACGACGCGACGGCTCGCCTCGCCGGTCACCCACCGCTCGCCCGGCACGGTCACCCGGCCGTCGAGCGTCACGGCCGCCTTGAAGATCACGAACGGTCGCCGCTTCGTCACCCAGGTGCGCCACGACTCGTTCACCGCGCGCGCGTCGAACGAGTCGACGTACTCGACGTCGACCCCCTCCCCGCGCAGGCGTTCCGCACCACCCGCCGCCTCCCGGTTCGGGTCGGTTGCCCCGTAGACGAGCCGCTCGATGCCTGCGGCAAGGATCGCGTCGGTGCACGGGGGGGTCGTGCCGTGGTGGTTGCACGGCTCGAGGGAGACGTAGAGCGTCGCCCCACGCGCGCGCTCCCCTGCCGCCTCGAGCGCGACAACCTCTGCGTGCCGCCCGCCGGCCTCCGTCGTCCCCTCCCCCACGACCTCACCGCCGGCGACGACGACCGCGCCGACGGTCGGCTTCGGGTAGGCGCGATCGCGACCCGCGCGTGCGAGCTCGACTGCCCGCGCGATCGTCACGCGACCAGCTGCACCAGTTCGCGATATGCGGCGGGCGGGTCGTCGTGGCCGAAGATCGACGACGCCGCGACGAGAAGCGTCGCACCGCACTCCCGCAGACGCGCGATGTTCGCGGGACCGACACCACCGTCGACCTGGATGTGCACGCGGCCCGGGAGCAGCTCGCGCAGACGTGCGACCCGTCCGAATGCCGCCTCCTGGAACGGCTGCCCCGAGTACCCGGGATGGATGCTCATGCAGAGCACGAGGTCGGCATCGGCGGCGACGGCCGCGACGGCGTCGGGGTCGCTCTCCGGGTTGAACGCGACGCCCACCTGCAGCCCCTCCCCACGCGCCGCCCGGATCGTCGCCGGGACGTCGTCGACCGCCTCGTAGTGGAACGTGGCGCTGTCACCTCCCGCGGCACGCACGGGCGCGAAGTACTTGGTGGGGTTCTCGACCATCAGGTGCACGTCCAGCGCGCCGCCTCGCTCGTGCGCGAGCGGCGAGATCGCCTGGAGCACGATCGGCCCCATCGTGATGGGCTCGATGAAGTGACCGTCGCCGACGTCGAAGTGGAAGACGCGGCAGCCCGCGTCCAGCAGGCCGGTCACCTCGTCGCCCAGATGCGCGAAGTCGGCGCCGTACAGCGACGGCTCGACCTCGGCGCCTCTCACCCACTCGGCCCAGCTCATGCCGTGATCGTACGGAGGCGGGCGATGAAGAAGCCGCTCGTGCGGTCGCGATCCGGGCGCGTGAGCAGGAACTCCGGCCGCGTGGGGTGTGCGTACTGCGGCCATTCGTCCGTCAGCGGCTCGACGACGAGGCCCGATGCGTCCACGACCGCCTCGTTCTCGTCGGCGTTCAGCGTGCAGACCGAGTAGACGATCGTGCCTCCGGGCTTCGTTCGCTCGGCCGCGGCCTGCAGCAGCTCGAGCTGCAGGTCCGGCAGCGGCCTCGCCCGCCAGCGCAGGTCGGGACGCCGCGCGAGGACGCCGAGCCCGGAGCAGGGCGCGTCGACGAGCGCGCGGTCGAACCCGTAGGCATCGACCGAGCGCGCATCGGCGTTGACCACGTGCACGTTGGGCGGCATGGAGCGTGCGAGCGCCTCGGCCCGCCCCGGGTGGACCTCGACCGCCGTCACCTCGCCGCGCAGCATGAGCGTCTTGCCGCCGGGCGCGGCGCACGCGTCGAGGATCCGCTCGCCTTCCTGTGAGCCGACGACGAGCGCCGCGAGCTGTGAGGCGCGGCTCATCGGCCGCATCCGCTCGGGGTCGACGCGCTCGACGACGTACGCGCCGGGCACGTCGGTCGCCTCGCCGACCGGCTCGGCGGCTCGCACCTCGAGCGCCGGCGGCTCGTTCTGCGCGCGCATCAGCGAGAGCGACGTCTCGGGGCCGAGGTCGCGTGCCCACGTCTCGTCGATCCAGTCGGGGTACGACTCCTTCACGGGGCCGTCGGGCAGCGACGCGACCAGCCCGCGGAAGCCCTGCGCGAGCCGCCGCATGACGGCGTTCGTGAAGGGAACGGCCCGCTCCCGGCGCGCCGCGCGCACGAGCTCGACCGCGTCGTTCACCACTGCGTGCTCGGGGAGGTCGGTGAAGGCGAGCTGGTAGGCACCGAGGCGCAGCGACGCGCGCACCGGCGGGTCGAGCTTGCGCACCGGGCGCTTGCCGAGCTGCTCGATCCCGAAGTCCAGCGTGCGGGCACGCTGGACCGTGCCGTACGCGAGCCGCTGCGCGAGGGCGCGGTCGCGGTCGTCGAGGCCCTCGACGGCGCTCTGGAGCGCGCGGTCGGCGTACGCGTCCTGCTCGAAGACGCGCTGCACGACGTCGAACGCCGCCTTCCGCGCCGGGGCGATCACCGCAGGCCGCGCAGGAACTCGTCGTAGCTCATGCGCGTGCGGCCGTCCGGCTGCACGACCTCGGGCACGAGCTCGCCGTCCTCCAGGCGCGCGCGCCAGATCGTCACCGGACGGCCGTGCAGCTCGGCCCGTGCGCCGATGTGCGGCGAGAGGGCGCGGATGCGCCGCCAGGCGTCGACCGGGTCGCCGAGATCGAGCTCGCGATCGGCAGGCGTGATCTTCTCCGCGTACGTCGCCTCGCCGCGCTGCGGCTCGAAATGCGGATCTTCGAGCACCTCGTCGAGCAAGCGTACGGCGATCTCGCCGGAGCGCACGAAGACCTCGCCCGCGTCGTCGCCGCCGATCACGAACCGCTCCTGCGCGGCGATCGGCCCCGCGTCGAGCTCGGCGACCGTCTCGTGGATCGTCACGCCGGTCTCCTCGTCGCCGGCGAGGATCGCGCGCTCCACGGGTGCGGCGCCGCGCCAGCGCGGCAGGAGCGATGGATGCACGTTCAGGAAGAGCGAGCGCTCGAGGACCCGCGACGGCAGGTAGAGGCCGTAGGCGCAGACGACGACTCGCTCGACGTCCTCGGGGAGCTCCGGCTTCTGCGGCTGGTGGACGGGAATGCCGAGGCGCTCGGCAGCCTCCTTCGCGGGCGGTGGCGCAAGCTTGCGACCTCGTCCGCGCGGGGCGTCGGGCCGGGTGAGCAGGAATGCGATCTCGCGCGTGGCGGCGAGCCGCTCGAGCACGTCGGCCCCGAGCGGCGCCGTGGCGGCGACGCCGATCCTCAACGGAGCACGGCGCGCGGCCGCAGCGTCGAGAGCGCCTCCTTGCGGTGCTCGTCGTCGGTGCGGTCGATGATCAGCACGCCGTCGAGATGGTCGAGCTCGTGCTGCACGACGCGGGCGCCGTAGTCGTCGAGCTCGTAGCGCACGTCCTCGCCGTTCGGGTCCTTCCCCTCGATGACGATGTGCGTCGAACGGTCGACCGGGACGCGGACGCCCTGCAGCGACAGGCAGCCCTCCTCGTCCGACCCCGTCTCCTCGCCCCGTTCGACCACGACCGGGTTCACGACCGCTCGCGGGCCTTCCTCGTCCGGCTCGAACACGAACAGGCGCCGGAGGATGCCGACCTGCGTCGCGGCCAGGCCGACGCCCTGCGCGTCGTGCATGAGCGCAATCATCCGGTCGACGAGACGGCGCAGGTCGTCGTCGAACTCCACGATCTCGTGCGCCTGGAGCCGGAGCGCCGGATCTCCGTACTGGCGGATCTGCGCGAGCGCGAGCTGTCGGCGGGCGTCGGCCTCGGCCTTCGCCTGCTGGTCCTCGTCGAGCTCCTCCGGCTCCTCGTCGTGCTCGTGGTCGTGATCGTGGTCGTGGTCGTGTGCCATCGGGCGGCCAGTGTAGTTACGCGGGGTAGCGGTCGAGGATCCACGCGGAGTCGAGCGGCTCGCGGCGATACGACCGCCCGCCCACCTTGACGTAGTCGCGCGTGCGGGGGTCCATCGCGAGCCGCGCCTCGATCGGGTAGTAGCGGTTGTGGCGGTCGATCAGGTCGTTCACCTCGCCGAAGTCCCAGCGCTCGGCGATGCGCCGCCAGGCCTCGGGGTCGTCGCCGTGCTCGGCGTACGCCTCCGCGAGCCGGGTCGCGTGCGACTCGATCTCGTCGTCGATCTGACGAAGCCGCTGCATGTACGGGAGCGGCCCGCCGAGTGACGCGAGGTAGCGGTCGGCCTCGGCGCGGAAGCGGCGGATGCGGCGCTTGAGCGGCCGCCCCGAGAGCGGGTTGACCTCGACCTCGTCGAGCAGCTTGCGCCGTTCGACGGCGGACGCCGGCGTCACGTCCCGCACGCCCCACTCGCCGATGATGTCCTCCGGGCGCCGCTTCCTCGCCATTGCGTCATCGTGCCAGCAGGGCCGCATACGATCGCGCGCATGAGTGACTACGAGATCGCACAGATCGACGAGATCGAGGAGATCGACGACGGGCGGTGCCCGTTCCGCCCGGTCCGCCACCACTTCGGCATGACCGCGTTCGGTGCCAACGCGTTCGGGCCGCGTCAGGCGGGCGAGCGCCTGATCAACGAGCACGACGAAGGCGAGCCCGACTCGCAGGAAGAGCTCTACGTCGTCACCCAGGGGCGTGCGCGGTTCGACATCGGCGGTGAGACGGTCGAGGCCGCCCAGGGCGCCCTGGTCTACGTGCGGCCGGGCGCGACCCGCACCGCGTTCGCCGAGGAGGACGGGACGACGTTGCTCGTGGTCGGTGCGAAAGCGGGCGAGGCGTACAAGCCCCACGGCTTCGAGCTCTGGGCGCCGCTCCAGCAGCTCTATGCCGCAGGTGACTACGCCGCGGTGGCAGACCGCGGCAACGAGATCCTCGCCGCCGACCCGCCGTTCGCCGGCATCTACTACAACGTGGCCTGCGCCGCGAGCCTCGCGGGACGGCCGGACGAGGCGCTCGGCCACCTCCGCCGCGCCGTCGAGCTCGACGAGGGCACGCGCGCCTGGGCGAGGCAGGATTCGGACTTCGCCGCGATCCAGGACGACCCGCGCTTCGCCGAGCTCGTCGGAAGCTAGAGCGACTGCGGGTCGACGTCGACGACCGCGGTGAGGCCGGCGCGCCTCATCGCGGGCGCGGCGGCCGAGAGCAGCCGGGCCGCCTGTGACGCGATCCGCCGCGGCTGCGCCGTCTTCGCGACGAGCTGCGCCCGGTACTTCCCCCGCAGCCGCAGCAGCACGGCGGGGCCGAGCAGCTCCGCGCCCGTGATCCCCGCCTTCACCTCGTCGAGCGCGCGGACGACGGGCTCGAGCGCGGGCCCGGCGACGACGATCCGCACGAGATGCGCGAACGGCGGGTAGTCGAGCGCCTTCCTCCGGTCGATCTCCTCCGCCAGGAAGCGTGAGACATCGTGGCGGGCGGCGTGCGTGATCGGGCGCGCATCCGGCTGGAACGTCTGCACGAGGACGCGGCCGGGCGCGTCGCGGCCGCTTCGTCCCGCGAGCTGGGTGATCAGCTGGAACGTGCGCTCCTCGGCGCGGAAGTCGGGAAGGCCGAGCCCCGTGTCCGCGTCGACGACCGCCGCCAGCTCGACGCCCGCGAAATGGTGGCCCTTCGCGACCATCTGCGTGCCGAGGAGCACCGCGCCCTCCGCCTCCGAGAACCGCGCGAGCAGGGCCGCGAGCTGCTGCGGCTTCGCAACCGCGTCCGCGTCGAGGCGGATCAGCTCGAGGTCGGGCAGCTCGCGCGACAGGTCGCGCTCGAGCTTCTGCGTGCCGGCGCCGATCCGCGCCAGGTCCGGCGAGCCGCAGGCGGGGCAGGTGGCCGGCGCGTCGCGCGTGAACCCGCAGTGGTGGCACTGCAACGACGCGTCGCCGTGCAGCACCAGAGCGACGTCGCAGTTCGGACACCGGATGGTCGTGCCGCAGGCGCGGCAGTGGAGCGCTGGCGCGACGCCGCGGCGGTTGAGCAGCAGGATCGCCTTGCCGCGATTTTCGGCGACGCGGCGCAGCGCATCGAGCAAGGGCGCGGAGAGCGGGTATCCCGCCTCGCGGCGCAGGTCGACGACCCGCACCGGCGGCAGGGTGGCGCCGATCCGCCCTCCGAGCTCGAGCCGCTCCAGCGCCGCCCAGGACTCGGGGCGCGGCGTCGCCGAGCCGTAGACCGCGACGGCTCCCTCGAGAGCCGCGCGCTTCGCGGCCACGGTGCGCGCGTCGTAGCGCGGGTCCGAGTCCTGCTTGTACGACGAGTCGTGCTCCTCGTCGACGACGATCAGGCCGAGCCCGCGGAGCGGCGCGAAGACCGCCGACCGGGCACCGACGACGATGCGCGCCTGACCCGACGCGATCCGCTCGCGCTCGTCCCGCCGCTCCGCCTCCGTGAGCGCCGAGTGGAGGATCGCCACGCGGTCGCCGAACCGGGCCCGAACGCGCCCCACGGTCTGCGGCGCGAGCGCGATCTCGGGGACGAGGATGATCGCCCCGAGCCCCCGCTCGAGCATCGCCGCGCAGGCCTGGAGGTACACCTCGGTCTTTCCCGAGCCGGTGGCGCCGTAGAGCAGCACGTTGCCCGGGCCGCCGTCGACGATTCGCGCGATCGCGGCGCGCTGCGACTCGGACAGCTCCGCGGGCGGCGCCTCGCCGGTGAGCGCCTGCCGTTCTGCCGGCGGCGCCTGCTCCTTCCGTCGCTTCGGCGCCTCGGGGGCGACGAGGGCGAGCGCGCGGGCCGGTGTCGAGCCGTAGTAGTCGGCGAGCCAGAGCGCGAGCTCGACGAGCGCCGGCGGGATCGCTCCGACGACCCCGTCGATCGGCCGTGCCTCGACGCCTTCGGGCGCAGCGGCGACGAGCTCGGTGACGATTCCCCGGGCACGCGAGCGGCCGAACGGCACGCGCACGATCGCGCCGACGCCGACGTCGTCCGGGACCTCGTACGTGAAGGCCCGCGCGACCGCGCGCGCGGTCACGAGCGGGTACACGGAGGCGTACGCCACTAGGCCGGCTGCTCTTCGGCGGAGGCGCGGCCGCGCAGCTTCTTGAACGAGAGCGTGCGCGCCATCAGGCCGATCGCGATCAGGCCGAGCACGACGTTCGTGATCGTGATGGCGATGTTCAGGCCGACGCTGAAGGCGAGCAGCAGGGTCTTCGAGATCGCGGAGTCGCGGAACAGGTAGACGATGAGCCCCTGTTTCGTGCCTGCGCCGCCCGGCGTGGCCGGGAACAGCGTCGCGAGCGAGTCGACCACCTGTGCGAGCAGCGCGTTGTGGATCGACGCGTGCACGTGGAAGGCCTCGAGGAAGAAGAAGAGGCTCGCGAGGCGAAAGACCCAGGAGATCGCCTGCGGCAGGATGACGCCGAAGTAGAGCTTGCGCTTGTCGTCGAGGACCGCGAACCCGAGCTTCACGCGGTCCCAGAAGTCGGCCGCGCGGCGGCGGGCCCACAGGAAGCCGACGACCGCGAGGACGAGGAGCACGACGAGCCCGATCGCCGTCGCCTCGTCGTGGCGCAGGAAGAACTTCCAGTCGACCGTCGGGATGCGCGAGTAGACCTGATGCGTCGGGAGCACCCCGATCGAGAGCGCCCACACCATCAGCCCGCCGGCGACGAAGAAGTCGAAGAGCGTCTCGACGACAAGCGTCGCGCCCAGGGTCGGGTACGTGGCCCCATCCATCCGGTGCTTGACGAGGTAGAGCTTGATCACGTCGCCGCCGCGCGCCGGGGCGATCGAGTTGACGCCGACGCCCGCGAGGTAGGCGCCCGCCGCGGTCCGGTACTTCAGGCGCCCCTCCGGATACGACGCGCGGACGATGTTCTGCCAGGCGCGGGCGCGGAAGAGGAGCTTGATCAGATGGCACGCGAGCGCGAGCCCGAGCGCACCCCACGCCACCTGCGAGAGGTGGTGGAAGAAGATCGCGACCGCGTGGAAGAAGGCGCCCAAGGGCGCTCAGGGTATGTCAGGCCCCGGCCGCGACCAGGACCCAGTCGGTCCCGAACCCGAGCAGCAGCCCGAGGAGGAGCGACCAGGCGACGAGCTGCGGCATCGCGAAGCGGCGGCAGACCTCGAAGAGCTGGATCACCACGTAGAGGATCGAGCCCCCCGCGACCGCGAAGAACACGACCTCGAGCGCCGGGCTCACCCACGCCTGGCCGACGAGCGTGCCGAAGAACGTCGGCCCGCCGCCGATCAGGCCCAGCAGCCCGAGGAACGCCCAGCTCGGCTTCTCGGCCTCGCTCGACATCGGGCCGACGATGCCGAAGCCCTCGGTCGTGTTGTGCAGTCCGAAGCCGATGATCAGCACGAGCGCGAGGCTGAGCTCTCCCGCGGCGGCCGACTGGCCGATCGCGAGGCCCTCGCCGAAGTTGTGGAGCCCGATGCCGGTCGCGATCAGGAGCGCGAGCCTCCGGCCCGGGGTGAGCAGCTCGAACCACGACCGGTGCTCGAACTCGTCGACCGCCGCCGCGCCGGGCCCCACGAGCGGGGTCGGCCGCTTCGACTTCAGCCACGCGTCGTAGTAGACGAGGCTCATCATCCCGGCGGTGAACCCGGCGGCGAGCAGGAGCGCGTAGCCCGCGAACCCGGCCCACTTGTGGGCCTCGAGGTGGGTCTCGACCGGCTCGACGCCGTGCGAGACGACGTCCCAGAAGAGGAAGACGAGGATCCCGGTGGCGATCGAGGACATCGCGGCGCGGACGCGCGGCGACGCCCCGCTCAGGCGCCCCATCGGCAGCCCGACGAAGATGGTGAGCCCGGCGATCGCGCCGAGGAGAAGTGTCTGCGTGGTGCTCATGTAAGGAGTGCCTTACAGAGCGTAGCCAGAGTTACGATGAACGCAACATGGCGACCGGCCACGGCATCGACGAATACCTCGAAACCATCTACTTCCTCGCCTTTCCGATAGGCGAGTACCGGCCTTCCGGGGGAAGTGAGTCGCAGACGATCGCCGCGCGGGTCGCCGAGATGCTGGGCGTCTCACGGGCGTCGGCCGGCGAGATGCTGAAGCGGCTCGAGGCGGAGGGGCTCGTCGAGCGCGGCGAGCACAAGGAGGCGATCCTCACTCCGGCCGGCGCGGCGCGGGCACGCCGCGTCGTCCGCAAGCACCGCATCATCGAGCGGCTCCTGACGGACTTCATGGGCTACACGGGCGCCGAGGCGCACGTGCATGCCGACGAGCTCGGCGGCACGTTCACCGACGACATGATCGACCGGATCGAGGTCAAGCTCGGCCATCCGGAGCGCTGTCCGCACGGCTGGCCCGTCGACCCCGACTTCGAGCAGGCGGAGAACCGCGAGCTCGAGCCGTTGACGTCGGTGCCGAACGGCCAGACGGCGACGATCGTCCGGCTCGCCGAGCACGACGGCGACCTCCTGCACTGGTTCTACGACCAGGGCCTCGTGCCGGGCACGACCGTCGAGGCCGGCGCCGTCGACGAGAAGGCCGCAGCGGGCCTCTTCGTGAGGCGCGCCGCCTAGACCGTCGCGGCTTCTGCGAGGCCGGCGGCGGCGCGGAGCGCGGCGGCCTTGTCCGTGCGCTCCCAGCTGAAGTCGTGGTCCTCGCGGCCGAAGTGGCCGTACGCGGCCGTCTTCGAGTAGATCGGCCGCCGCAGATCGAGGTTCTGCAGGATCGCGGCCGGACGCAGGTCGAAGTGCTCTTTCACGAGCGATTCGATCCGCGCGACCTCGAGGTGCTCTGTGCCGAACGTCTCAACGAGCACCGAGAACGGACGGGCGACGCCGATCGCGTAGGCGACCTGGATCTGGCAGCGGTCGGCCAGGCCCGCAGCGACCACGTTCTTCGCGACGTAGCGCGCCGCGTACGCCGCCGACCGGTCGACCTTGGTGGGGTCCTTGCCCGAGAACGCGCCGCCGCCGTGCGGCGCGGCGCCGCCGTACGTGTCGACGATGATCTTCCGCCCCGTGAGCCCCGTGTCCCCCATCGGGCCGCCGATCACGAACTTGCCCGTCGGGTTGACGTAGACGAAACCCGGCTCCTCGAGCTGCTTCTCGTCGTAGAGGTCGCGCGGCAGGATCGGCCGCAGCACGTGCTCGATCAGGTCCGGCTTGATCATCGTGTCGGCGTCGAGGCCCTCGCGGTGCTGCGTCGAGATGAGGACGCGCTCGACGGCGACCGGCCGCTGGCGCCCGTCGGAGTCCACCTCGTACCTGACGGAGACCTGCGCCTTCCCGTCCGGCCGTAGGTACGGCAGCACATCTGCCTTCCGCACCTCGGAGAGCCGCTTGGCGATGCGGTGCGCGAGCATGATCGGCAGCGGCATCAGCTCGCGCGTCTCATTCGTCGCGTAGCCGAACATCATCCCCTGGTCGCCGGCGCCCACCCGGTCGAGCGGGTCGTCGTCCGACGGGTCGTGCTGCAGCTCGTACGCGTTGTCGACGCCCTGCGCGATGTCCGGCGACTGCTCGTCGAGCGTGACGATCACGCCGCACGTCTCGGCGTCGAAGCCGTACTTCGCACGCGTGTAACCGATGCCCTTGACCGTCTCCCGCACGAGCTTCGGGATGTCGATGTACTC
>OUNM010553425.1_pt1 | contig 12739 bp, 6 predicted proteins | sample 1769961 | NCBI WGS metagenome assembly OUNM01 (sample SAMEA3914820, study PRJEB12502) | metagenome | biome: forest; material: soil | place: USA | collected 2012-03-12 | depth 0.3 m | reverse complement strand
GCGGCCGCGCCGACGGCGACGGTGGCGATGGCCGCGACCAGGAAGGTCAGGCAGGAGAAGGCGCGCGAGCAGTTTGCGAAGAGGCCGAAGAAGAGTTCCACGCCGAGGGCGGCGTAGGCGATGATGAAGACGATCTGGGTCCATTTGGAGACGGTGCCGAAGGATTTGACGGCCGAGGTGATTTCCTTGGGGAGGGTGACGTTGAGGCCCGTCGAGGTGAGCATGTTGTTGAAGCTGTCGGTGGTGGTGTTGAGCGCGGTGGCGGCCCAGTCGAACTTGGGCTTGGTGCACTCGCGGGTGCCGTTCTGGGCGGTGTAGCAGTAGTTCCAGACGTTGACGTCGTAGAGGTCGTTGAGGCCGAGGTCGGCGGCCGTGATGTTGCTGGTCTTGGCGGCGGCGCGGCGGCCGACGCCGGGGATGTCGATGTTGGGGAGGTTGATGCCGCTGCCTGAGAGGATCGAGGTCACCGTGTCGGCGCTCAGCTGGAGGTCGGTTACGTTGACGCGGAACATGTAGAGCGACTTGTCGGCGATGCCGGACAGGCCGGCCACTAGCATCGCCACCAGCGAGGCCAGCGTCAGCAGGAACGGCACCAGCACGCACACGAAGCGCCCGAAGTTGGCCATTGTGTTTTTTGTGATTCTTGTCGTTGGTGTTCCGAGTTGAAACCTGGTGTGGTTGGTGGGTGAGGTTGAAGGCTGGAGTTGGAGTGGTCGCCGGGTGACGTAGGCGAGGGTTCTTCAAGGGTCCGATCGACGACGACAGCGAGCGGAGCAGGTCGGGTGCAGCAGACTCGACGGGAAGGAAAACGCCAGTCGACGGTGATGGTAAGGCAACAATGGAGAGTCAGAGTCGGAGTGGTAGCACGAGCTGGGGCTGGCCGAGATTTTATTTATCTCACTGCCTGGGAGCCTGGCTGCTGCAGTTGCCGGGAAGGCCAAAAAGGCCCAAAACACGCCGGGACCTGATCTGATGGCTGGGGCCCTGCCGTTCCCTGCAAGCCCGACGAGCCGGGGCTGCGTCGCAGTCTGCAGAAGGCTGTGCTCGCTCGGCCGGGTGTGGGTGGCGCAGTTTCCGGCCAATCCCTGCCTGCTGCACCAGCGAGGGATCCACCGCCTCCGATCCTCAGCCGAATCGGACGGGGGAAGGGAGTGGGTCCGAGCCAGACAGGCCTCCCAGCCAAGCCTTTCCTCGCCCACGTTGCCCGCCTGGGCTTCGAAACAGCGACGTCCAGGCAACGTTAGCCTGTTAGGCCCAGCGGAGCGGAACACTGCAACCAGCAACTAGCCCCAATCGGACAACCTCGATGCATTGATACCACTGTAATTGTCGATGGACGGAATTGGTGCAGGAGGAGGCTCTGGCCTGCGCCATCTCTGTGATTGGCATCAATTATCCGCATGGGACGCATGGGACGCCAGCAGGAACGTGGCTGTTGGAACTGGCTTCTGCGAGCCCGGGATGCTTCCAGGTTGCTGCTGTGGACTGCGAAGAACCCCTGGGCCGGTTTGCTTCAGCTGCGGCCCGGGGTTGGTCCCACCGAGCCTCGTCTCCTGCACACCACACCACCGTCACCACACTGTCCAGTGTCCGGGCCGCTGTTTCTGACGCGAGACCGGAAACGGCAACCACCACGAAACGAACTGCACGCCCGGCTCGTCACGAATTGCTGAGTCAAGATGGAGGTCAATCTGTTCAGATCAGAAGAGATCCTAATCTCAACCCGAGCACGACGGATTCACGACTCCACGGATCCGTCGACACAGAATTGCAGATCCCGCAACTGACTCGGGCTGATCCTCTGCGCATTCGTGCCCCATTGGAGTGCGACATGCTCGGAACCCCACCCGATGAAGTCGTCAACTCCCGCTGCAGCCCCGGCAACGACGCGTAGTCATCAGTGCCCCGTACTGTGAAACCTGCTGCGGGGTTGCATGAGAGCCGGCCAGAAGCCGTCTTGTCTGCTTGTGCTCCGGCGACGCGGCGCCGTGACTGGCGAGCCTCGCCCTTCGTGTTGCGGGGGATGCGCGTGTGTCGTGGCGAGCTTACGACAGTGCTCAAGGCTGAGTCCGCAAACACCCAACAAATGAGCCGGGGCAGCTCAGACAGCCAACGTGATACTGTCAACACGAACAAAATCCCGCGCAGTTCCGCGTACAGAGTAGGTAGCACACGCTTTGTCTCGGTCCCGGACTCCCGCGCACTGCCTGCCGCGCGCCCGGCACACCGTAGGCCCTACTCTATCCCAGACTCGGTCAGCGAGAAGTTGAGACGGCACTGTGAAGTCTGTGATTGCGGCCAACAGCCCTGGTTGCGAAATCAACGGCGTGTGGCTGGCCACAGCGGGGTCTGCTGCGGTGCGGTGGCTGGGCAACATGGGATGGGCCCGTTGGTGCGTGCCCGGGGCAGACTGGTGCTATATTTGGAACGCCAGGCTGTTTTTCGCCCCATTGGCAGGATCGCCAAGAGCATGCGTTGTGATCTCACAATTACTGTACCATTTTGGACCAGGTCGGACAGGATCAAGAATAGGCAATGGGATAAGATGTGAAGGAAAGTCGAGAAGCGGAAACCCAGGACAACAGAGTTTTCAACCACCAAGCAACAATCGATCCCACAACCGGTGGCGGGAGGCATGGCGTAATTGATGATGCTGGTCGAAGGATCAATTGATGGGCGGTGAGGAGCACCGCCAAGATCCTGCCCCTCCGACGAACCCACCACGCTTCCCAGTCCCCAGGATCCGGGCCCGGGTCCGGGTCCAGGTCCCGGCCGGTCGCCGACTCGCCGGGGTCGACGGGTCATCTCTCCTGGTGGCCGGCTTGACAGGCTGCCCTTTTGTCAAACAAAAGCCGAAACGCGGCCGGCCCTGTTTCTGTCGGAATATTCCACACAGAACACAGAACACAGAACACAGAAGACAAGATAACGTGATGGAATATGCCGGACTCGGTGCCGGAAAACCCAAATCAGTGCTCCCTCCGATTCTATGTATGTCGGCCACCATATCTCATTCGCCCTCGGATGCGCTGGCAAGATAACGTCGCCGACGGACGGCAACCTTATTGCTCGGCAGACATCCGAAACCAGCTCGGATGCGAGACGAGGACGCGGGAATGCGGGATGCCGGCGCCAGTGCATGCCTCCAGGCACCCTCCGATCCGGCCTCGCAGCTGCCCCAGCTTGCTTCTCCCCATCTCCCATCTCCCCATCCCCAACTCCCTCCCCCACCGACCCCCAGCGACCTGCAGGCCTGCTGCAATCGTGCAAATGCGGAACCGAGATCGCTGGCGGGCGACTGGGGGACCGAATCACCAACTCTGCTGCCGAAATCTCTTTCCCGCCGAGTGATCGAGCGATGCCAGACCACACCGCTCCCGAGGCCAAAGGGGATGGTCATGTGGTCGACCCCATGCGCCGCACGGAGGAGCCGGGGCCAGACACCAGGCAGCCCGGTGGCCTGGAATCCTGGGTTCCAAGCATCGCGACAACCGTGGTGGGGGGAGGGGGTTGTTATCGTTGGGGGTGCTGCATTGCCGCCCGGCGAGTAATGTGTTGTTGTCGAGCAACTCCACGTCTTTCGCTCCCGCGGGATGGTGTCTGCACCCCGTCAACAGACCTCAGAATGCACAGAATAGTATTACAAAAGACAGAACTCCTGACGGCAAAGTCCCCGTCTTGATATCAGCTGAGACTATCGCCTGTGCCACCCCGCCGGCCCAGGGATCCAGCGCGCTGGGGTACCGTGTCCCGGGTAATTGAGTCTCTGGGCGAATGTCCACAGCAGGACCAAGACGGCTGGTTGTCTCACCGGGCTCAAGCCAAGGCAAAGCCAAGCATTGCGCCAGAGGGATGGGTTTGGGTTTTTCTGACCACCATCCAGATGGGATGTTTCACTCGTGCGGACGGTATGGGTTTGCGCAGTTGGGCCATGTGTAATTATCATGCATCGCGCATCATAAGCTTAACTTGGAGTTGACAGCACAAAACCCAAACTGGCGCGCTCTGAGATCCCAAGATGCGCTGGTGCAAGGCCCGGTGCGGGGCAGGCCGCTGTAACGCTGCGCTAGCCCAGAGCGCCTCCGCTGCTCCCAGCAGCTGTCATGCAGGCGCCCAAAGCCTCGACTCTGGCCCCACCTCGCTGAGATCGGGATTCATGGGCACGTGCCATTCTTTGCGCCATTCGTTCGCGGGCGGGTTCCATCGCTCCATTCCTGCCAACACCTTTGACACTTTGCGCCGGAGACTGACCAAGTGTTGAGAGCGCCTGCTGGCTTCCACTGTCTCTGCATCTCTGCGTCTTGTCTTCTGTCGCCTCCAGACACAACTCCGCCATTGCTGCTGCCGCCGGGTTTTGGTTACTCTGCCCCGTAAACCCAACGTTATCTCGACGCAACTCGACGCATTACACATTATCTCGACGCAGCTGCGCGCGGACTTGGAACAAACCCCGGCCCCGTCCCGTCGGCTGTCTAAAGACAGAGTGCTCCAGTGCCCCAGTGCCCCAGTGCCCCAGTCCCAAACCCCCGCCAATCTTTTGCTCGCTGCTGTCTGCCGCATCCAGCCGTCGTCATCACAGCCTTTTTCCCAGACACAACCAACACCCACCCGCGCTTGAAGACAGGGCGATCGCCAGTCAGCCTCACCGTCCCACCCGTCGTCGCCCGCACCGGTGCACAGAACCGCCTGTGTTGCCCACGTCACCTGAAACCTACTGCGCAGGTATCCGCTTCTCCAAACCACCTCGATTCCTCTTTTCCAGCACCAACACCAAACCCGCCGTGACGCCTCGACTCTCGCCCGGGACCTTCGGCCGTGGCATCGACCCTAGTGTGGCAATCCTGCAGCCTCGATCCCTCGCCATCAAAGAGCCCTGCTCGAGCCCTGTTTGACAGGCAGCAGTCGTCCTCTTCCGCTGCTACCCATCCGACCATCGACTTGCCGTTTCTCCGTCTCCCGTCTCCATCTCGGCGATATCCTCGTCCCTTGACAGCGAGCCGGCAAGGGGAAAAAACAACCCCAGTCATTCCGTCCCAGGCGGTTCGCTTCCAGCACACGCAACTCTCTTCGGCCTTGGCGCGATAGCTTTTTGGCCGCTCCCTCTTATCGGCTGAGCGTAGGTTATGATTTTTTTCTTCGAGCCGCGCTTCTCTCCTCTGCATCCCCACATTTCGCCCTCCGGCTGCTCTCTTCCCCTTCTCGCCGTCATCCATTGTCTCTTTCTGCCGCGGGATTGTTGCTGCTGGTTTACTCCGTGGCTGCGCTCGCTGCTGTGCTCCTGCTCTGCTCTTCCTGTGTGGACTGGGTTCCGAGGCTGACATCATCGCCCCTCGTGGAGTCACCATCACCCGGCCTCGAGCAAGCCCGTCCCCCGACGACTCCGTCGACCTTTGTCCGCCCGATAATTCCGAACACTAGCCGCGACGCCCAAACCTCCGACCACCTAATACCCCCACTCCCCGCGCTCGCTCAATTCCTCGAAAACGGAACACTCATCAGGTCGCTGGTCTTCCACCGCCGTCAACCTGCTCTTCGACCTCGAGCGCTTCTACCACCCCCCCTAACGACTGGGGGACACACCGAACACAATTCGCTTCTAGACGGGTGCAGCGGTAGGCTGTGTGGGTATACAAAGGCGCCCTGCCGGTACCACCAAACCTGTCACGCGCACGCCGTCCAGCCCCGAGACTTCTCTCTTCCGAAGCTCGCCTTCTCTCGTTGAGAAACCATGGGCAACCAAAACTCCAAGGATGCCGGCGCGGCATCCAAGGCCGGCAACGGCGAGGAGGCTCTGCAGTCGTACCCCTCCTTCAGCCGATCCGACACGAGGGACTCGTCGCGCTCGTTCCGCTCCCTGCGCTCCAAGATCCCCGGCTCGACCAAGACGGACAGCCCCCGGAGCTCGGCCATACTCACCAATGGCGACCTGCCCGAGAAGTCGGACGCGGCCTCGGTCAAGTCGGGGAGGAGCGGGCGGTCGCCCCACAGCCGGGCCACCGCCAACCGCGCCGACTCGTATCCGTCGCCGGCCTCCCCCGCCTCGCCCGACTCCGCCTTCACCATGAGCTCGCCGCTCGCCGAGGAGCTGCCGCCGCCTTCGCCCATCCAGTCCGCCTCGATGAAGGCGGGGCTCCATGACGTGTCCGCCGCCCAGGCCAGCGGGGAAGTCGACCACGTCTCGGACCAGCCGCCCACGGGCGTCGCGGACAGCTTGGTTGCGCAGCAGCCGGGACAGAGCATCCTCGTGAAGCGCGAGGGCACGCCCAACTACGTTTCGAATCCCTCCCCGCAGGACAAGGATGAGGTCGCCGCCGGCATCGCCATGGGCGAGATCAAGGACATCGACCTCGACGACTTCATCAAGCGCTTGCTGGACGCGGGCTACGCCGGCAAGGTCACCAAGAGCGTGTGCCTCAAGAACGCCGAGATCGCGGCCATCTGCCACCGCGTCAGGGAGGTCCTCCTCTCCCAGCCGTCGCTCCTCGAGCTCGACGCCCCGGTTAAGATCGTCGGGGACGTCCACGGCCAGTACACGGACCTCATCCGCATGTTCGAGATGTGCGGCTTCCCGCCCAAGTCCAACTACCTGTTCCTCGGCGACTACGTGGACCGCGGCAAGCAGTCCCTCGAGACCATCCTGCTGCTGTTCTGCTACAAGCTCAAGTACCCCGAGAACTTCTTCTTGCTGCGGGGCAACCACGAGTGCGCCAACGTGACGCGCGTCTACGGCTTCTACGACGAGTGCAAGCGGCGGTGCAACGTCAAGATCTGGAAGACGTTTATCGACACGTTCAACGCGCTGCCCATCGCCGCCATCGTGGCCGCCAAGATCTTTTGCGTCCACGGCGGCCTGTCGCCCGCCCTCAGCCACATGGACGACATCCGCAACATTGCGCGCCCGACCGACGTGCCCGACTACGGCCTCCTGAACGACCTGCTGTGGTCTGACCCGGCGGATATGGAACAGGACTGGGAGGCCAACGAGCGCGGCGTCAGCTACTGCTTTGGCAAGAAGGTCATTACTGACTTTCTTGCGGCCAATGATTTTGATCTGGTGTGTCGAGCGCACATGGTGGTGGAGGACGGGTATGAGTTCTTTACCGACCGGGTTTTGGTGACTGTTTTCAGTGCGCCCAACGTGAGTTTTTCCTTTGGCAGTGATGTAAATTGGGCCGTGCTGACACGCAGCAGTACTGCGGAGAGTTCGACAACTGGGGCGCCGTCATGTCCGTGTCGACCGAGCTCCTCTGCAGCTTCGAGCTGCTCAAGCCGCTGGACTCGAACGCCCTCAAGAACCACATCAAGAAGGGCCGGAACAAGCGCATCCAGATGCTCAACAGCCCGGTACGTTTTCCCGCGGAGTGTTTGTGCACAACCCTCGCTAACCGTGATGCCACAGCCCGCGGCCGTCTACCCCCAAAGCGTCTGAGAAACGACGACGCCCCGGAGCGCCGCGCTCCACTCGAGATTGCGAACTACCATAAAAATACGCGGCTTTCGAAGCCAACCAACCGGGCATGCACGACACAGGGCCGAGTCGTGAGCCCAGCGCTAGAAAGAGCGCCGATAGCATATGAGCGGATGGATGAACGGGACAGCCACGAGAAGCTACAAGCGGCCTTCCGGCGCCAGGAGAGAGAGGAAGACTGAGTAATACGCGGAACGAGGAGCCCGGAACACACGAGGAAGGCGGGCTGGGCCGGGCACCGGACGGACGGACGGATGGACGGACGGACGGGTAATGCACTGCACGCCGGTTTCACTAATAATCAATGGAAAGAAAGGAAACGGATTGGGAGGGGGCAGCAGCAACGATGGGTGCAGGCCCTGCCGACCGCGTGGCTGCTGCTATCTGGGTTTCTGAGGATTCCTTCCGAGAATACAACACATTGTTTGAGTACTTGGGGAGGAGGAGGAGGGCGGAGGAGGAGGAAGACGGAGGGAGGAGGAAGAAGACGGAGCGCGAATCGACGGACGATTTTGGGGGGGGGGCTGAACTGAACTGAACTTTGGCGTTTGGGGAGGAGGAGAGGAGCTGACGATGGATGACAGACGAAGTCTGGCTGCCAGGGTGGGATGGGTGGGAGGAGACATGAACAGAGAGTTGGCGAGGGTGGAGGGAAGCAGGACGGGGCGCAAAATGAGGCTCAACTAAATCTGGTCGGGGTGTGGTGTGGTGTGTAGTGGATGGGTGACTTTGGAAAAGGGGCTGGCGCGCCGGTTCCTTTTCAGAGGAGGGCACGCTGCACTTGACTGGCTGGCTGGTTGGCTGGCTGTTTGCCTTGTCTTGTCTTGGTCTCTCTATCTCTTCCTGCTGTGCTCTGCGTACACACCTCGCTTCACAGCCGTTGCGGCGCTAATATAATACCCCTCCCCTGGCAGATCTCCTCTCGTTAGTGGTGTGGTGGTGTATTTCTGTTTTCCTTTTGCCATTTTTTGTTTGGGCGGGTTGGTAGATATGCTCGGGCAAAGGGCTCGAGGATGGGGGTGGTTGTGTGTAGCTCACGCTATGGAGTGGTTGAATGAATGGGAATAGTCTGCTGGTCTGAGTTGTTTGAAGCTTGTGGTTTGCTGTGGTCTGGCTTGTTTGGAGTGTTTGAAGCTTGTGGTCTGCTGGTTTGGTTTGTTTGAGGGGTTGGAATGTGAATGGTCTGATTGAGGAGCTTGTTGGTTTTGGTCTCTTGCGGCTTGTGAGGTGTATGGCCTGGTTTGGTGACTCTGGTGACTCTGGTCTGGTATGGTCTGGTATGGTCTGGTATGGTCCGGTATGGTCTGCTCTGGCTTGTGGCGATGTGAGGAGGGAGCTTGTGGACTGTGGGCTGAGTTTTGTGGGAGTTGTGTTGTTTAGGGGGTTGTTGTCTCATATATCGAAGGGGAAGTGAGTAGATAGGGTTAGGGTCTGTCTCCTCATCGACGACCCCGATTCGGTCTCATGAGTCAAGAAATTTCATCAAAAGCCAGTCGACTGTGTGGTGAACGAAACGGCCTCGGTGACTGGTGATGGACCCGACACATTTCAGGGTGAAATCTTTGATCTGAGCGGATATTGGTATTTTTCTGAGATATGATGGACAAGGCCGAAATGGCTCAAAAGGTGCGAGACGAGTCCAAGTCTTGACATGATCATGACAGACTCACTCCCCTTACTCAGAACCACCACTAACCCGCCACACCCTCCCAGAGCCCTCCCAACATTCCCCGCCTCCAGCACACCCACGGCCTCAGCCCCATCACAGCCCTCGCCTTCGCCTCCCACCCCTCCCCCAACCACGACCCTACCTCCCCCTCCCCAGATAACAACACCCTCCTCCTCGCAGCAGAAGACACCCACCTCAAGATCTACGACGCCCAAACCAGCCGCCAACTCGCCCAGCTCCGCGTCTTTGCCGCCCAGCCCATCCACGGCATCCACGTCTCGCAGCCCGAGCCAGGCGGCAGCGAGACCTCGGTGCTGCTCTGGGGCGGCTGCTCGGCGACGTGGCTTTCGCCGGCTGCTTTTCGCGCGCTGCTGGCTGGGGAGAGGGTGGAAGCGCCGCGGGAGGTGAGGGCGCCGGATTGGGTTTATGATGGGGTTTTGTTTGAGGAGATGGAGGGGGTTGGGGGGGTGTTGGTTACGGCGCATAATGAGATTTTGCCTTTCTCTGTGTCCCTAGGCCCTGATGAGGGAAGGCTGGTCTTTGGCCCGCTTGCGTCGCCTTCCCGCCCGATTCTTTACTCCGCTGACCTGTGCCTTGGCGCGCCGGGCGAGGTGTTGGTTGCGGGCGGGACGGTGTTTGGGGAGATTGTGGTGTGGAAGTATCGCTACGGTCGGCCGGGGCCGGAGTGGGAGGTGCTGTATGTGTTTACCGGGCATGAGGGGTCTGTTTTTGGCGTGCGGTTTTCGGAGGAGTTTGGCACGGCTGGGTTCGAGGGGAAGAGGAGGTTGTTGGTGAGCTGCAGCGATGATCGGACGGTCAGGGTGTGGGATGTGAGTGAAGAGTGTGGGTCTGCTGTTGTGGAGGAGGTGGAACAGGGGCGGGAGCTGGATGGAGCGCGGGAGACGGGGTTTGGTGGGACTTCCAACTCGGAAGTGAGGAGAGAGAACGAGGGCGACAAGGCGAGGTGTGTGGCTGTGGCGATGGGGCATGTGTCGAGGATCTGGGGGGTTGGGTTTGGGAGGATGGATCTGGGCGGGAGGGTGGAGGTGTTTTCGTTCGGGGAGGACTGTTCGAGGCAGCGGTGGGAGCTGGAGGTGGATTGGGACGCCGGGAGGGCGGGGGTGCTGAGGCATTGCGGCGCGAGTACGTGCCATGCCGGGAAGAACATCTGGTCTGCTGCGATCCTGGGGCGGGGCGAGAGGGAGCCCCTGATTGCGACAGGCGGGGCGGATGGCGGGATTGTTATCTCGGGGAAGCTGGGCGCGGGTTCGGGAGACGCGTACGAGGACTTGGACCTGAGCCTGACTATGGAGGAGATGCTGCGGAGTGTCCAGGGAAACACACCAACGGCGTCCGCCGTCGAGGCCAAGAAGAAGCACACCTTCCAGCGGTACGCGTTCCTCTCGGACACGGTCATGGCCACCACCGTCTCAGGCAGGCTCTTCCTCGCCACCATGGGGGAGCCCCTGGTTTGGGAAGAAGTGCCCCTCGACGAAGCGATCGTGGCCGACCTGGGGACGTACAACGTTGTCAAGAGCCCCGCCAGGGACACCGCCCTCCTCGGCAGTCCAAGCGGCAAGGTCTACCTGTTTCGAAGAAAGCAAGGGGTCCGCGAGCTGGCCAGTCTCCCGGGAAAGGTATCAGACATCATCTTGCTCAACGACCCGTCCAGCCGCACCGCCGACAGCCAGCCGTGTTCCATCGTCGTCAACGTCCTCGGCCTCGACCACGCCGTCCTCGTCCACTTTGACCCCTCCAGCGGCATCGTCACCGTCGACCCGCGCAAGATCCAGCTCCCCGAGCACTACATCGCCACGGCCGCCGCCTTCTGCAACACCACCCTCCTCCTCGGCTCTCGCACGGGCTCGCTGACGGTCTACACGACGGATCCATACACGCACGACTTCACGCCGCTCGCCTCGCGCAAGGACTGCAAGACCAAAGACGCCATCACCAGCATCGTGCCCATCCCCGGGACCAGCGCGTCCTCCTTCCTGACCACCTGCCGCGACGGCAAGTGCCGCATCTACACCCTCCCCGCCGGCGCCCCTCACCCGAGCCTCCAGCACGAGATCGCCCCGCCCCTCAACACCCTCGAGGCCGCCTTCTTCACAGCCGAGACCAACTCGCAGCTGATCCTCCACGGCTTCCGCGGGCCCAACTTCCTCGCCTACAACGACTCGACCCGCGCCATCCTGGCCTCCATCCCCTGCGGCGGCGCCCACCGGCCTTTTGCCACCGTCTCGCCGCCCAACGACCCGGGCCAGCTGCGCTTCGTGTGCTCCAAGGCCCGCGACCTGCGCATCGTCTCGCAGTCGGGCGAGGGCGAGCGCGTCCTCCGGCCTGGCGGCCACGGCCGCGAGATCAAAGCCGTGGCCTCCTCTTTTTCTTCGTCCTCCAACCAACCCCTCCTCGCCACCGCCGCCGAAGACACCACCATCCGCATCTGGCAACACAGCCCCGACGATAACACAACAACCTGCCTCGCCCTCCTGCAGGGCCACTCGGCAGGCATCCAGACCCTGCGCTTCTTCACCGCCCCGGAGTCCACCTACCTCCTCAGCAGCGCAGGAAGCGAGGAACTCTTTGTCTGGCGCCTCGCGCCGCTCCCGGCTGCGCCGCCGTCTCCGTACCCAACCCCGCCGCCGTCGACTAATGCGAAGTATGATGTGCTAGCTGTCGTGCGGGAGGCGGTCTGGGCTGATTTTACCCCTGATCGGGATCTGAGGGTTGTCGATTTCGACGTCGTGGCTTGCCCTGACTCCCTCTCACCTACTCCCACCACCACCACCACCAACAACACGACCACTCCCTCACACAACAGCAGCGAACCAGGCATGCTCATCACCCTCGCCCTCTCAGACTCCACCCTCCGCATCTACACCTACCATCCCACCCTCGGCTTCAGCCCCCTCCTCGCCTCCGCCCACTACACCGGCGCCTGCCCAACACAAGTGAGGTATCTCCGCACCAGCTCTGGCGGGATAGACATCCTCACCGCCTTCACAGACGGCCACGTCGTCATCTGGCGCTGGCGGATGGATTCCACGACACAGTTGAACTTGCTGCTCACTGTGCGGGTACATCAGAGCAGCATCAAAACCCTCGACCTCACCACCACACCCCCGACACAGGGATATGCCAATGAAAAGGAGGCGCAGCAGCGGTGGACAGTCGTCACCGGAGGCGACGACAACGCCCTCGGGTTTACAGAACTTGCGCTCGACGGCAACGGGGAGACAGACAAGACTGGGGACAAGAACGGAGGCGGATATACAGTCCTCGCCCGGTACCGCGTACGAAACGCCCACGCAGCCGGTGTGACGGGCGTGGGTGTCGTCAACGCCAACGTTCACAATATCAGTACCCGCTTGGATGTTGACAGGCATGAAGAGGAAGGACACAAAGCGGGGTTGGTGGAGGTGGAGGTAGTCAGCGCAGGAAACGACCAGCAAGTCAAGCTCTGGCGGCTGACAAGGAAAAGGGATGGAAGGGTGGGAGTTGTGCTGGTTGATAATCGGTATAGTGCTGTCGCGGATGCGGGGGATTTGGAGGTTGTTTCGTTGCCTGGGGCACAAGGCGGGGGGAGGGTTGTTGTTGGG
>OUNM010709113.1_pt1 | contig 12743 bp, 8 predicted proteins | sample 1769961 | NCBI WGS metagenome assembly OUNM01 (sample SAMEA3914820, study PRJEB12502) | metagenome | biome: forest; material: soil | place: USA | collected 2012-03-12 | depth 0.3 m | reverse complement strand
GCGCCGGCGGAAAGCTGGGAAGACCTGCTGGGCGCCCTGGGCTTGCGCGCCGTGCTCGTCACCGCCTGCTTGGCCCTCGTCTCCGCCGGGCTGGCCTACTCGGAGTTCTATCCCTCCTCCGGCATCGAATGCCCCGCACCGGAACACGCCCTTACCAACGACCTTCCCTGGCCATGACCACCCGTTCCCGAACCAAAGCCGTGTTCATGGTGCTGTCCCTGATCTTCGTGGGCATGGTCGCCGGCTTCTTCATGGGCGCGATCACCGCCAATGCCGTGGCCAAGAGGAAGGACAATCCCGACTTTTGGCGCAAGAGCGTGCACAAGCTCATCGACCAGCTGCACCCCACCGCCGAGCAGCGGCCGAGGCTCGATGCCCGCACGGAAAGCGCTGTGCAGGAGCTGATCACCTTCCGCCAGGAGGCCATCATCAAGGTGTGGGGCATCGTGGACCGCGCGGCGACCGACATCGACAAGGAGCTGACCCCGGAGCAGCGCGAGAAGTTCGGTAAGATGAAGCCCAAGCGGCCGGCTGAGGTGCCAGGAACCCCGGCCAAGTAAACCGGAACCCGTGCCCGTCCGTTGATTCCCCCCTCAGTTTTTCCTCGACAACGGCAGGCGAAATTCCCACGGCGGTCCTGTTCCCCATCCTGCCATGAAAACACCAGGGCATGTTTATTTATCGTTGTGGCACTGTGAATGCCGGCAGCCCCTGGGAGCGCCGACGTCCTCGTCGGCCTTTCCGGGCGCAATGAATGCCGACGAGGACGTCGGCGCTCCCAGGGGCTGCCGGCATTACCTCGTTTTTAAAACATGCCCTAGCCCGCTCAAATCTGCACCCCTCTACCCCGATCACGCCGAATCCAAGTCAATCCGACCGGATCCAAGTAAAAATCCAGGAGCAGCCCCACGAGCCAGCCAGTGTGAATGCCCCGACAAAATCTCGTTACCGCCCCCGTCCCACTGCGTTTAGCAGCGTGAACCTGTCTCTCTCTCAACACCAACCCAAACCTAGAAACTTACCGCCATGCTAATGTCTGATGTCTTCATGTGGGTCGCCATCGCGAGCGGCTTTGTCGCGGGCCTGCCGGCCTTGTGGATGCTCAGCCGCGGTTTGTGGCCGAAAGGGTTTGAGAAGCGCTGCACCGTGGCGCGCCGCAGCCTGGGCGCGTCGTTCATCGTTGGTCTTGTGCCGGCGGTGGTCTTCATTGCCTTGATCGCCGGCATGGCCAAACGCCTGGGGCCCATCCCCGGCGCGGTCTTGTCCGGCGTGCTGATCCTGTGGGGGCTCAACGGCCTTGTCGGTGTCGCCAGCCTGATCGGCGAGCGCCTCTGGCCCGATGGCCAGCCATGGAAGCAGACGCGCAACGGCGGCCTGGTCATCATCTGCTGCGGCCTGCTGCCTCTCGTCGGCTGGATCTTGCTGCTGCCCATCATGATCGTCACCGGCATGGGCGTGAACATCCGCTGCCTGTTCACCCGCACCGTGCGCCAGTCCGTGCCGCCGCCCATGCCTTCATCGGTCATGCTCGAAGCCCCCAACGCCTAATCAACTGCTGACATGCACACCCGCCGCTCCCTGCTTCAATCGGCCGCCCTCGGCACCGGGGCGGCGGCGCTCGCCAGTTGTGAACGATCCATCAGCGGGCTGACCCAGGCCCTGGGCCAGAACGTGCCGGAAAAGCTGGAGCCGCCTGCCACGGCCACGATTGATCCCGACTTCCACCTGCTCGCGCGCGCCGCCTTCGGCCCTTGGCCCGGCGATCTTGCCAAGGTAAAGGCCATGGGCCGCAAGGCCTGGATCGAGCAGCAGCTCGATCCCGAAAGCATCAGCGACCAGCTCTGCGACCTGCGCGCCCGCCGCTTCGAAAGCGTCTTCCTCAGCGCTGGCAATGCCTACGAGTTCCGCAAGCCCGTGCTGCGCGATGAACTCACCCGCTACTCGCTGCTGCGCGCCATCTACAGCCAGCGCCAGCTCTATGAGGTCATGGTCGAATTCTGGACCGACCACCTGAACATCGACCTGGAGAAAGGCGACTGCATTTACCTCAAGCCCAGCGATGACCGCGAGGTGATCCGCCGCCACGCACTCGGCAATTTCCACGAGCTCATCCGCGCCTCCGCCACCTCGCCGGCCATGCTGGTGTACCTCGATGGCAAGTCCAACAAGGTGCGCAAGGGCACTGCCGACAAGCCGAATGAAAACTACGCCCGCGAGCTGATGGAGCTGCACACCCTGGGCGTGCACGGCGGCTATACGCAGACCGATGTGCGCGAGGCCGCGCGCTGCCTCAGCGGCTGGACCTACAACTTCAAACGCATCGCCCTGCATCGCGACAGCAGCTACTTCCTCCCCGAGTGGCATGACAACGGCGAAAAGACCGTGCTCGGCCACACCTTCGCCCCCGGCGGTGGCGAACAGGATCTCGATCGGCTGGTCAAGGTCGTGTGCTCGCATCCCAGCACCGCCAGGTTTATTGCTCACAAGCTGTGTGTTAGGTTCGTCGGATACACCCCGCCCGCCTCCATTGTGGACGCCGTGGCGGCGGAGTTCACCCGCACCGGCGGCGACATCAAGTCCATGCTTCGCCTGCTGCTCAACAGCGAGGAATTCGCCGCCTCCTCCGGCGACCTGTTAAAGCGGCCCTTCCGCTTCATGGTCAGCGCCCTGCGTGCCTTGGGGGCCGACACCCATGTGCATGACGCTGATCCCCTGCGCCACCACACCGGCCCGCTCACCGAGTATCTTGCGCGAATGGGCCACGGGCTCTTCCAGTACCCCACGCCCGATGGTTACCCCATGGAGGAGACTCCCTGGATGGGCACCCTGCTGTGGCGCTGGAATTTCGGCCTCTCGCTGGCCGGCGGTAAGATGGCCGGCGTGTCCCTGCCCATGGCTGACCTTGAAAAAGCGCTGGGCACCGAGGGCAGCCGCGATGCCGTGGCCGCCCGCTGGTGGGGCCACCTCGTGGGCCGCAAGCCCACGGCTGATGAACTCCAGGCCCTGGCCGATGCCACCCAGGCCCATGCCAGCAAAGGCGATGCACGCACCGCCCGCGCCGAGCTGCTGGGTCTGATGCTGGCCGCCCCCGCCTTCCAGCGCTGCTGAAAACCTCCATCCCTGCCTGCCATGCCAGCTTCCTCCGCCATTTCCCAGCTCCTGCTTTCCTCCGCCTCTGAGGTAGGTAAGGCCCCCGGGCACACCTTGGTCTGCGTGTTCCTGCGCGGTGGCGCGGACACCATGAACCTGGTCGTGCCCTATGCCGACGACCACTACTACAACGCTCGCCCCTCCCTGGCCGTTAAGGCCCCCGGCACTGCGGCTGACTGCGCCGTGCGGCTGGATGAGCACTACGCTTTCCACCCGGCCCTACGCCCGCTTGAGGCCGCCTTCAAAGAAGGCCGCCTGGGCTTGGTGCAGGGCGTGGCCACCGACAGCACCAGCGGCTCCCACTTCGAGTGCCAGGACCAGATGGAGCACGGTGATTCCGAGAAAGCACGTCCCACCGGCGGCGGCTGGCTGGGGCGCTTCCTGCGTTCCCGTGCCGGCAGCAGCACCAGCCCGCTCAGCGCCGTCGCCATCGGCACCAAGCTGCCCGAAAGCCTGCGCGGCGCACCGTCCGTCAGCGTGCTGGAGAAGCTTGATGATGTCGCCATCCGCACCCCCTCCGGCGATGCCGCCCCCGTCTCTGCCGCCCTGCGCGCTCTGTACGGCAAGGACGTGACCCTCCTCGGCCAGCGCGGCCAGCAGACGCTCGATCTCTTCAAGCGCGTGACCGCCCTGCAAGGCAAGGCCTACGTCCCCGCCAACGACGCCAGCTATCCCAAGCATGAATTCGGCGATGGCCTGCGCGAAATCGCCCGTCTCATCAAGGCCGACGTGGGCCTGGAGGTCGCCTGCATCAACATCAACGGCTGGGACACCCACTTCCTCCAGGGCACCGTCGCCGGTGGCTTCGCCGCCAACGCCCAGGCCCTCGCCAACGGCCTGGCCGCCTTCGAAACCGACCTTCGCCAGCACCGCCAAAACTACACCGTCATGGTGATGACCGAGTTCGGCCGCCGCATCTATGAAAACGCCTCCCTCGGCACCGACCATGGCCGCGGCTTCACCCTCATGGCCCTGGGCGACAAGGTCAAAGGCGGCCGCATCATCGGCCCCTGGCCCATCGGCGCCATGGATGAAACCAACCCCCTCGGCCCCGGCGGCGTGGAGATCAGCCACGACTACCGCGATGTCTTCGCCGAGGTGCTCCAAGGCGCCATGGGCACCGTCGATGGCGCAAAGATTTTCCCTGGCGCAGGCTTGGCGACCTTGGGGCTGATGGGGTAGCATCCGGTGCGATGAGCTTTCCACCCCGCCTTGTCAGCGTTTTAGTCCCGGTCCAATGGCTATGCGTGCTGCTTGGATATGGGATTACCCGAAAGCTGATAAAAGCGGCGCTGGAATGGGATGTCGTCTCAATTTACCGACTACAAGCGCCCGCATTGATTGGGTGGGTCAGCCAAGCGGGATGGCTGTTTTTGACAGTGCCCGTTGGGTGGGGACTGCATGCGACTTTGTGTGCCGACCGGGAAGGAGGCTTTGCCGAACTTCAACCCAGGGACGCGAAGGTCGGCCTGGGATTAACCTTGTTTCTCGCGGGAGCTGCCTTCTGGAGCATTGTGGAAACCTTAGACTGGATGATGTCCCTGTCCGCATAGTTATATGGCTGCCAACACAAAAAAGCCGGCCCCTCGCAGGACCGGCTTTTTTAAACTTGTTCAGGGAACGCCCCGTGATCCTTAAATCAGGTTGGCTTCCTTCAGCACCTTGTAGGCACCGTTCTTGTCAATGGTCTTCAGCGCGCGGGCCGAGAGCTTCACGACGATCCACTTGTTGATCTCGGACACCCAGATGCGCTTCACGCGGATGTTCGGCAGGATCTTGCGCTTCACCACCTTGGTGATGTGGCGGCCGATACCGCCCTTCTTCTTGGCCAGACCGCTACGATGAATGTGGCTGCCGACGGTGGTGCGGGCTCCGGTGATGCTGCAAACTCTGGCCATGGTCTATATCTCCTGCGAAATCTGGGGTTAGTGGGGCGGCGAGATTACGATGGTCCCGGCATTCGTCAAGCGATTCCTGGGATCGATCTGCCCCAGGTGGTAATTTTGCTGCTCGCCGGTTGCGTTTCGCCGCTTAACCGCCAAGAAACAACCATGGATTTTGGTGATTCTGATTCCGCGATTTCCTCCCCCGGGGAAGTGGCCCGCCTGCGCGAAGACCTGGAGCGCCAGGGCCGCCGCCTGGTGTTTACCAACGGCTGTTTCGACCTGCTGCACGCCGGTCACGTGCGCTACTTGGCCGAGGCCCGCGCCCTGGGCGATGCCCTGGTGGTGGCGCTCAATTCCGATGCTTCCGTGCGCGAACTGAAAGGCCCCTCGCGCCCCGTGAACACCGAGGAAGACCGCGCCGAAATCCTCAAAGCCCTGCGCAGCGTGGATGCCGTGTGCGTCTTCCATGAGCCGCGCGTGACCAAGCTCATCGAAGAAATTCGCCCTCATGTCTATGCCAAAGGCGGCGACTACACCGTGGAATCGCTCAATCCCGAGGAACGCGCCGCCCTCCAGGCTGTCGGTGCCCAGATTGAAATCCTCGCCCTCGTTCCCGGTCGTTCCACCACCGCCACGCTCCAGCGCCTGAACAGCGGCAATGACAAAGGCCTGCGCATCGGCATTCTCGGCTCCGGCGAAGGCTCCAACTTCCAGGCCATCCTCGCCGCCATCCAAGACGGCAGCCTCAAGGCCCAGGTCACCTGCGTGATCAGCGACAAAGCCGACAGCGGCGTGCTGAACCTCGCCAAAGCCGCCGGGTTGCCCGCCTTCTTCGTCGATCCCGGCTCACACCCTCTGCGCTTCCCTGATTCCGCGCAAAAAGAAGTGGCCGAGCACCTGCGCCGCGCCGGTGTGGATGTCGTTGTCCTCGCTGGTTTCATGCGCGTGCTGAAAGCCCCGGTGATCGACGAGTTCGCCGGACGCATCATCAACGTCCATCCCTCCCTGCTGCCGAAATACAAGGGCAGCCACGCCGTCCAGCAGGCCCTCGATGCCGGCGAAACCGAGACTGGCACCAGCGTGCACCTCGTCACCGCCGAAGTCGATGGCGGCCGCGTCCTCGCCCAGGCCACCGTGCCGATCCTTCCCGGCGATACGGCGCCCGTCCTTCATGAGCGCATCAAGCAGGAGGAGCACAAGCTCCTGCCCCGCGTCCTCGCCGACTGGCAAACCCTCAGCCCCGCTTCCGCCGCTCAATGAAAGCCGCCTTTGGCATGGGGATGCTCAACCCCCAGCAGCGCGATGCCGTCATGCATACCGACGGCCCCGTGCTCATCCTCGCCGGTGCCGGCACGGGCAAGACCCGCACCATCACTGCCCGCATGTCCCACATGGTGGACAAGGGCATCCCTCCCGACAGCATCCTCGCCGTCACCTTCACCAACAAGGCCGCCACGGAAATGCGCGAGCGTGTGATCGACATGGTGGCCGATGGCAAGGGCAAGAAGATCGTCCTGGGCACCTTCCATTCCTTCTGCGTCAAGCTCCTGCGCGAGCACGCCGAAAAGCTCGGTTACAAGAAGAACTGGACCATTTACACCCAGAGCGAGCAGACCAGCCTGCTCAAGCGCATCCTCAGCCGCCTTGTCGGCAAGGATGAATCCTGCGACCCGGCCAAAATTCAGGCCCGCATCAGCGGTGCCAAAAACTCCGGCCAGTCCCTCGGCGATCCCACCGTCTCCATCGAAGCCGCCGCCATGGAAGCCTACCAGAGCGAGATGCGCGCGCTCAACGCCATGGATTTCGACGACCTCCTGCTCCTCGGCGTCCAACTCGTGGAGGAGCATGAGGACGTGCGCTTCCGCGTCCGCGACAAGCATCGTTACGTCATGGTCGATGAATTCCAGGACACCAACGGCGTGCAGATGCGCCTGCTCAACGCCCTCGTCGGCCCCCCGTACAACGTCTGCGTCGTGGGTGATGACGACCAGTCCATCTATGGCTGGCGCGGCGCCGACATCACCAACATCCTCGAGTTCGAGCGCTTCTTCCCCGATCCCCACATCATCAAGCTGGAGGAGAACTACCGCAGCACCACGCCCATCCTGCATACGGCTAACAGCTTGATTCGCAACAACGCCGGCCGCCGCCCCAAGACCTTGTGGAGCCGCAACGCCGGCAATGACGCCGTGCGCCTCGTCGCCACTGAGGACGACCAGCAGGAGGCCGAGATGATCGCCAGCGAGATCGATGCCGCCCACTTTCAGGAAGGCCGCCCGTACGAGGACTTCGCCGTCCTCTTCCGCACCAATGACCAGAGCCGCGTGCTCGAGCAGCAGTTCCGCCAGCGCAAGATGCCCTACCGCGTCGTCGGCTCCCGCAGCTTCTTCGACCGGCGCGAGATCAAGGACATCTGCGCCTACCTCAGCGTCATGCACAATCCGCATGACGACATGAGCCTGCTGCGCGTGCTCAACACCCCCCTGCGCGGCATCGGCAACGCCACGGCCGAACTCGCCCGCGAAGACAGCATCGAGCGCGGCTGCTCCATCTTTGTCGTGCTCAGCGACCCCGCCTTTCAGCGCCGCATCCCCGAGCGCACCCGCGTCGCCATCCAGGGCTTCCTGGAGATCGTGTACAAGTACGCCAAGGTCGCCGCCACTCCCGGTGTCTTCCTGCTGGAAATGACCCGTGCCCTCATCGCCGAGGTCGGCTACATGGCCTATCTGGAAAAGGCCGCGAAGAAGCCCGAGGAGTTCGAGGCCTGGGTGAAGTGCATCGACGCCCTCCTCGCCCAGATCGGCGGCTACGACGAGCGCAATCGCACCGACGGCCTTGCCGGCTTCCTCGACGAGATCAACCTCAACGACGAGCGCGAGGACAAGAAGGAGGACGACATCATGCAGAAGAAAGGCGTCTGCCTCATCACCATGCACGCCTCCAAGGGCCTCGAGTTCCCCATCGTGTACCTCCCCGGTTGCGAGCAGGGTCTCATGCCCCACAAGCGCGCCGTCGCCGATGGCAGCATCGATGAAGAGCGCCGCCTTTTTTATGTTGGCCTCACCCGCGCCATGAAGAAGCTCACCCTCAGCTTCGTCCGCTGGCGCACCAAGTACGGCGAAAAGCAGGCCCAGCTCCCCAGCTCCTTCCTCAAGGAGCTCGACCGCACCTATGTGGAGGAGCGCGACTACGGCCAGCACATGAAGGAAACCGTCTCCGCTGAGGAAAATGTGTCCTTCATCTCCGGCCTCCGCGCCATGCTCAACAAGAACAAGTGAGATGATTGCGCCAGCCAGGCAAAGAGGCGTGCGGCTGCATTAGAGGGAGGGGTATGATTTCCCCTGCGTGCCCCTCATGAAGGGACTCGCGGACTTCGCCTGAGCCGCCCAGCCTGACACACATGCGTCATTGATGCCCCCGCGCCGACGGAAAACGCCCCATTTACTTCGGCGGCGGCGACACAGGTGGCAGCGAATCCGCATGCCGGGCGCGAGGCTTGAAGGCGGCAGCGCGTTGAACGATGGCGGGGAGGCGGGGCAGGGCGGCGACGGCTTCGGCGGGGTGGGTGAGCTCGTTGAGGGCTTCACGGCTGCCGTGGTTGGCGGCGAGGGTGAGCCAGTAGAGCGCCTGGGTTGCATCGCGGTGCAGGTCCAGGCGGCGGGAGGGCACGTTGTAGGTATGGCCGAGCAGGTACTGAGCATCCACGTAGCCTTGCTCGGCGGCGCTGCGCAGCAGCTCCAGGGCGCGAGGCACATCCTGCTTCACGCCGTCGCCGAACAGGTAGAACCGGCCCAGGCGGTGCTCGCATTCCGCATCGTCCAGCCGGGTGCCTAGCTGCCACCACTGCAGGGCGGCGGCCAGGCTGGGCGTGGAGCCGGGGGCGGGCTTCTCGCCGGCGCATTTCAGCGCCAGCAGGCGGATGGCGGGCGGGAAGCCCTGGTTCGCGGCCTGCGCGAGCAGGCGCAGGGTCTCAGGCTCGTCCTTTTTCAAACCCTTGCCCTCGCTGTGCAGTTCGGCCAGGTCGTACATCGCCTCCGCATCGCCCGAATCGGCGGCGGCGCGCAGCAGGGCCACGCCACGGGCGGGGTCAGGCTGGTCGGTGTAGAAGCCGTACACGAGGTAGCGGCCCAGCTCGTTGCGGGCGTGAAGGCAGCCGTGCCTGGCGGCGAGCTCCACCCAGCGGAAGACCACGCCGGCATTGTGCTGGCGCTGCTGCCCGGCCCAGGGGCCGGCCCAGCCGCGGCCCAGGAAGTACAGGCTTTCCGGGTCCCCCAGGTAGGCGTACTCGCGCCGGGGCTGGCCGTCGATTTCGGGGAAGCGCACCACGTCCTCGTCGCCAGGCCGGGAGGGTGGGGTGAGCATGGAGGGTATGGCGGGGGCGGTGCCGGCGATGGCGGCCACGCGCCTGGCCAGGGCCTCGACCAGCGCATCGGGGGTGAAGGCGGGGTCCTGCAACATCCACCAATCCGGAGTGCGGCCGGCGAGGGCGATGCGGCGGGCAAAAGCCAGGGCCTGGGCGGGGTGCCCGTCCAGGTTCAAAGCCACGGCGAGATTGGCCAGGCTGCGGTTCGTTTCGGGGCCAAAGGCGACGTTGTCGCCCAGCTCCACGGCGGCGAGCCCTTCGCGTGCGGCCTCGGCCACCTTGCCCACCCATAGGAGCTGGCCGCTGAGAACACGCTGGCAGTCCACGGCAGGCAGGCTGCCAGGGCCGTAAAAATGGGTGACAAGGCGGGCGAGATCGCGGCACAGACGCTCCCACGCCACCGTCTCCACGGCCTGCTTGGAACCCTGCAGGTGGCCCATGATGCCGGCGATGCCTTGCAGCACCACGCTGTCCTCCAGCACGGCGTCTTTTTTCGCCGGCGGCAGGCTGGCCAGGATGGCGTAGCCAAGCGCGGACTGCTCATCCTGGCCGCCGGTGGTGTAGGTGGCCAGCAGGTTCTGCAAATTCCGGCGCGCCCAGGCGAGGTGGGCGTCATCCTTGGGCAGGAGCCTGGCCGCGGCGGGCAGGTCGTCGCGCAGGCGCTTGATCGTGTCAGGGATGGTCTTGAAGGTCACGTCGATGCAGTCCAGCAGCAAGCGGGTCCTGGTGCACAGCGGGTGGTCGGGGCCGAGGATCTCGCGTTCGGTCTTCAGCGCCCGGACGAGCAGGGGCACGGCCTCCGGGCGGGTGCCGGGGGTGGTCAGGCGCAGGGCGGCACAGGTGTCGTGCGCCGCCTGGTCAAGCCGGGTGCGGGCGGCGGCCCTGTACTTCGCCCGCTGCGCCTGGCTCAAAAAGCTGAGCGGCGGAGGAAAATCCTGCACGAGCTGCAGCCGGGTGACGGTGGGGGCAAGCTCACGGCCCGCCGGCAGCGCATGGCGCGCCTGTTGCAGGGCAAAGAGGAGCCGCTCGGCGCGGACGATGCCGGGATCCTCCACAAACGGGGCCTTCGTGAGGACGGGCTTGCCGTTGCGTGCCGAGGCGCTGCTGCGCAGGGCGCGGTGGGCGAAGACGAGCGCCTCCGCCAGCAGCGGCGCCTTGTCCTCCGCCGCGGGGGTGCCGGTGACGGAGCAGGCCAGGGTGGCGGCCAGCAACTGGCACACGGCGATGTCCGTCTCATCATCGCGCGGCCCTGTGTCGGCGGCGGCCGGGGCATTGTCCTTGGCGGCGAGTTTGGTCTCGGATTTGACAGAGAATTTAGACCTGGTTTCTGGCTCTGCCTTTGCCTCTGCTTTTGTGCCGGGTTTGGCCTCTGCTTTTGTGCCTGACTTGGCCTCGGGTTTTCTGACCAGCGAGAAGCTGGAGGGCAGGCCGGTGATTTTGTGAATCAGATCGGGCGCGGGCAGCAGGGTCTCGCGCAGTGCCAGGGTCAGGCGCAGCTCGTGCAGCGCCGCATCCAGCGCGGGGCCGGGGCCAGGCTTGGCCGCCGCCTGCATGGCCAGGCAGCGGGCCAGTCGCAGGCGCAAGGCGGTGGCACAGGGCGAGAGCACATCGCCGGAGACCTCCCACAAGTCCATCGCCTGGCGGTAGTGCGCGGCCGCCGCGCCGGGATCGTGGGCGGCCTGCTCACCAGCGTGCAGCTGCTCCATGATGCGGGCGCGGGCCGGCTCCGCCAGCTCCTTGGCAAAGTCCGGCTTGTCCAGGTGGTCTGGTGGCACTGGCACCTCCTCCGCCGTCGGCAACGGCAGGGGGGCGAGGCCGTCGCTCCCCGGTGTTACGGGCAGGATCAGCGCCGGGCGGAAGCCCACGTCCAGATGTCGGCGGGGCGGTGACAGGGCCTGGGATTCCGAGCGGTAGCCGCAGTGATACCACTGCACCTGCCGGCCCCATCGCCCGCTGCCGCGCACCACGCGCAGGAACCCGTCGGGCGGGCCCGCCGGATCAGTGCCGCCCGTGAGCCAGACGTCATACCAGTCCGCACACCACTGGCCTATGGCCCCCTGCATGTCCAGCAGCCCCCAGGCATTGGGCAGGCGCGTACCGGCCGGCCGCTGGATAGCGGTGATGATGGTGCCGTGAGCGACAACCTTGCCCGTGTCGCTGGTGGTGTGCGTTTCCTGCACCCGGGTGTCCGTGGTTGGCTCCGGCCCTAGGAAGGCCGCCACCGCCGCCGGATCCGTGCCGTCGCCAAAGGGGTAGCGGCTGGCGGCACCTGCGCGCAGGGCGTATTCCCACTGCGCCTCCGTCGGCAGCGCCGCGCACCAGGGTTTCGGCAGGTGCAGGGCGGAGCCTAGCTTGTCGCAATAGGCGGCGGCTTCCCCCTGCCGCACCAGCGTCATCGGCTTGTCCGGCCCGCAGTCCTCCGCCCGCAGCTCGCCGCCGAAGTTATGGTCCAGCGGCGTGTCGAGCAGCTGCAGCTCCGCCTGCTGCTGCAGCGTCGTGCCCATGAGCGCCTGCCACTGCGCCTGCGTACAAGGTGCCCGCGCCAGCCAGAAGCCGTGGGTCAGCTTCACCTCCACCTGCATCGTGCCGATGTCGCGCACCTTCTTCTTCGGCGTGTCTACCGGCGTGCTGCCCATGGCAAAGCTGCCCGCCGGGCACCAGCAGAAGTCCATCGCCGTGCCGTCCGGCAGCTTGAGGGTGACCGTTTCGCCTGGGCGGGTGCCTTCGGCAAGCTCACCGGCACAGGCACCGGAGAAAGCCAGGGCGAGGAAGAATGCGACAGCGTAGCGAGGCATGGGGCGGGAGGAGGAAGTAAGGAGTAAGAAGGAAAAAAGGGAGAGAGGAAAGCCTGAAGTGCGACATCTCCCTGTCCCGGAGCTGCCTCTTAGCCGAGGCGCAAATCCGGCCAAGGCAGCCCTCCATTCCTCCAGGGCGGCAGCCATTAGCGAGGCGTCGGAGCGAGGGAAGAGCGCCGACGCCTCGATTTCGGCGATTGCAGCACCGCATCCCGGAGGGATGCCAGCCACGCTGTAGCACCCAGCGCGCATCAATCTCAACGGCCACGTAGGTCCCCTCCGTCGTGTAGGTCCCGTCTCCCGCAACGCACACGCCCCCGGCTTCATCTCCCCTCTGTGCCACCCCTCTCCAGACCTCATTTTGTTAGCCTGCCTTCGCGAAGAAGCCGTTTTCAAGGCCGAAACTCGCTGTTTTCACCCTCTGTTTTGATTGGGAAAATGAAGAAAACGCAAAAAAGATGACAAAGTCGTTTGACGGTGAGTTGGGAGCGTGTACTCTCAAATCCCGCCAGCCGAAAACGCTGACACGAACGAAGCGAAAAGCGAAGG
>OUNM010286150.1_pt1 | contig 12745 bp, 15 predicted proteins | sample 1769961 | NCBI WGS metagenome assembly OUNM01 (sample SAMEA3914820, study PRJEB12502) | metagenome | biome: forest; material: soil | place: USA | collected 2012-03-12 | depth 0.3 m | reverse complement strand
CGAGAACCCGTGATTGGCGTCCCGGTGCCCGGAGACGGCGCGGCGCACAGCGAGTCTGTCGGACTTAGAGGTGCTTAATTCACGTTAAATTTTTAAATGCCTGTGGTGACATTTTTCCGACACGGGCAAGGCGTTTTGATGGTGGAAAAAGTGCCGAAATCGTCGAAAACGGCCTAAGGAAACGCTGATTTAAGCGGGACGGAAATACGAGAGCGAGTGAGCCGAGGATATCCGCTGCGACCCCGTTGGGGGCGAGGGATATTTTGAGGCATCGTACCGGGGGTAGCTTCGCAACCCCCGGCTACTAACGATGCGATGCCTTCGGCATCGGAAGGCATCGCGCTATGAGCACGGATCATCTCGCATTGATCAGCGCTTCCCTAAGTCCGACAGACTCACAGCACTGCGGCTACATTTTTTTGCGGCTATCGCCGAAACCTCCGCCAGACCACCGCGAATTCCCATGGCTAGGCCTTCCCTACTACAACGGCTTGGCCGTCAGCGACCGCAGTTACATCATCTCAGACATCGACCTCACCGTCAAAAGCCCCTGCTCCCACCGCGCCTATGCCGACAAGATCACAAAACAAGTCGAATCCTCCAGTTCCTGTTAGGTTACCGAGCATCTTCAGCAAAAAAAGGTGTCCTAAGGAAGCGCTGAATAGAAATGGGAAGCCAAGTTTGGCTCTACCAATGGCATCATGGAAGCCGAACTTGCAGGCGATTGAGGTCAATTGCCTCGGCTACGCCTCGCCCTACGGGCTGCCTACGGCAGGCTATCTCTCTCCGTTCGGTTGCCCTTACCAAATATCCACCCCAATGCCGCAGGTAAACGCGGTCCCCGATTAAATCAGCGCTTCCTTAAGGTAGCTATCCAATAACACTTGCCAAGGAGCGCACCTGGATTCTGCTGCCAGTGCTTTGCTCCGGTATCTGGCCGAGTAGAAGATATGGTGGAGCCGCCCCCCCTTATTGCACCGTCGGATTCGTATGGGCCGCCGCCGCAGTCCAGTACGACATAAAGCTATTGCTCAACAAGGGCCACATCGTCTCGTAATCCATGCGTGATGGCGTCGAGTGATACTTGATGCCGTTGGCCGCGTCCCTTTCCATGAAAAAGCTCACGGCATACGTGTCATACGGGCTCAATCCCGGCACCTTGAAAATATTCGTGCCGCTCGGCCCCACCACGCCATATCCGCCATTCGCCACCACGCAGGGAAGCGTGTAAAAGTTGTCCACACTATTGGGAAAATTCGTATATCCGGCGGCCACGACCTCCGCCACTGCTCCCGCCACGGCCTGCGCATTTCGCTGATCCTTGGCATACTTCGCCGCCCCGGTGATATTCGCAATATTCGGCACCGCGATCGCCGCGATTATCCCGATTACCGCGATCACCACCAGCAACTCCACCAAGCTAAAAGCCTGGCGCCCGACCGTCAACGTACCATGCGCTTTTCTCATGGGGCAGAAATATGCATCAGGTTGCAAATTGACAACCCTCAAAACCACAATCAGTTCCACCAACTCACGAATCGGCAAAAATTTCTCACCAATCGACATTTCGTTCACCGAGCATGGTGCAACCAAGGCTGCAAAATCGCATGCGGCAGGACGTCGCTCAATGAGCCTGAACCCAACCAAAACCTAAATCCCCCCCCTTCAATTCGCATTCTGTAACGCTTCCCCACCCGATGGACTTTACCTAATCCGGCTTCCAATGCGTCTCTCTGGAAAGCAGCCACCACGACCATCCCTCTCGGCACCAAACCAGTGCGAATTCCCATTGCCCGACCACCCTCCTGACCTAGAATGCTCCCTCCATGAAGTTCCTACTCAGCAACGATGACGGCATTGCGGCGGATGGTTTGGCGGCGCTGGGCGTGGCGGCGGCTTCCTTGGGGGAGTGCGTTGTGGTGGCTCCGGCGGAGCCGCAGTCGGGGATGAGCCATGTGGTGACCTGGGATGGGCGGGTGCGGCTGGAGGAGCGGGGGGTGAATCGTTTTGCGGTGCATGGGACGCCGGCGGATTGTGCGCGGCTGGGGTTGCTAAGGGTGGCGGCGGATGCGGGGTGGGTGCTGAGTGGTATTAATCACGGCGGGAATCTGGGGGCGGATGTCTACTACTCTGGAACGGTCGCGGCGGTGCGCGAGGGAGTGCTGCATGGGTGGCCGGGGATTGCTTTCTCGCATTATCTCAAGTCGCAGCCGATCGATTGGCCGCGCGTGGCGGGGTGGGCGGCTCGCGTGCTCGCGGAACTGCTCTCGCGGCCGGTTGAGCCGGGGCTGTTTTATAATGTTAATTTTCCCCATCTCCTGGCGGAGGAGGCGGAGCCGGAGATTGTTTTCTGTCCGCTGGATCCGAGTCCGCTGCCGCTGAGCTACCGGCATGAGGAGGATGATCATCATGTTTATGATGGGGTGTATGCCTCGCGGAAGCGGGTGCCGGGCGCGGATGTGGATGTTTGCTTTGGGGGGCGGATTGCGGTGACGGAGATGCGGCTTTTCTAGGGCGGGAAATTTGCGGCTGAAGCCAAGGATATCCAAGACGGGTGCGGAGTCGAAAGGGAGATGGGGAGGCGTTTGCTTCTCGGAGGTGCTGGCGGAGGCGGCAGCGGAGTGCCGCCCCTACCGGGGAAGGCATTTTGCGATGCATCCGCATTCGCCGACTGCTTCCACTCCCCTCCTTTTCGAGGGGGTCAGAAAAATACCTAGATGGGGTCAGTTTCAGATTAACTCTGCTCGGGGGTCGCGTGCTACGGTGATGAGCTTACCCCGATTCCCGCCCTGACCAATCCCCTATGAAACTGCTCTTTCGCCCCATGTTCCTGAAAACGGCCGCGCCCCTTCTACTTTTTGGTTTTGCTTCTTCCCTGATGGCGCAAAGCCTGACGCCGGAGCAGGTGCAGGCGTTGCGGCAGGATGCGGATGCGGCCGGGAAGGCCCTCGACCAAGTGATCCAGAAGGCGAGTTCGCCGGAAGCGGAGGCGGCCCGGAGCGCCGTAGGGCGGATCTCGGCGGTGCTGGGAACATCCGCCGGGGCGGCGCAGGATGACGGGGATATCTACAAGCACGGGAAGAAGTACCCGCCGATCGCCGGGGTGCGAATCGAGAACTTTGATGTGCCGGTGGGTGCGACGGAGGTCCATGTGCCGGTGACGCTCGACAAAGCCAGCGTGAATACGGTGATCGCCCACGTGCGGGTGTACGATGGCGAGGGTGGCCGCGCGGATCCCACCGCGACCAAAGCCATTATTTTCTACCCCGGCGATCCGCTCACGAAGACCGCCACCTTCACCGTCCGCAACATGAGTGAAGGCGCCAATGTGAAGGCCATCCAACAAGACGTGCCCGACGGCGGGGAACGCAAGGGCGGCGGCATCCTCATCACGGCGAAGGGCGATGCGGTGAACACCCCGATCGAGGGCGGGCGGGAGCAGCTGAAATTTGCGCCGCTGGGAGAGCTGAGCTATGAGGCCACGGGGGAGACGATTCAGTTTGATGACGAGGGCGGCCCGATGAAGTTTTCCACGTCCCTGGTCCACGGGCGCACGCAGATCGGAAATGGCGAGACGGGGTACTACGGCACGGTGGCGATGAATGGATTCCAACGCACGGCGGAGGGGTTGGTTCTCTCCAGCCGCCGCCTCGCGGAACCGATGAAGGTGGGCAGCCCGGCGATGTATTATCCCTTTCTCGCGGTGATGCTCTCGGGCCACAAGACGCCGGAGACTCAATTCAAGTACGGCAGTGTGGAATGGGTGGTGCGGATGCCGAACCGCTTTGGATCGTGGCCGGCGCTCTGGCTTTTGCCGATAAGAGGATGGCCGCCGGAGATCGATGTGTACGAGGGATTCGGGTACAATGGGTCCTGGAAATTCGCCTCCGATCTGTCGACCAACCTCCATGGCGGAGACAAGCAAATGCGGACTTTCACGCGGCCCGCGATGTATATGAAGATGCGCAACTTCGGCCTGGCCGATACGCTGGACAGCGAGTTTCACACCCACGCGGTGACGGTGGATCCGGAGTGGATCACGATGTATGTCGACGGGGTGGAGACGATGCGCTACGCAAACCCCTTCAAGGGCGAGACGTGGTATCCCCTGACCAATGTGGCGGTGAAGGCAAAGGACGACGCGCCCTACAACGAGGGAAGCGGCGACATGGTGATCCGCTCGATCAAAGTGTGGCGCAAGGAGTGAGCCGAGGCGATGCGGCCTGGCGGCGCGTTGGGCTGACCATACTCGGGTGTGACTTGCTAAATCACCGCAACTAATTGAGTCGAAAATGGCCCCAACCTTTCCCTTAGCTTTTTCACCATCCCTTCATCACCACTTCACGGAGGCCCGCCAGACTTGGCGCATGTGGGATCAACTCTGCGAACTCAACGACCTCCTCATCCAGCGCCGGCGGCAGGCGAAGACCTCGCGGCGCGCCCCGGCCAAACCTCTCCCCAAGCTGCGTCATCCCTACCCGCCGCTCGTTCCCGGCCTGGTCATCTTGACCGTGATCCTCTGGCTGACCCTCAGCGGCGCAAATTCCGGCAACTGCGAAGCCTTCGGTTTCGTCGTTCTCGTCCTGCTCCTTTTCAGCGTTCTCGAATTTCCCGCCGCCGCGTTTGACCTCTACCAATGCCAGCATCGCCTGTTCCGCCTCGCCACCCTCCCCCGCATTCTCTGGCATGCTCTTGCCTGCACTGCCGCCGCAATTCCCCTCTATGTCCTTTGGGTCTTGCACCAGATGGGGCCCATCAATCCAACTTGAATCTCCCTTAACCGCCTTTCGAGGCACTATTACCTTTTTCCCGCCGCTACATTTTTCCTTCCACCTCCAAATCAGCATCTTACGTGATAAATTCAGCCATTTTCCGACCTGCCCCCCAAATTCGCCCAAGACCGGAATTGACCTTTCCGATTCCCGCCCTATGCTTCATGTCCCTTTTAACATTTTAACCAATTCAGAAAGTAGGTGAAGACATGCCGGAAGTAATCGTTCGTAAAGGAGAGCCCATTGATCGCGCCCTCAAGCGCCTCAAGTCCAAGCTCGACGCCGAGGGAATCCTCGATGAAGTGCGCAGACTGCGCGCTTTTGAGACCCCCGTCCAAAAACAGCGCCGCAAAGCCAAAAATAATGCGAAGCGCGCCAAGATGAAGATCCGCTTTAGTCTCAATCTACCCTAAGCTCTTCTGCCAAAGGTAATTATATGCGGCTGCGGCTTCCTCGGTGAGGCCGCAGCCCTTTTCTTTTCTGAAGCCGGATGGGACATTTTGACCCTGTCCCGCTCTCCGTCTCGTCCCGGGCTCCCGGGATTGCACCAGCTACAGGACATCACTCAGGGGTTCCATCTGCTGCCTCCCTGGCGGGGGGCCGATGCGCTGATCCACTGCGCCAGTTCCGGCAAGGGCGGCGCTGAGACCTACCGAGCCGTGTACCTGGAGGGGCTGCTCAATTGCATCGCGGCAGCGCAGCCCCGGCGCACGCTCTTTGTGAGCAGCACCTCGGTGTATGGCCAGACCGACGGCTCGTGGGTGGACGAGACAAGCCTGACCGAGCCAGAGCGGGAGACCTCGCGTATCCTCCTCGAGGCTGAGGGAGTGTGTCTGGCCTCGGGCGGGTACGTGGCCCGGCTCTCGGGGCTTTATGGGCCCGGGCGCTCCGTGCTGATGCGGAAGTACCTCTCGGGCGAAGCGACGATCGAGGGTGGCGATGGGCGGTACCTCAACCAGATCCACCGGGACGACGCGGCGCGGGCGCTCTTTCACCTTTTCTCGACTCATCAGGCACCCGGGATCTACAACGTCACGGACGACACACCTGCGACCCAGCGCGAGCTTTACCAGTGGCTGGCTGATTATTTTCAAAAGCCTCTCCCGCCCGAAGGCGAACCGGATCTCAACCGCAAGCGCGCGTGGACCAATAAGCGGATCTCCAATGCCAAGCTCCGCGCGACGGGCTGGGCGCCAGCCTTTCCTGACTACCGCAGTGCCATCCCCACCCTTCCATCACCTTAGCTTCACGGTCCCGGCGACGGCAATCGACGCCAATGGGCATGTGAACAATGTCGAGTACGTCCGCTGGATGCAGGACGCGGCGATCTCCCATGCGGATGCCAGCGGCTGCACGGCCGCGACCAAGGCGGTGGGCGCGACGTGGGTGGTGCGCACGCATCACGTGGAGTATCTGCGGCCAGCTTTTCTGGGCGATCCGATTCTCATCATCACGTGGGTGGCGACGGCGCAGAAAGTGCGATCGCAGCGGAGATATCATTTTTACCACGAAGGCACGCAGACTCTGCTGGCGAAAGGCGAGACGGAGTGGATCTTTATCGATGTGGCCTCGGGTCGGCCCAGGGCTATTCCGGCGGAGGTTACGGGGTGTTTTACGATTTCTGAGAAAGAGCCGGGGTAGTCGGCTTGTAGAAAGAAGGCTTGGGAGATCGCCCGTGGGGCGAAACGGCGCACAGCACCGTTGCTACAGCGCCTAACGGCGCATGGCGGGATCACTCCTTGCTTAGATTCGCCAGGTCACCACGACTAACTGATTTGAAAACGGCTTAAACCCAGGCTGAGAGCATCAGGGTCTTTAGGCGGTCGATGTCAGCGGCCGAGGTCTTGGCGACGAAGCCGCGGGCGTGGGCGAAATGGACGTCTGGTTCGGCGCTGATGCGGGTGAAGTCCAGGCGGGCGTCGTCATTATATCTCGATAGGCCGTAGCCGGTGCCGCGGCGGTCGGGATAGATTAGCCCGGCGATTTCGGTATTCAGGCTTTCGGCGTAGCGGTCCATGCCGGAGGAGGCTTCCTCGGGCAGGGGTTCGGTGCGGGGCAGGAAGAGTACGCGGAGCGGGCCTCCGGCGGCGTCGAGTTCCCACACCTCGGTATGCGCGGCGAGAAAATCGAGGCGCTCCCGGAGGGACTTTATGTAGTCCAGCAGATCGCTACCGATGAGGCGCATGATCTCCCAGAGGGGCTCGCCGGGCTCGAGGCGCTTGGCTTGAGCGAAGCGGCGGAGCAGGGTTACATCAATGGGGGAAATGAGCTTATCCAAGGCATCGCGGGAGACGCCGAGCCACTTGGCGGTGTCCTTGGGGCCGCGGCAATCGAACCACTCGGCGGGCTCCAGCCAATCGCAAAAGGCGCGGGCGTCTTCGTAGATCCCGAGGTGTTGCAGCACGAGCGAAAGAGAGCAGGTGGGCGGATGATCCTTCGGCAGTTGATGGTGATCGAAGTTTCCCCGCTCCGGCGCGTGCTCGTGGCCCACATCGATGACGAGGGTGGCTGCATCCGCGAGATCCTCGGCGGCTGGCTCGCGGCGCACGATGGGCACGGGATGAATCGCGAGCAGAACGCTGCAGGCGAGGAACTCGTCTTTATGCGCACCGCCGGGGTGCGTCAGGATGGTATGAATCGTGGTCAAGGGACGCGCAGCCTACCCTTCTCCCGCGAAACTGCAACCACTGCCCCTATTCGATGGTGTCTGAATTTCAGAATGAGGGCATGGCGGGTTCGGAGACGGCCAACCGTGCCGGGCGCTTGGGGTCAAGCGCCCCCACCAATTTTTGACAACCACCTCGATTTGGGAGACCACCGCCCTATTCCGCCGCCAAAATGCGGGCTCGCGTCGAGGTGGTTTCCTCGCCCACCTTTCGACCGAGCAATTGCGAACCCAGCGGAGACTCAGGAGTGACTACCGTGATCATCGCGCCGTCACAATTTACCTCGATACCGCCTCCGGAGGGGCCCAGAAAGAACCAGAGCGTCTCATCGGGAAATTTCAAATGGACGAGCGCGCCAAGATCGAGCGGGGTCTCGGCATCGAAAGGGTGGAGTTCCAGCTTTTCGTAAGCGGCGGCTGCCTCGGCGCTGGCCAGGGCCTGCTTGGCGAGCCCGTCGGCGAGGTAATTTTCCTCGATCGAGCGCGTATCGTATTTCCCCTCAGACTTGCTCTCCGGGTCATTGCCGGCAGCCCGGGTCTGCTTGGATGAATTTTGAAAGGTCTCAAATTCCTCCCGCAACGCACTGCGGATTGCTTCGATGATGGCGGCCTTGTTCACTGGGGTGTGCCAAGGAAATCACAGCGCTTGCCCCATGGCAATGGGCATTGCCCGGCTCAGCCTTCGAGTTGCAGAACGGTCCACTCGTGGAGGCGGTGGAAATTCAGTTCCGCGTGGCGGGTGGTGGAGGAGAGAATCGGGGCTGATTCGGCGTTCGCATAGTCGTAGCGCCCGAATGACACGGCCAACTGGCAACCGGCCAAGCTCTCCCGGTCGGCATCCAGCGTTCCGGTCGGCACGAGAGCCAGTACTTCCCAACCATTTGGCGTTTTCCGGGTCAGGAAATCCAAAACGGGCTCAGCTATGATCATCTCCTCCAGCTTTCTCGCCTTATCCCGGATCTGCTCGATCACGGAGCTGTCCGGAAAATGCAACTGGAGCCGATGGCCATTGGGAGAGATGTGGAGTTCAAAATAATCGTCCTGGTTGGTCAGCTTGGCAAAGATCTCAAAGACGTCCCCGAGCTGCCACGTCGGCTGCCCATCCCCGGTGGATTGCGAGAATACGCTATCGTCGACCATGAGCGCATGCACGCGGAGCCCGTGGGCGTCCCAGCCGACGCGCACGCGGCCCTCGCGAAAGAGGCTGAGGTCGCCGTGTTGGAAGAGCATCGGCATGACCAGCGCCTCCTCAAATAGCTCGGTCTGCTCCCAGGAGAGCGTTGCGCTTTGTTCGGTAAGTCGTGGACAAACGGCCATCCTGCTTTTATGGGCAGGGGAGAAATGACGTCGAGTGCAAACGGCGATAGCGCCATCTTTCCCCCGGATTCTCCAATTTGGCGCATCAACCGCGAGCATGTGCTGCTGCTCGGGGGGCCCGCCGCAGCCATCCTGCAGATTGCCCATCCGCAGGTCGCGCTTGGGGTGGAACGGCATTCCGACTTTCGCAATGGCGCGCTGGGCCGCCTCCTGCGCACGCTCGATGCGGTCTATACCATCACCTTCTCGCCTCGCTCGGAGGTTGAGGCGATGGCTGACCGGGTGCGCCGCCGCCATGCCCCCGTGCAGGGGGAGGACCCGCAAAAATACTCCGCCTTTTCGCCGGATGCGCAGATGTGGGTGGTGGCAACGCTCGTGCAGCTCAGCATCGAATCCTTCGAGCGGTATATCGGGCCAATTCCCGACAGCGAACGCGAGCGCTTTTATCAGGACATGCGAGTGTTCGGAACTTACTTTGGTTTGCGGCTGGATTACGGACCGCAGAGCTGGCCGGCCTTTCAGGAATATTACCGGGAGATGCTGGAGGGTCCGCTGCTGGCGTCGCTGCCGATCAGCCGGGAGCTGGCCTATCATGTCGCGTATCCCGGGAGGCCATTCTTCCTCCGCGCCCTGTGGCCGGTCTCCGGCGCGGCGGCGCGGGAGTTTCTGCCTTACCCGCTGCGCGATAAGCTCGGACTGCCCTCGACGCCCGCGAGCCGCTTTATCGTCAAGGCCATGGGGGTGGGGATACCAAAAGTCCTCCCTCTGCTACCCAAGCGCCTGCGCTTCGTAGCAAACTATCTTAAAGCGATTTCAACAACTCGCGCACCATCGCAGCCCACTCCGCGTCCAGCGATCCCGTAAATTCCGGGCGCCCCGCGCGGGCGTACCAGTAGCGGCCATTGCCGATGTCGCCTTCCTTGCGATGGAGGTAGGCGTGGACCCAGGCGGCATCGGCGGATGAATCGTCCTGGACGGTGACGTGCGCGGCGTCCCACTCGCCCCGGGCATCCTGCCAGAGGGCCAGCAAGGGTGCGGAGACACCGGCGGGTTGAGTCTCGCTCTTTTGGAATTCCTCAAAAGTCATGCGGCATCCTTATCACCAAAGACCTGCCGGATCACGTCCTCAATGGGCGGCTCGGTGATGGAGATATCCGCCACGGGCGCGGTGTCGAGCACGGCGCGGCAAATCTCGGCCACCTTATTTCGGGCGACTTCGATCCGAATCTCGTCCGGCTTTTGCTCCAGGACTTTGCCCATGGCGGAAAAATCGCCAGTGGCCGGTTTCACGAACTTCGCCTCCACGATCTTGGTCGCGGAAAATTTCTCCACGATGTCGTCGAGCGGGCCGTCGAAAATCACCCGCCCATGGTCGATGAGGATGACCCGCTCGCAGAGGGCCTCGATATCCTGCATGTAGTGGCTGGTGAGCATGATCGTGGTGTGCTGCGCCGCGTTGTGCTCCTTGAGAAATTCCCGCACGATCTTCTGGCTGCCCACATCGAGGCCGATGGTGGGCTCGTCGAGGAAGAGCACCTTGGGCCGGTGGAGCAGGGCGGCGATGAGCTCCATTTTCATGCGCTGGCCGAGACTTAACTCCCGCACCATCACATCAAGCTGCTCTTTCACATCCAGCATCTCAGTGAGCTCGGCCACACTTCGATCAAAATCTGCGCGCGGGATCTCGTAGATCGCGCGGTTGAGTTCCAGCGATTCGCGCGCCGGGAGATCCCACCACAGCGCGTTCTTTTGCCCCATGAGCAGGCTGATCTGGCGCTTCATGGCGTCCTTCCGTTCCCAAGGGACAAAGCCCAGGACATTGGCCTCGCCGCTGGTCGGCTGAAGCAGGCCTGAGAGCATTTTCAAGGTCGTGGTTTTACCGGCTCCATTGGGTCCGAGAAAGCCAACCAACTCACCCGGCTCGATGGAGAAGCTCACGCCGTCGACCGCCTTGGTTTCGTTATACTCGCGATGCCATAATCCCTTCACCGCGCCAAAGATTCCCTTTTCCTTCCGGTAGGTCCGGAAGGTTTTGCGGAGAGAATTGAGAGAGACGGCGCTCATCGGGTGGCAAGTTGCCTGACCGCTTCGTACAGCACAATACCCGCGGACGTGGCGAGATTCAGGCTGCGAGCATCGGCCGACATGGGGATGGTGAGGCAATGTGCGGCATTGGCCTCCAGCAGACTCTCGGGTAAGCCCTTTGTCTCCCGGCCGAAGACCAGATAATCACCGTCCTGAAAATTTTCGTCCCAGTACGGGCGCGTGGATTTGGTGGTGAGGTAAAAGAACCGTGGCTCGCCGACCTCCGCCCGCAAAGCCTCCAGCGAATCCCATTGCCGCACATCGCACTTGTCCCAGTAGTCCATGCCGGCACGCTTCAGGTATTTTTCATCCAGCGAAAACCCCAGCGGACCAACCAGGTGGAGACGCGCTCCGGCGGCGAGGCAGAGGCGCGCGATGTTGCCGGTATTCGGCGGAATCTCCGGCTCGACCAGAACCACGTGCAGCATGCGACGGCCCTACGCCGTGCGACCGCAGCAGCTCTTGAATTTTTTCCCGCTGCCACAGGGGCACGGGTCATTTCGGCCGACGCGGGGCATTTCACGCTTCATCGGCAACTCGATCTTCGACGCGGCTGGCGCCGACGGCGCAAGCTGTTCGCTGGGCGCAGAGGCTGAGGGAGGCAGGTTCGGCAGGTCGGGATTCGTGCCGGTCGGGAAATCGCCCTGCAACAGATTCTGCGGCAGGCTGCGGAGAATATTCTCGAAGGCCTGGAGATTCGTCGTGCTGCGGAAGAGGTTGTTCAACACCTCGAATTTGATGTTGTCCATCAACTCGGTGAACATGGAGAACGCCTCGTTTTTGTACTCCACGAGAGGATCCTTCTGCGCAAACTGCCGAAGACCGACCGCCTCGCGCAAACCGTCCATGGCATAGAGATGCTCCTGCCAGAGGCGATCCACCGCGTTGAGAATCACATAGCGTTCCAGCCCGCGCAGCGCCTCGGCGTGTTCCATGGCGGCCTTCTTGTCGTAGGCATCCTTGATCACGCCGACGAGCCAGGTTCCATTGGCCTCGACGTTGCGCGTTTCAAGGCCCGCCTTGGCAGCGGAAAGTCCCAGCGGGAAAGTCGTGTTGATCCAATTCAGCAGCCCGGTCACATCCGGCTCTTCGCTGGAAGGCACCTCGAGATATTCGGCGACTTTCTTGGGCACCATCTCGTCGATCACCTCAAAGATAAGGGTGCGCGGGGTCTCGGAATCCATCACCTCCTGGCGATAGCCGTAGACGACTTCGCGCTGCTGGTTCATGACATCGTCATATTCCAGCGTACGGCGGCGGATCATGTAGTTCCGCTGTTCGACGCGCTTCTGCGCAGTTTCGACGCTCTTGTTGAGCCAGGGATGCTCGAGCTCCTCGCCTTCCTTGAGGCCGAAGGTCTCCATGATCTTCGTCATGCGATCGCTCGCGCCGAAGTTGCGCATGAGGTCGTCCTCGAAGCTCACATAGAAACGGGAAAGACCGGGATCGCCCTGACGAGCGCAACGGCCGCGGAGCTGACGGTCGATACGGCGCGATTCGTGCCGCTCGGTGCCGATGACGTAGAGTCCGCCGACTTCCGAAACGCCTTCGCCCAGCTTAATGTCGGTGCCGCGGCCCGCCATGTTGGTCGCGATCGTGACAGCGCCCTTGAGACCGGCGCGCTGGACGATTTCCGCTTCCTGCATGTGATAGCGGGCGTTCAGCACGGTGTGCGGGATTTTTTCGCGCTTCAGCATGCGCGAGAGCAATTCCGAGCTTTCCACGCTGGCCGTACCGACCAGCACGGGCTGGCCTTTCGCGTAGGCGCCCTTGATACCTTCGATCACCGCATTGTATTTCTCGCGGCGCGTCTTGAAGATGCGGTCGTTCTCGTCGATGCGCTTCACGGGACGGTTCGTGGGAATCACGTTCACGTCGAGATTGTAGATATCGTGGAACTCGTTGG
>OUNM010188379.1_pt1 | contig 12762 bp, 10 predicted proteins | sample 1769961 | NCBI WGS metagenome assembly OUNM01 (sample SAMEA3914820, study PRJEB12502) | metagenome | biome: forest; material: soil | place: USA | collected 2012-03-12 | depth 0.3 m | reverse complement strand
GCCGCCCTCCGGAATCAAAACCCTTTCCCCTGGCCCCCTTCCCCCCCCCCCCCCCTCCCGACTCCCGTTGTCCAATACTCTGGCCCAATCCGTCTCTCCTCCCCCTGGTCCCCGTTGTCCCCCCTGGCCCATCGATCGGCACCACGAAATACAGAAAACAGAGGACATAACACCCAGTTCACTAATAATAACGGCACCAAACCGCAACCCACGCATCGCCCTACCGGCCGGCCGCCCGTAACGTTATTCGACACGCTGTGGACACCGGAACGAACAATAACCTGGATGCGTGGCGCTGCTGCGGCCCTCCCGCCCCCCCTCAGCTGCACAGATTGGTTGACGCCCTGCAGCCGGAAGAGCAGCAACGTCCCGCAATCCCGGCGATTCGACACGGTACAGCACCGTGCCCCGGCCCTGTTTGCCCACCGCCACCCATGGCTTCCTCATTAGACTCGGCCGTGTCCCGACCATCGTCGGGCGTGGCCTCTCCACCACAAAGGATGCCGTCGCGGTCGAGGACACAGAGCATCTCCAGCGACCGGCCGTCGACCGTAGCACACAGCCTAATGTCGCCTCCGCTCTCGGTGTCACCCGAGCCCGCCTTCATCGCCGCCTCCGCCGCCTCGCAGATCGTCACCAACGACCACGACAGCCATGCCGAAACATGGTACGACCAGCATGGCATCGAGCCGTCGGGCGAGACCGCCGCCGTGTCGCCTGCTGCCTTGCTGCTGGTCAACAACTTTCTAGACCAGCTCCTCTTCAACTTTCTCTGCGTCTCGCGCACCACCACCCTCTCCGCCCTGCGCCCGGCCGTCTCCGAGGTCCTGAAGCCCAAGCTCGCCAAGGACGCCATCAACCAGGCGGATGAGGAGCTGCGAGAATACCTCGGCGGGGACGACGAGGACAGCATCCAGGCGCTCGCCCGCGACGCCCCGGCCCCAGCTGATTGGGATCTGGAATTGGCCTGGAAGAGGACGCGTCTCCGCTGCATGGTCTACTCGTCGCTCGGAGACATGGAGGAAGAGGATGAGGACTACTACATGGAGCAGGGCCATCTCGATGCCGGGCTCGAGGACCGCTTCGCCGAGGCCGTCTCCCCTGCCGTCGCCATTTTCCTGACGTCAATTCTTGAATTTATGGGGGAGCAGGCACTGCTCGTCGCAGGTCAGGCTGCGTACCACCGCATGCGCTTGAAGTACGACAAGGAGATCAAGGAAGGTGTGCGGAGCCCCACCGGCATTGCTGACAGGATCCTCATCGAGGAACTCGACATGGAGCGCGTCGCGCTAGACCGGACCCTGGGCCGACTGTGGCGCTCGTGGAAGAAGAAGATTCGGTCGCCCGCCGTGGGCTCCATGGACCGATTGGCCCGATCCTACTCCAGGGACTCGTTGCGGTCTGCATCTGGCCACATCCGCTCGCCCAGCAGCGCTGCCGAATTTGCCGTTCCAGCTACTGTTCGCGAGCCGGACGTCGAAATCGAGCAAGGGACGACCGAAACTCGTGACCAGGAAGAGAACCCGCCACACCCCGCAGAGGAGGAGTATCTAGTTGCTGCCGGTATTCCGTTGCCCCTCGGGCCGAACGACGTCGCAGAGATTGAAGTGCCGGGCCTTGCGCTTCACCATGACGATGCGACCGAGGACGACGCGTTGGAAGAGGAAAGCGGGCCGCCTCGCCCAAAAAGTATGATCATCCTGCCACTGGCAGGGAACTTTGATCCGCTCGCGCCCCCCGCATCTCGACCCCAGGCGCAAAGGAAACGCTCCAATTCCGTCCCAACTCCAGATCGCACCCGACATGCCATGGGCGCCCAGGTCCAACAAGATGAGCCGAGCCAAACGTTCCCAGCGGAAGGTTCAACAGCGGCAGCGAGTACGGAGCCCGATGGTATCGCTCCAGGCACCCCGGCAGAGGTGCCGGCAGACGCGGCGGAGGAACGCCCAGTTATCGTGGCCAAGACTGGTCTCGTCGGCGGCCAAAAAGTCACCACGGAGGACGAGATGAAAGACGACGACGAAGACGAGGTGTCTATTGAGGAGCCAAGGATCGTCAGGTCGTCAAGGGTCTCCATCCTGGGCGGCCGAAGCCCGTCAACCACGTCTTCTGAACACGGCATACCCGCCGCTATCGACACCAACCTTCCTTTCCAGGCACCGAGCATCCATTCTGCGCGCTTGATTGAAGTCACCAGCCCTCGTAGCCCGGTGATAGGCTCCCGGCGCAATTCGGCAGCCGCTGTCGAGTCAGCTCGCCACTCCAGCCCGGCTCGAACGAGCCGCACGGTAACTCCGGTGCCAGAGGACCAGCCGGGACCACATGCGGACAGACTGGCCGTCAATTATGGGACCAAGTCTGGACTGGCTGCCAGCGTGTCAATTTCCGAGGCAGAGGAGGCTGCTGACAAGGATTATGCTGTATCGCCGATTTCTCCTGCTACTCCGGCCGCACAAGCCGGAGCCGGCCTGCCCGCCGTCCAAGCAGTAGCGGCCAAAGCCCAGCACGAAGCGGCCGAACTCGCTCTGCAAGGCGGCATCCCGGAGCCTTCGACCCCGCCGAAGCCAATTACCAAAGTCACGATACTGCCCGCCACATCGTCGCCCGTGTCCATTGCATCAACAGCCAGCAGTACCTTCTTTATCGAATCGATGCCGGTGCTGCAAGAGGAAGGTGAGGCCCAAGAACGGCCTCCGACAGACGGCCAGCGATATCGCCCTTCCCCCGTCCTGCAGCCGCCTGCTGTTCCCGAGCGAAGTGCCGGAAGGCAGTCGGTTGCGAACACGTCGGCCCTGCGCCAGCCAGCAACCATTGGCCAGGTGTCGGTAGAGCGTTCTCGCACCCGCAGCCCGTCAGAGGGATCGTCCTCTCGACCCCGCGAGTCGTCAACTGGGCAGACCAGGCAGCAATACCCTTCCGGCTCCCCTTCCTCGACCAAGCTGAAGGCGGTCCGTACTTCAGAGGACGGCATGCAGGCTCGGATCGATGTCGTGCGAAACTTTGAGGAACTCATTCAGAGCGATCAGACGATACAGTACACATTGACCCCAGAGAGTATGCGAGACCTGGAGGTAAGCACATCTCTCTCTTAACTTGCTCAAGCGTTGATGCATCATCTCGCTCGGACGTGCCTAACATGCGGTCCAGCCACAATCTCAATCCACTCGATCGACGGTTGCCGTCAGCCCGGTTGTTTCGGCCAAAGCACGCAAGAGCGACGAGGCTCGCCAGAACGGTTCGCGCTCCCGCTCGTCTTCGGCCCCTCGGAACGACATGAAAACGCCAGCCTCTGCGCCTCGCTCGTCGGGATCGGGATCGCATTCCATCACCGATGCGCATCACATCAACAGGAATCTCCCCACCAGCTCCAGCAAACATGGCGGCGTCGTGCCGCGGTCGATCCCCCCTATGCCGTCCAAGACGCGTGCCACCACCGGGCCCCAAGCCAGGGATCCGAGACTCGCCCGCGAATCTCTTGCCGAATTTTCCGAGTTCATCCGCTCAACGGGACCCCCTGGCGGCGGTGCCGCTCCCGCTCCCTCCACCGCCTCGCCAGGGCCAGGCAGGGTACGACACACAGGGTCCATGTCGAACGTGAGCATCGATACCGGCCGCATGTCCATGACGAGCAATCCCAACCGGCCTAAGCTTCAGGCTCGCGGCGCTACTGTGGACTCCAACGACGACAATTCCGACTTGATTGACTTCATCCGACGGGGCCCACCGAATGTCTCCAGCAGCACCAACGGCCCGACCAACCCGCGTATTCCGAGAACTGTTGCCCCATTCCGGACCACCATGGATTCGGATCTCATGAACGGCGCGGTTGGAGGCAGGGCCGTGGATGCCCAGCTGCGCGAGACCGACTTCAGGAGCAGCCGAACGTCGACCAACGCCACCGAGTCCTCGGTGCCTCCATCCATTCAGTCCTCCATCAACTCACACAGCGCTCTGCTCGCGAGGAACAAAGCTATGTCGTACGACACGGTGGACGGTGACATGCCGATGCCGAAGCGGAAGACTCGCCGCGTGCGCGACCCATACGCCATTGACCTGAGCGATGATGAGCTTGAGGACGACGACGAGCCGGCTCCGATAACCAAGAAGAAGCCACAGACCCAGGAGGAAAGCCTGGCCGACTTCTTGAGAAACTATACCCCTCCACCGGAGCAAAGCGTGCAGCCCTTCAACATCTCGCAGACACGGAACACGTTGAATAAGCCGAAAAAGAAGGCCAGCGCGCCAAGCTTGATGGCCAGGCTCACGAGACGGGACAGCTCGCAACCAGGACCGGTGGCATCAAACCCTGCTCCAAGCCCGAGATTTCCCGAGTCGAGGAGCCTCAGCAGCCGGGCCAGCGCTGGAAAGGGGGGTCACATCCCGATCCAAGTGAACCTCCCCGCAAGGGTGGATCCCTACGCGTCTCCAGGCCGAACCTCTTCCAAGGCCGCCGCAATGATGGGCGGCGGCCCGGCACATGGAGCCCAAGGGGGTGGGCGGGTGCCGATGAAGAATTTTGAGCCGCGGGAGGCCGTCTCGATTCCGAGTCGTGGAACGTCGGACCTGGCCGACTTCTTCAAACACTCCGGGCCACCACCCGGCGCAGCGCCCATGTTGAACCAATTCGCTGGGCCGGCGGAGCGGGATGAGTCGAACGGCATTTCCAAGGTGTTCTCCAGGAGGAAGAAACCGAGTTTCTCCTAGTGGTTTTGCATGCACATTTCCGGGCCCCTGCACCCTTGACGACGAGACTCAACATCATCCCTTTCTTGTACACACTTGGATTTTTTTTATATCCCTTGCACGCATTTGCTATCACCTACGGGGCGACCGAGTCGATATGGAGGGGATAGTTAGAATACTAATCAGTACATTTTGTTGGATATTTTTCAAAACTCGATTTGAAGCGATACAACGCGGGGCAAGGCCACAGTGACGAAAAGGGGCTTGTTTGTAGGTGGTCGTTGTTTGTTCTTGGCTGTATTCTTCTCTCGCATCCCCTTGGGTATCCTCGTTTCTTTCTTGCGGTCGTTCGCTTCAACACACGGTCTTGGATAGCTGGATGTGAAATGGAATTTTACTTGTCTGCACAAACGCGCCGTCGCTCTCCTCGGACACCATGCCTCGATGCGTCTTTTCCCCCTGTCTCGATCTCTCCTTTCGAGCGCGTCAAGCCAGGCGACGAGTGCCAAAGTGGTAACGTCATCCGCCGGTAACGGCCAGAGGGAAAGGATCGATTCGCCTGGGCATACAGCATGCGCCAGGCGCAAGGCGCAAGGGGCTGAGAGTTTCCAAGGTTACCCGAGTACTCCGTAAGAGATGAGGTTACACAGCAACGGGGAACGGCCTCTCGTCTCGCATGGCACCACTGAAGCAAGCCAGATGGGGAGCACAGAGGAGAAGCACCTCCCAGTATCCCAGCGGGAAGGGAGGGGGGGCGGATGGGGTCGGGGTATTCCAGAACACAATGGGCCGGGAGCAGGCGGCTGTCCCTGCTTATGGTCGCACACCCTTTTGCTGCTGGCAAAATTGGTATCTGAGATGTGACATGTCAAAGCCGACGTATCCCATCCACGAGCCTCGTGGAGCACCGAAGAACAGCGGGCGCCTTTCTGTTCTCCCGACCGACAGTCCTACAGTCAGTCTTGTGCGGCTGTCTGCATCCCATCCTTGACGCGAGGATCGTGTTCCGACAGCGTCGGAAGTCTGTCTGCCTTGTGCGGCACAGCTCCCTCGCGGATGTGTCTCTGGGGGGCATCTGATCTGGTCGAGTGGTTGGTTGGACAAGCTGCATTGCGTGATAGCTTGGAGACCGCATTCGTTCGCTCAAGGAACGGCACGGTACGGCGGGTTTCGCAGCTCCTCTCTGCAAAGCACGAAGGGGGAACCTGGGATTGGCGCCACCTGACCCTAGGGAGAGGGGTTTGCAGTTGTTCAGTGGTTTCTCACAAAGCGCCCAGGCCCTTGCAAAGTGTTGTATTTACATATGTAGTATGTATGTAGGTACCTAGTGAGGAGGTGTTTCTAAGCGGCGGATGTGAGAATGAATGCCCCGACGGGAGCATGACATTGAGACGGTCTCGCAGATGCCGATCTTGTGGGCGCACGCGTGCCCGCGCGCAGAGACACTGCACAGTACTCCGTAAGTACAGTAAGTAGGCGGTACCCAATGTTAATGTTGACGTTACCCCGCAGCGCAGCAGCGCAAGCAGCCACTGAGCAAACACAACATCCGACAAGCACAGCACCGCACAACACATTTCGCTCTCGCCTGAAGCGGTCAAGTCGGCGAGTGTGCTGCAGCCCGTCTCTGCAGGGAGATCGGATCGGCAGGGCCTGTACAGAATACAGAGCACGCACATACAAAGGCCCCCCACACTGGCGCCGACCGCGCAGGCCCTTTGTCACGCCCGAGTCATCCAACCTTGCAACATCCAGAGGCGACCAGCACGCCACACCACCCAGCGAGAAGCAGCCACCGCGGTGGTCGATGGGTTCTTACTGTGTACTTCGGTGCTCGGTACCTACCAGGTAGCCTAGCCCTAGCATACACAGTAGCAAGATTTGCCTGCGACTCCAACAATCCCCTCTGCCACCAGCCGCCATATCTTTCCCTCGTGGGACCAACCAGTCTCGCTGGCCAGACCAAAGATGGCCTCCCCGCCATCGGGATCCTCCCCCTCCACGCCGGGCCCGTCCGCCATCCTGAGCGCTCGGGCCGATCATCGCCGCAACAGCAGCACCCCCGGCGCCCACCACCACGGATCCGACGCAGCTACACCGCTCCCCGATACCCTATGGGGCCTGCAGGTGCCCCTGTGCATCACCCACGTCTCCCGGCCGGCCCCTCCATTCATCGTGTCGGTGCCACGCTTCGGTTACCTGGCTCTGCTGCTTCCCCGTCTGACCGCCTACTACGGCGTGCCGTGCTCGAGCTTCCATCACGAGGAGATCCAGCTGCGCAACCTGGCCGTCGGCCTGCTGGTCGACCTGTACCAGCCCGCCAGCCTGCCATGGCGCTTGGTCGTGGGTGACGGCCCGGAATGGGACATTGCCGACACCTTCACCAACTCGGCCAAGGAAGCCGACTTTGTCCGCAACGGAAACGCAAAGCAGATCATGAGCCTGTCCAAGGAGCACAGCACCGCCATCTGGAACGCTGTACAGGATAGTAAGCGCCAGACGTCCAATGTTCCGGGTTCCCGGGGCTCAAAGACGATGATGTCTGACGTGCAGTTAGATGACTACACCTCGTTCAGCAAGATCAACAACCGCCTGCTCAACACGCCGACGCCGCTGAAGAACGTCCCCATCCGCATCTACATTCCCTCCTCACCCAACGACGCGAGCGACACAACGCCAGGCTCTTTCAAGGTAGTCCAGACGTTGGTGCCGCCGCGGTTGCACAACAGTAAGTCGTTCCTCTTCGCATCCCCTCCTTCACAGCCCCCCTTGCGAGTGCTTCGAGGCTGCTGACGACATCCGCCCGCAACACAGGGACGCCGCAAACGCTAGGCGCCGCCCTCAAGACCATCCTGCCAACGCTCTTCCCCAGCAGTCGAGACCCTGTGCTGGCCAACGTGATACTCCACGGCGGGCCCGTACCTTTCCGGGCACCGCTCGAGGAGCTCATGCGCGAGGCGGCGTATCCCGACGGCTGGTTATGTCTTTGCGTGGTTTTGCTGTGACGCTCATGTTAGATACCCCAGTTGGGCCGAGGTGTGTGGGTTGGGAGACGTTGTACACAACACAAGATGAAGGGGTTGATTTCGGTGACCTGACGGACTGTTCGGTTTAGGTTTCTCTCTCGCTGTTGCTGACGTGTATTTCCACCTCAGTCATCCAGACATCGATGACACCTGTGGTTGAGATGACCACGTTCAAAGGCACATGGGCTTTGGCCCTGTCCCATGACATGGTAATGCGGCAGCCAGCTCTCCACCGTCTCTCGCACTTCCTGCACCCACATGCCAATACCGTGAAGTCGTGTATGTATTAGAATATTGAGGAGTTTTGGCTCCACCGAGATCCTTGAGTCAACCCTCGTAACCCAAAACTGCAGGTATTACACACAGGAGCAGAAAGGGGCAGGGGATTAGTGCCGCTGAACGACACCAAGTAACACCGAATCCTCCGAGCCAAAAAAAAAAACAAAAAAAAACACACGACGATTACTAGTCAAACACGTCAGAAAACCGCCCCTCCTCCCCAAACCGACAAAGACATGTCCGCATATAGTGGTATCTCCGCCGCTGCCATATCGAAACAATGCCATGTAAATGCTACCAAAAACAGGGCCCGCGGCGCACAAGGAAATAAGAGACACAAGGCGAGGCTTCTCTCCCAATACCGGTGTTGCGTATCAAACAAAACAAGAATCGGGTGTGCTCGTGAGGTCGAACGAGCAGAGAGAGTCGGGAGTTTGGTCAAGGAGGGATCGACAAACAGGCCAGACAACGGCTAGCGGGCGCGACGCAAAAATGAAAACTCCCGAGAACGCGAGAGAAATCCCGTCAGCAAGAGTAGACTCCCCGAGAAAGCGCGACGCCTCCACAATATCCGTCTTGCTTTCGTGAGGCAACTCTTATCAAAGAGGAGGCTGGTGGTGTTGCATGGGAGGCAGCATGCCAGGGTGGGCCCCATAGGCCGGCTCGCAAACCGGGATCGGCCCCTGCGCGACGCCTAGCACCGAGGGCGGCAGAGGCGATGCTAACGGTGGAGCCATGCTCATCGTCTCGCCGTGGACGTGGCCGATCGGCGCGTGCGGACCAGGCGGCATCGGTGGACCTGAGGGGATGGCTCCCATGTACGCTACTGGCGGGGGGCCGCCGCTTGCCGAGCTCGAGAAGCCCGATCCCGTCATGCGGTGGGTGATGACTTCGCCGCCGTTCGGCCTTCCCCAGAGCTCCCTTTCTAGGCCTTCTAGGATGCGCAGGTCGATATGTAAGGCGCTGGTGGGATACGCAATGACCTTGAAGAACGAGATGGTCCTGGTGAATAGCTCCTTGAGCAGCTGCTCGTCGACATACCCGCTGAGCGTTGGATCGCGAAACACAGCCGAGAGCGTGATAAGATTGCCCCATTGGCTGCAGACAACCCATCAGGTTAGCATGCAAGTCCTTGACCATGGGACCAAGAAAAGGGGTGGGTGGGTGCTTACGCATGAGAGGTTCCGAAAACGTTTGTGATAATGAATCGTTTCTCCTTGAGCCCATGGAACGCCCGGGTGCTCTCGATCAGCGCATTTACGCCCTTCCGAGCGTACTCGATCATACCGGGAGGGATGTCGCCGTCCGGTCCGATGACGGGCACCGAGACGTCGGAGCGAAAGTCTGATGGTGGCATCGGAGAGTCGTTCCCCACCGTCTTTTGGAAGTTAAGCTCGAGGATCTGGCGCACAAATGGTCGGTATGTAATGACCTGCGCCCCCCAATACTTGGCTCGCAGTCGAGCTGAGAGGATGTCGTCCGCCGGCGGATCCGTCTCTTTGAAGGCGAACTCGACGGGCAAGAAGCGCTTATCGATCAAACTCTGGATGTAATCAATGAGGTTGCCACCGGGCGCCCCAGCCGTCGCGTGTAGCGGTTGCGGTTTCTCGGGATTGTAAAGCATTCCGTGAATCTGGTTCAGGCTTTTGCGGAGGTACAGCTGGGCGAGGTAGCTCCGGAGCACCCGCCCGTTGAAGCCCCGCTCTTCGGCCAGGTTGATGTTTGGGTACGGCATCATCTCCTCGTAGGCCAAGATGTGTGACTGAGGCAGTGGCAGCTCGGCGATTATGTCGCTGTCGGGTCCCGCGTTAGAAATCAAGCCCTCTCTCTCTGAAGTCGAAGCTCACCTCTCGAGTTGCAAGCAGGTCCAGTAGGCAAACACAAGCTTGTTGTCCGACTTGTCGGTCACTGCGTCCTTGTTCTGGTGCATGTCCTCCCGCAGCTTACTGAACCGGTCCAGACTCCTGGTGGTTCCGAGTGTCAGCGACGTGGGCTTGATACGGAGCGGGTGAGCGACTTACGGTCTCATCTTGACCTGCAACGCGAAGCCAGCTTCCTTGATATAGGCGTAGCTCTCCAAAACCCTACCCAGCTGTCCGTGATACAGTCCAGCCAAGAGATATGCGTAAATGTGCCGGAGACTAGTCCCTGCCAGCTGTCCCCCCAGGATATCTGTGGCGTAAGCGAAGTAGTCCAACCCGGGGATCACGTCCATGTTCCTCCGAAAAGATGTTGCCCCCTTGATGGACGGCCCGCCGCCGCTCTGAAAGGAGGCGCGCCGGCTGTTGGACCCTGCGCGCTCGGCGCTCCCCTTGGGAGAAGGAAGGCCGGCCGAGTGCGAGTGCGACGGGTACGAGGGCGAAGAGCTTTGAATCGGCGACACAGGATATCCGTTCCGGGCCAAGGGCGAGCCGTGCGGGGGCTCGCTGACTGAAACCACATCGGGTATCCTCTCCTTGTGCAGGCATATCTTTCCGAGCGCGAGCACCAACAGCACGACAGCATTATTGATGGACCGCTGGAATACGGGCCTGGAAGCCTTGGGCGATACCGACGGCAGCTCGGCACCATCCGGGGCCGGAGACCGTTTCCTCTTGGCTCCCGTTTCGGACTGCAACGAAGGCGTAGTGACGACAAACTTGGCGATGCCAGCGCTCCGGGACTGTCTGCTCATGCTCTGCTGGACCGTATCCAGGAACAGCTTCACCATGGCGTTCAGCTCGACCGGTATAATGAGCGGGTGCATGTTCTGAATGTTGTCCTGAAAACTCTTGACGTACTTCCAAACGAGCCCCTCGCTGAAATCTGGCGTCTGCAGCCCAATGACGGGCTTGCCGTCGCTCGGGCCGGGTGAGCCGCTGATGCCGCCCCAGCAGTCGGCCGGCGAGGGGGCGCCAGCATCCGAAACATCGTCGTGGAGCAATTCCATCGCGCCGGCATCATGGAGGGTCTCCTTGTCGGCTTTGTCGAGGCGGAGGCTGCTTTCCAACCCCTCGCCGCGTCCCCAGACGCGGAGCAGACCGCGGCGCTCCTCCTGACGAATCGGGAACTCGCCCACGTACTTGACATTCTCGGCGTCCAAGATACCCTGCACAAGGATCGAGATAGGACGCCACTTGAGCAGGAAAGCGGCCAGCGTGGTATGGTTGAGCGGGATGGACGGTTGGCCGGGTCGCACGACCGGGCCGGGCTCCACCTCCTTTTCCTCCTCCATGTCGCGCGCGACTGTCCTCGCCTCTTGGCTGTTGATAGGCGCATGAGCTCCTGTAATGTCCCCAGGCGATGCCAGATCGATGTCTTCGGCCGTGGGCGGCCCCGATTCGGCCGAATCCGGCCGGTCGTCCTCATCGTGGAGGGGCTCGACGACAACGGGGTCAAGTGGGACACCATGGCGCATTGCGTGTTCGAGCCTGTTCATGCGCTGGTCAAACGATTTCTGCAGTGCCAGAAGAGTATCCAAGATGTCTGCCGTAATCCTATCTTGCCTAGCATCTTGGGCGTCAGTAAGCGGCCACGGCGGCTTCCCTGGCCGGGGCCAGGGTGAGAGAGAGGCAGAGAGAAAAAGAAAGCCGAGGGGGGGGGGGAGACACACTGCTTCGGAATAGCTTCCCGATATTTGCACTCGACCTTCTTCTCCTTGCAGCTCTTGCAAGGCTTCAGCTCGTCGCACTTGGCCTTGAGCTGCCGGCACATGTCGCAGGCCTGCATCATTTCCACGGGTTAGCAAAGCTCTGGCTGGCTAGATTTCGGCCCGTTGAAGCCCAACGGCGACCACGAACCTGTGATGCCCGCTGTGCCTTGCGCTTCCCCGAGGCGGAGGCGGCGACTTGAATCGGATACGGCAGCTCGCCATGGGAGGCATACTGCGGCGGGTAGTCGTAGGGCTGAGGGTGCGGCAGCGGGGTTTGGGGTTGATAGCTCGGTTGCCGACTGTACAGGGGCGGCTGATGGCTGTTATCGAAACTCATGTGCCGTCTGTCTTCGCCGTAGGGTTGTGAGTGAGGCGGTGGCGGGACAGCAGAATGCGGCGTCACCGGTGTCATGTTATCCTGGTGGATGCTGCCGCCGGTTGAGTGAGGTCTGCGCAGTTGCGGGAGTGTGTCATCGGTAGGGTCCGCTTTGATCATCGATTCTCGGGGAGGATAAGGAGGGAACGGCGGGTGTGCTGGAGAGTGCGGAGGCTGCCTGTGTTCTTGCATTGGCGGAAACCTGTCGGGTTCATGGTGCCGTCGGTCGTCGATGGCCGTTGGGTGAGGCGCATGAGGCGGCGGCGGTGGTGGTGGTGGGTGTTGGTGTGGTGGTGGATCCGCGGGGCCGGGAGGGCGCGCGAAGGACAACGGTGAGTGTTGTTGATACTGGGTTGACGGTGGGGGATGATGAGGCAGCTGGCCGGCCGTCGGAGAGGGAGTGGGATGGAGCAGCGATACGCCGTGGTGGGAGCCTCCTACTGACCATGACGGGCCCGTCGACAGACGAGGCCGCTTGGTGTCGGGCGGCCCTTGGTCCATGGCTGGGGGGTCTTTATACATGCATGCACATCAATGCTGTTGACACCAGATGGCGGTGGCCAAAGGCAAAGTCAAGCAACGGGGCAGCAGGAAGCTTGCCGCGGCAGCAGCATGGAACACAAGCGGGGAGGAAGTCCGGGCTGGGGTGGGAGCCAAGCAGGGGAGCCGGCAGACCCCGTGACTGGGAGCCTCAGACACACAGCTGCGGCGCAAGACGAGAGAGGTTGACCAGCTCGAAAACACCCGGCGCAGGGCGGTCTGTGAAG
>OUNM011045324.1_pt1 | contig 12770 bp, 7 predicted proteins | sample 1769961 | NCBI WGS metagenome assembly OUNM01 (sample SAMEA3914820, study PRJEB12502) | metagenome | biome: forest; material: soil | place: USA | collected 2012-03-12 | depth 0.3 m | reverse complement strand
TATCTGGGGTGGCAAGCATGCAGAACACCCAGCCCAATTCGGCGGCAAATCCGGCTCGATTCTTTCTGTAGATGGCGTCCTCTATGCGATCTGCGGTGTGTGGCCCGGGAAAAACAGCCTGAAAACCTCGTCGTCGCCACACGAGTCCCGCCTGATCTGGTCGGGCGATAACGGCGCGACCTGGGAACAGGCGGACTGGAAATTTGCGGAGGGCACGTCCACCGATTTCGGCGTGGTGAGTTTCCTGAATTTCGGACGCGATTACGCCGGGGCGCGGGATGGGTATGTCTATCTGTATTTCACAAGTTCCTGGTGGTCCTGGAAGGCGCTTCCGTCACCGGTCGATAGTTTTCTCGCGCGTGTTCCGAAAGGTAAGATGGCGGATCGCAGCGCTTACGAGTTTTTCTCAGGTACCGCTCTAGAGCCGAAATGGACGCGCGACATTGCCGAGCGGCGTCCTGTCTTTTCAGATCCCAGTCGGCGCTCGATCAATAAGGTCATCTACAACGCCCCGCTCAAGCGATATCTCGCCACAGTCAGTGGCGCGGAAGCAGGCCAATTTGCCCTATTCGACAGCCCCGAACCGTGGGGGGCCTGGACAACGATCGTCTATGACGATAACTGGCACGATCTCGGGAAAATCGAGTCGCTTTGTTATAACATCCCGACTAAATGGATCAGCAACGACGGGACGGAGTTCTGGATGGTTTATTCGTCAGTCGGAGAATGGGATTCGTTTAATCTCGTAAAAGGAAACCTGTCCCTGTCTCAGGGGCATTGATCGAGACGAGGAACGCGGATTGTCGCATAGGGGCAAGAATTGAATTTTTCCCCCAAATTTGATCCTCCAGCTGAACATTGTTCGTCAGAGCCAGGGAGATGATTGTCTCTTGAGGGTATAGGTGCTGTCGGGAGGGGGCTAGCTCGCATCGGGCGGAAGACATACAGCGCTGGCCGCGTGCCGTTCCGTGCCAAAATAGCTCTGGACGAAGCGTGTGAGGAGGCGTCCCAATTCAATGCTCCAGATCTCAACCGTGTAGTACATCGGCACAGCCAGTACTACAGTTCCGGCGATTGCGATCAGCACGGTTGCAAGATGAAGCAGTATCTGCGAAGTAATCCCGGTGGCATTAAGAGAGTGAATAACCAACGGCAGGACACACAGCACGACGAGATATTGAATGAGATAGATTGAATAGGAAATTTTTCCTAAAAAAGTAATCGCCGGAAATCCCAGGACTGTCTGAATTCGACGGCTTCCAAGGACGGCTGCCAGGATCATAATACAGCCTACGCTGGCGGCACACCAGATCCCCTTGTCGAGATTGTCTGTCAATCGAAAATAGTGCTCCGCGATTAGTCGAATCTGGTACAGCGCAATGCCCGACAGGAGCATGGCAACCTTATGCTTTAGCTGTAGTCCATGTAACCACATGTCATGCTTGCAGTACCACAGCGCTGCCACCGCGCCGAGAATGAACGACACATAGTACTGGCCAGTTTTGTCGAAAATCAGAAACAGCACCGCCGCAACCGCCAACGCCGGGCGAAAACGGCCGATAAAGAACAGGAACACGGGGATCATGGCGGACCCCAATATCTCCACGACCAGACTCCAGTCCTGAGGGACCATTTTGGAATCGTGGATAGAGAACGGAAGATAGGCAATTGCATTCGTCAGTGTAACGGGAGCAAGCCAGAACCGGTTAAACCATGCCGAGGTATCCGGCGTGGTCGCAAAGTGTTTCCAGAAATAAGTCTTTGCCACCACGCTCGCCAGGAATGCGAAAGCCCATGGAATCCAGATGCGAGTAACACGGCGCAGGTAAAACGTGGGAATAAATAGCTCTCGCGCACGCCGGCCACGCGACGGATTTGCCAGATAAGGCAGCGTTAATACAAAGCCGCTCAGAACGAAGAACATCGTTACGGCAGATCGCCCATCATACATCATGTTGAGCACGGGCATGTCACGGAGCCGAATAACATCTTTCGACCAATAAAACGCCATCGTGACATGGGAGATTAGAACGGCTAGCGCGGCCAGCCCACGAATGCTGTCAAGGCACTCAATGCGCGTGGGCGGCACGTATGACAGCGAACGATCATGGGGTGGCTGGCTCATAGGGATGGATGACCGCGGAAGTAAATGCTCCGCAATCGAAAAATCCAGTGAATTTTCGACCAGAAGCGGAGCCTCACTCGCTCCTGGTCGTTGCAGCTGGCCTTGTGCTCTGCAGGGGCGCCGTTACTTCAAAGTCGATAGATATTCCACCACATTTCGGAGGTCGCGTTTGCCGAGCACGTCGCCGAGGCCTTCCGGCATTGGCGAGGGCGCTGTCGTGCGCTGGGCGATGTCGCTCTTCTTCACGTTGGTCTTCGCGCCGCCGCCTACGGGCGTGAGCGTGATTTCATTCGCGTCTTCGGATGTCAGTAAGCCGGCGACGAGCGTGCCGTTTTTGAGTGTAAGTAAGAGGGTTTCGTAGCCCGGCGCGTACATGGCGTTCGGCAGGACAATGGAGGTCAGCAGATATTCGCGGTCGCGCTGCGAACCGATGTGACCGAGATCTGGCCCGACGTCACCGCCGTTCCCGCGGATCTTGTGGCAGCGCATGCAGGCGGCTTCTGCTTTCTCGGCGAAGATCTCGCGGCCGATTGTTGCGTCGCCACCTTCGAGGCATTCGCGCCAGCGGGCGATTTGATCGCTGGATTTCCGCGTGGATTCGTAAGCCGCCAGTTTCTGACGGATAGCGGGATCCTCGCGCTTCGCCGCAGCTTCGAGCAAATCAAGCCGCACGGCAGGGGCGACCTGTCCGGCTGTCAGGCGGTCGAGCCAGATCGTGATGAGCTTGTCAGCCTTCCCGGGCGGGAGCGTGCCGAGCGTCTGCATGGCGCCTTGCTGCTCGCTGATGCTGCCGTGCTCGAGAACCGCTGCGGCCTGTGCTGCTGCGTCATCCGGCGAAAGCTTGGCGGAGAGACGCCGTGCTTCTTCGAGGATGGCCTTGTCCTTTTCTCCAAGCGCAGATTTCAGTACGCCGGCAAGCTGAGTCGAACCGATGGCGGAAAGCGAATGGAGCGCGGCGGCGCGCAGTTTGCCGTTTAGCTTCGTGTCTCCAGCGGTGGCGATCAGCGCTTCCTCGGTGTTGCTCAGCTTGAGTTTTCCAGCCGTCTCGGCTGCAGTCTGGCGGAGCGCATCCGAACCGGAAACCAGAAGCTGCGGGACGAGTTTGGCGGCGACCTGTCCCGCGGCATTCGCGTCGCGAGTGGCCGGAAGTGGCCGATACAGGCCAAGCACGCGGTCGCGGCCGAGGTCGGTATTCCAGTCGCTCAGCGCCTGCAGGGCATCGAGGCGCACCGCCTCGGTCGCGGATGCATCTGCAGCGATATCCGCGAGTGTGTGGGCAGCGGCGGCGGTGCCGATGATGTAGTTCGCATTGATGGCTCGCCTGGTGATGGGGGCCGGAAGATTTTTCCGCGAGCCGAGTGCCGCGAGCGCCGGTATGGCGGCTGGAATCGGCTCATCGTGAATCGCACGCACGGCTTCGAGCGCAACTTCGGCATCTGCGTCATTGAGGAAGGCGCTCACGCCGGGATCCTGCAAATGACGCATCGCGAGGAGCACTCCCATGCGGACGCCGGCCGAAGCATCGTGCTCGAAAGTAGCCAGGCTGGCGGCGGTGCCGCAGTTTGCGAGTGCGAGCGATGCCGCATGCCGGATGAATGCATCCTGATTTCCATTTTCGCGCAACAGCTCAAGGAGCGGCTTTACCGCTGTCGGATCGGCGATTTTCGAGAATGCGAGCGCCGCATAGAACCTTGTCCGTGGCTCCGGATCGTGGAGCAGTGCAGCGAATTCGGGAGCATCGGACTTGCGTTTGAATTCGCCGAGAACCTTTGCCGCCTGCGCTCGGGCTTCGCCGTCGCGGTCGTGAAGCAGCGCGGCCAGAGGCGCGAGCGCGGACGGAGAATGGTGGGCGATCTGCCCGAGTCCCCAGATTGCATGCAGGCGGGCCAGCAAGTTCAGATGGGACTGAGTGGCGTCCGCTTGCGGTGCTGCACCCTCTCCTCGGGCAGTGCGCGTGAGCAGCGGGATCGCTGCTTCGCCTTTCTCGGCGAGCGCAAACTGAGCATTCAGCCGCACGCGTTGATCGGCATGGGAAAGAAGATGCAGCATCTCGTCGTTGGAGCGGCGGGCCATTCCGTCGGCCAACAGCTTCTTAGTTTCGAGCACGATGGGGCTGTTATCGACAGCCGTATCGTGAACGCGGTAGATGCGTCCTTTACTAGTCTTTTCCCAACCAAAGACCCAATCGAGAACATAGACGCCTCCATTTGTATTGAAGCCGACGTCGGACGGATAGAGGCCCCAGAGTAACTTGCCCGACATTTGTTTCGGCGTGTTATCCTGCAGGACATTCTTCGGGTTATCCAGTGTGTAACTTGCGCCGTGAGGCTGGATCGCGAACGACCGGACGCCGCCGGGAAAGTCGGCGTAGAAGTAATGATCGCGATAACTATCCGGTAGTCCCGTCCCTGGATAATAGGCGATGCCCGCAGGACCGTGGCCGACGTGTCCCACTGGAGGCAGGAGATAGGCGGCCGTCTTTCCGGCATTCAGATCCCAGAGTCCTTCGGAATTCCATGCGCCGAGCTTGGGCAGGAATTGCCAGCCCATCCGCCAGCCATAGTCACCGCCTTCCACGATATGCAGCCAGCGGGCTTTGTCGCCGCCGTCGGCATTGTTATCGCCGGTAAACAAATCTCCGAAGTCGTTGAACGTAAGCGACTGCGGATTGCGCAGCCCTTTCGCGAAGAGCTCCATGCCGGTTCCATCCGGATTCATGCGGAAGACCGCGCCCATGTCCGGGACGTCGATGGTTTTGCCCTCCTTGGTCACGACGTGCGCGCCGGTGTCCGCGATGCTCCAGTAAATCCGTCCATCCGGTCCCATCTTCACGCCGTGCATGTCGTGGCCCGAATAAGCGACGTGCACGCCGAAGCCGGTCGCGAGCGCCGTGCGCTTGGCGGATGTGCCGCTATTTCCTTCGAGCAGCCAGACGTCCGGGATGCATGTGTACCAAACCTTGCCGTCACGGGCGAGCACGCCGGCACCGATGCCGGTCGCGACCGTATTGAAACCGTCGCCATACACGCTCGCGCTGTCGGCTTTGCCTGTGCCTTTCCGGTCTTCGACCAGTCGGACTTTTTCGCTTTCGAGCTGCCAGTCTCGCCAGTCGAAATGACCATCCTTGTTAAAATCGGCGTGGTCCTTGTCGACCTTTTGGGTGCCGCCTTCGGGATAGGTGCGTTTGAAAAATGCGATCCGGTCTTCCACGGTGCGCAAGGCGAGATCCTGGATCAGCCATTCCGTATTCTTGCGGATGTCCGGAACGGAAGTGCGTCGTCGGTTGGTCTCTGCGACGAAGCATCGGCCCTGTTCGTCGAAAGAGAACGCCACGGGATTTTCCAGCAGCGGCTCGGCTGCCCACAGATCCGCCTGCAGGCCGGGAGCGATGGAAAAGCTCTTCATCGCCTTTTCCGGGGCATCTGCGCCCTTCGTTTCCGTATTGTCGACCTTGTCACCCTCGCCTTGCGCTGCTGCCACCATGGGAAGACAGACCGGAATAAACAGGGATGCAACGACGCGTGGGAGGACGGACGGGAAATTCATGGTGTGCAGGCGATGACCTTGGTGGGGCCATGATCTTTGGACCGGATTCGCGATAACGCCAATAACTTCTTATCGCGGACTGTCATAGATGTGATGTCTGTCAGGCGGAAACCTATTTATCGATGACTAGTTACCATTTTTGCTAAACTCAGGTTGAATCGTAAAGCTGGCTGTGTGAGTTGGGCAGCTCCCAGTTGCTAGCGATATTTGCGAGGTTTAGCTCGCGGGCGTGAGCGCCTCTCTACTGGTGTTGAGCGCCGGGCTTATCGCCTGCAGCTTCGGCCTTGAGCTTCAGATACGCTGCCGCATAGCGCTCGCCAAACGTGTGCAGGCTTGGTGTATCGAAATGCAAATGGTCGCCGCGATCATTCAGCCCTTCGGCGGTCACCATCGCGCAAAGCGGAACGCGCTTTGCAACTTCCGGCAGTGCGGCGTTGAATTCGTTGCTGGCTGGACGAAAGCGGCCGAGTTCTCCAATGACGAGCGGGACTTTCTCTGCCTGAAGATCCTTCCGCAACTGAGCGATCATGGCGGCAAAGCGTTCCGGGTAAGTGACCACTTTGTCATGTGCGGAATCCGCTTCGCCCTGATGCCACAGGATTCCGGCAAGTGTTCCATTCTTCATTGCCGAGCGAGCGCGTTCGATTGCGTTGTTATACAGCTTGCCGCCAGCTTTCCATTGATCGAGCGAAGTGCCTCCGACAGCACAGGGAATGAGTCCGACGTTGACGGTAGGATCTGCTTTGGCGAGCACGCGGGCGAATTGGGAGCACAGACCGACTCCTGCCACCGGTTTGTCGAAATGCACCGGATCCCGCGCAAGCGTCCACTGGAGATCCTTCGTCAGCATGAAAATGTGCGGATTCGTCTCCTGATCTGCCGGTTCGACCGTTCCGCGGCCCGCCATATTCGACTGTCCGATGAGGAGGAAGAGTTGAAGGTGCTCCGGTATGGACTGCGCTGCGGCGCTGATTTTGAGCGCGAGAATCAGCAGAAGACAGAGAAGGGATCGATGCGACATGGCAAGGGAGGGGCTACGTGAACGGATTTGGAATGAACAAACGGCGCCCGCTTTCTAGCACGAGTCGTTCAACTTCCAATCCCGAAGGATTACGCGCGATGAGGGCAGTCGGCAGGTCGGGACGAGCCGCTTTCCTCAACGCTGCTCAAATCACTTCGACTTGCTTGGGCTGGAGCGGTTTTCGCCGTCACGTTCCCGCCCGAATGATCCGGAGTTCCTCGATTTCGATGTCTTTGACTTTGTCGTCGAGGCGAGTGAGCGACACCCGGAGACGGCGTGTGTTTACAGGCTGAAAGACGCTCAACCGGTCTGCTGGCCGTCCCTGAAACACGAGCTGCCATTGGCCGTTGCGCTCGGCTTCGACGGTCATGCGCAGGCCGTCGGTCTTTTTCAACCGCAGATCGACTCCACGCACCTTGGCGTCGGTCGGGAGATTAGTCGTGATGGTCAGCGGCGCGTCATTGCCGGATGGGAAGGAGGCCTTCTGGCTGGTGGACCGGTTGAAATCGCTCAATGAACTAATGTCGAGCGCCGCGCCATCCGCTTCGATTTTTGCCGGAGCCGTTTCGAGGCTATTCAAAACGCGAATGTCCGAGAGGCGTGCCTCCCATGGCTGCCAGCCTGAAGAGAAACCGAAGTCGCACGAGGTACCCGCCGGTATGGTTCCATCCTCCGGAGCGACCGATTGGTTGCTGCCGCGGAAGACGCGAATGGAGTTACCCTGTGTCGCTGCTGCGATGTACTGGCCCGACGGAAGCGTAAAGGCAGCGTTCCAGCCGCCAAGATCGCGGAGCAATCGGCCAGTGACCCGAACGATGCGATCCCCGAGCAGCTTGCGGCCTTTCTCGCCGTTGCCCGGTTCCTCGCCGCCCGCAATGATCGGACGATCATAGCTGATCGCCATGTCTCCCACCTTGTAACGGACTCGTGCCACGAGCGGGATCGGTCCTTTGTCGGGCCCTTCGGCTGTCGCGGTAAGTTCGCGGGTATGCCAGACCTGTGTGCCGCAATCCTTCTCGAATTTGAAGGGCTCGAGCCCAAGGAAAGGCTTGCCGCTCTGGTCCACGATTTCGACGCTTCCCTCCATCGTTAGCGGGGGATCCTTGCGCCACGCTTCGCGTTCGGCATGTGTGCCGCCCTGCATCCAGCCCGCGAAGGGATACTGAGCTTCCACCGCGGGCTTCCAGCGGCCGGGAATGTCTTTGTCTTCCTTGTGCTCCAACTCGACCGCAATGCGGATATCGACGCCGAGGATCATTTCCGTGAGATACTGGCGCTGGGTCGGATCGATGCCGGTAAGTGCAAAGATTTCGTGGGCCGTTCCGGGAGCTTCGGCCTTGAGGAAGTTATAGAGTTCCGTGCGTGTATCCGCGGTCTTGCCCATGGCAAGCAGCCGCTTCACTCCCGCTTGCAAACGCGCGGGCGCCTTTGTTCCCAGGACGGCCTGGGCAATGCCCCAGTTGCGCTGATAGTAACTCAGTGCCGCGGCGTCGTCATGGCAGACGGGCGGCAGATCGGGGAATGACTTTGCGCGCCATTGCGGGGCGCACGTCATGGCCAGGTTATGCTTGAAAGAATTCAGCACGATCAGATACGCGCCCGAGCGGAGATAAGCAGGCAGCAGCCCTTCGCCACCCTGGTATTCCAGGCGGTAGGCATTCTGGCAGAATCCCCCCATCAAAACAGCGCAGCATCGTTAGTTTCCAGCGCATCGGCTCAATCTGCCGCTCCAGGATTTCCGGACTGATGGCTGCGGAGCCGAGCAGCGCCCATGAGAGCGAGAGCGTCTGGGTTGCGTGGCCTTGATCGATACCTCCGATCTCGCCCTTTGCATACATGGATACGCAGTTCTGCGTAAAGAGACGCGGCCCACCATGAAGCAGCGAGGCAATGAGATAGGGAGCATGTCGTCCCGAGTAAGTGCCGCCGCCTTCGAGGTTGGGTTCAAACTTTCGTACGTCATTGTCGCGCCCATACGGAATGAAGCCATCCGGCCCCAGTTCCTGAGCGCGCGCCAGCATCTTGTCGATAAGTCCGGGCTCCACTTTGATAGGAGTCAGGTTGGCGAGCGTAAGTGCAAGCGTGACGTGCGAGCCTCCGATGGAAACACCCGTGCCGCGATAGCCGGGGTTGTGTCCATGCCCGCTGTCCCAGTCTCCATAAATCATCTCGCTTTCGATCCGCTCCACCTGGCTTTGCAGTGCGGCGAGGATCCGATTGTCCTTCGTGCGAAGCCAGTATTCGGAAAGGAACATCACCATGACCGAGTTCGGCACCGCCCAGCCATCCTGCGGACATTTGAATGCGATATATTCGGCCGCTTTTTTTATGGTGGAGTCGTAAACGGGGTCGGCTTGAGCCAGAAGTCCAAGTCCGGCCCACGCGGTGTCGTAACCGTTATTCGTGTAACCGCAGGTGCGCTTCCATGAGCCATCCGGCTGCTGCTGGCCAGCAAGCCAGGCGGCAGTCATCTTGGCGATCATCGCGCTCTTGGCGTCGCCGTGATCGGGAAAGCCACGTCCGAAGCTGCCGATCTTTGGGATATCAAAGTTGATGACACGATGAGCGGAAGCCAAGGAATCCGGCAGAGTCTTCGGTGTGGATCGCAGAGTCACTTTCGCGCGGTAACCTCTCGCTGCGCCATCGGGGGCGATGAGCGTTGCGTGAAAATGAGTGTAACCTGCCAGCACGAACCAACTGAGATGTCCTGCGGCATGCAGCCAGATCGATTCCGCGACCGGCTTGTCTTTGTAAGTGATGGGTTTGCCGCTGTTGTCCGTCCCCGCCTGGATCCTGCCCCAGCCCGTGCTTTCTGAAAAGCGGCGCAGTTTGGAGAGATCCAATGTGCCGGATGGGCCCTCGAGTCGGGGCCGGATTAACTCGGCGGCGCAATTGCCATTGCCGTCGCGTGTGAGTTCCAGCAATACGGTGAGTTCGGCTCCGGCGGTGACTGGCGCATCCAATTCCACTTCGCGGGTGCCTCCTCCGCGCAGTTCCTCGGTGACCTGCGCTTCTGTCACAACTTCACCGGTCACGGGCGATGGCTTATCCGTAAACCGGATCACGTCGAAAGACACGTGTCCGCGGCCTTCGGCGGCGTCCAGTTTTTCTCCGGCATCCATCTCCAGGGAACGCGTGCCCTGATGTTTCCATGGGGCCTGTTCAGGACGAAGCGCAAGCGAGGTGCGAAAGGTTGAGCCATCCAAGGCCAGGAGCAGGTCGCCCTTTTGAAGATGGCCCTCGGCGGGTGAACCGGCGATGACGTCGATCACCTCGAAGCAGTCGAAAAGCAGTTCACCCTTCGCATCGCAAAGGCCAGCGGGCCACACGCGGTGAAACGCGGGGAGGTCTGCCCAGGTGTGATCATGCATCAGGGTGCGGACGCCGAGCGGTCCCCAGGTGATGACGTAGTTGCGGGCGCACTCGTCGTTCTCGGGAGAAAACCAACTATTCCATGGGCCGGGGTGATGCTTGTCCCATGTGTCGTGGTCCACCGCGTTTGCTGCTTTCGCCCAAGCAGTCATATCGAAGGCCGGACCGGTCGCTGGGCGGGAAGCCGGGAAGGTGGCGCCTGGCGAGGTCACGATCTCGGCACGGGCCAGCGTGGCCGCGAGGAACGCGAACAGGGAGGGGAGGATCAATTGACGCATGCCGGATGCGTGCACTGGAATGTCCCGGGAACAAGTGAGCGCACTGTCATAAACCGAATTCCACAGGGACGGTTTCGACTGCTCCTGCCGTCTGGCGGCCGAAGCGAAGTGATTGCTTTATGACAGAATGAGCGAAGCGGGACAGTTGCCTGCGGGGCGCTTGCCCTCGAACGAGCACAAAAATCTCATGCGCTGTGTAACCTTTCGGGCGACGCGTCCGAATCGATAGGTGACACGTCCATGCACAAACATTTTTCCATGCAAGCAAGTGACCTATTAGGGTAAGTCAGTATGCAGATTCGCATTGCATTCAGCACAAGATGCTGTAGCAATCAGCGCACATGGTTTTCCCCAGGCATAGCGTTCGGCAACGAAAACAGGCTAGAAACCATGCACAGAAATATTCCGAAGACTTATTTGAAACACGGTTTGTTATTGCGAGTCGCCGCCGCTGAGGGTGGCTTTACGACGCAACCGGCCCCAGCGGCTGGTTTTGTTGACATAAACGGGATCGAGGGAGGTAGTCTGGGTGCTCGCGGTAGCTTTCTTTTTTGAAAGCTGCTAAGAAAAGGAATCCTTGCCCGTCTTGCTACCAAACATGGTGCGATTGAAATTTGTCATAACGGACCGCAACTAAACATCGGTTGCGCGGTTTGATCGCTCCTCTGATGCCTGCGATCAAATAAATCACTCGCTGGCGGTCTTTGTCGGCACTTCAGAATGGAATGTGTAAAGAGCCGCCACTTAGTGGCCCTTTCGATCGTGGCTTCGCGCCTTTATGACGCGCCGGTTAGTTATTTTGAACAGTTAGTATTAGTACGTAAATCAAATGAATATGGACCACACAGACCCGCGTATCGAGCGGCTGAATTATATTGCAACGGGATTGATGGTTTCGGGGGCGGTGCACGCTTTGCTGTGCCTCGTTTCGGTGCCGGCCAGTCTGCGATTCTCCCATGACGGAGGAGCGCTTCTGGTTCTATGGGGAAGCCTCAAGGCGCTGTGGAACCTCACCGGAATTCCCGGCGGGATCGGCGTCGCCTGGCTGAGCTTTTTCATGTTCAATGCGCGGAGTTACGAGTGGAGTCGCCGGATTCCGCTGGCAGCCTGCGTTCTCCCGTTTTTCGGCTCGGTCGGTCTAGCTACGGCTTTTGCCCTCATCCCGCTTGCCGCAGCTGCGCATTGGCACCTGAAGAATCCGCTCTGGAGCTCGGTGTTTATGGATGGACCGGCTGTCGAATTCATCCCTGAGCAGGAAGAGGCCGCGCCTGAAGCGGAGCTGCCGACCAGCTATGAAGAGGAAGAAGAGCTTGTTGGGGCAGGGCACCATTCGGACGAACGGTAATCTCGCAGGCGTCGCCAAAATTGCGGACGCCTCAACGTAGACGGTGGCGCTGGATCCGGGATTCGGGTTCAGCGCCGAGAGGTGAAAAAGTGCCATCCCCGATGGGTGTGAGGCATCTGCCGGAGGCGGGGATTTTCAAAACGATGTCGGCAGCGGTCAACACGCGGGAAGCTGTGCGACCGGCTGGCCGCAAGAATTGTTCTCCATAGGAGCGTCTCGATGCGCTCCTTCGATTTTATTGACGCTTCGGAATGGTCCGCGGCGAACGAACTTGCCGTTTGGAAGTTCCGGGCTCGCAAGCCTATAATGCCGATATGCAATCGTTCTTTTTTCGCTGGATCGTTACGACGATCGCTGTTGCGGTGGCGGTCCGACTCACGGGAATGCATGCAAACTCGATTTGGGCTCTCGCGGGAATGGCCCTTTTCCTGGGAATCGTGAATGCGCTCGTCCGCCCGATCTTACTTTTTCTCAGTCTCCCGTTTATCGTGCTCACACTCGGATTTTTCATCCTCGTGGTGAACGCTCTGACCCTTTATCTCGCCGGAACGCTGGTGCCAGGCTTTTACGTGGGCGGATTTTGGAACGCGTTCTTCGGTGCGATCATCGTCAGTATTGTGAGCTGGCTGCTGAGTCTCTTTCTCCGGGGACCCGATGGCCACTATCATGTCGTGTCACATCACACCGGGATGAAACGTGTGCAGGGGCGGGTGATTGACTAAGGCGGGCAGGCCGTCATGGTGAAACATCCAACCAATTGCCGACAATGACTTACTGTCTCAGTCTCCTTTGCAGCGAGGGGCTCGTTTTTATTTCCGATTCCCGCACCAGTGCCGGCGTGGATAATATCAATACGCACGCCAAGATGCGCGTTTACAAGGAAGAAGGTCGGCGGGTGATCTGCCTGATGACCTCCGGAAACCTCTCGCTCAGCCAGACGGTCGTCTCCCTGATTGAGGAAGATATGCAGATGGCACAAGCCGAGGCGGGGCGTCCTCATTTGCTTGATAGGCCCACGATGTTTGAGACCGCGCGCTATGTTGGCTCAAAGATTCGGGAAGTGTGCAAGATGGATCGCCAGGC
>OUNM010426183.1_pt1 | contig 12773 bp, 12 predicted proteins | sample 1769961 | NCBI WGS metagenome assembly OUNM01 (sample SAMEA3914820, study PRJEB12502) | metagenome | biome: forest; material: soil | place: USA | collected 2012-03-12 | depth 0.3 m | reverse complement strand
GACGGCCCGCTCGTCCGGCTCGTCAACTCGCTGATCTTCCAGGCCGCCGAAGACGGCGCCAGCGACATCCACGTCGAGCCGCAAGAGGATTGCCTGCTCATCCGCTACCGCATCGACGGCGTGCTGCAGGAGGTCCAGCGCGTGCCGAAGCGGCTCGCCTCCGGTGTGGTGACACGCCTCAAGGTGCTCTCGAAGCTCGACATCGCCGAGCGCCGCCGCCCGCAGGACGGCCGCATCTCGCTGAACGCCGCCGCCGCCGGCCGCCGCCTCGACATCCGCGTCGCGACGCTGCCGACGGTCGAGGGCGAGTCGGTCGTGATGCGCCTCCTCGACAAGTCGCGCCGCGCGCCGACGCTCGAGGAGCTCGGCCTCTCCGAGGAGATGCGCGGCCGGATCAGCGAGATCCTCTCGCGCCCGACCGGCGCGCTCATCGTCACCGGCCCGACCGGCTCCGGTAAGTCGACGACGCTCTACGCCGCGCTGACGGAGATCAACCGGCCCGAGATCAACATCATCACCGTCGAGGACCCGGTCGAGTACCGCCTCGGCGGCGTCAACCAGATCCAGATCAACCAGCGCGCCGGGCTCACGTTCGCCACGTCGCTGCGGTCGATCCTGCGCTCCGACCCCGACGTGGTGATGGTGGGCGAGATCCGCGACGGCGAGACCGCAAAGATCTCCGTCGAGGCCGCGCTGACCGGTCACTTCGTGCTGTCGACGCTGCACACCAACGACGCGCCGTCGACCCTGACTCGCCTGAACGAGATGGGCGTCGAGCCGTTCCTCGTCGGCTCCGCGGTCTCCGCCGTCCTCGCGCAGCGGCTTGCGCGCAAGCTGTGCGCGCATTGCTGCGAGATGTACTCGCCGTCGGTCGACGAGCTGCTGAGAGCGCGCGTCTCCCCGGAGATCGCCGCGGCGAACGACGGGATCACCTTCTACCGCAAGGTCGGCTGCCCCCGCTGCAACCAGACGGGGTACCGCGGCCGGATCGGCGTGTTCCAGCTGCTGATCATGAGCGAGGAGATCGAGTCCCTCGCCGTGCAGCGGGCAGGTCGCGACGAGATCGAGCGCGCCGCGATCCGCGGCGGCATGCGGTCGATGTGGGACGACGGTCTCGCCAAGGTGGCGAGCGGCCTCACCTCGATCGAAGAGCTCGCTCGCGTCGTGCTCGCCTGAGCCTCAAGCACTGCGGGCGAAATGCCGATACCTCGCCTGTGACGATCGGTGCCGCAACCGTGTACCCGCTTCCGCTCGCGCCGACGCTCGAGCCGGACGCCGCACGGGCGAGCGTCGCGTTCATCGTCCCCGCCTTCAACGAGGAGCAGACGATCGCCGAGGTGCTCGGCCGCATCGAGCAGCTCGACCTCGACCTGCAGGTGATCGTCGTCGACGACGGCTCGACCGACTCGACGCTGTCGATCCTCGAAAGCTGGCGGGCGAGCCGGCCCTGGCTCACCGTGCTCAGCCAGCGCAACTCCGGGAAGGGCGCTGCAATTCGGGCGGCGATCCCGCACGTGGATCGCGAGATCGTGGTCATCCAGGACGCCGACATGGAGTACGACCCCGCCGAGGTGCCGGCGCTCGTGCAGCCGATTGCACGGGGTGTCGCCGACGTCGTCTTCGGGTCGCGGCTGCGCGGCGGCAAGCCGCAGCGTGCCCATATGTTCTGGCACCTCGTCGGCAACAAGGCGCTGTCGCTCCTGACGAACGTCCTCTACAACACGACGCTCTCCGACATGGAGACGGGCTACAAGGCGTTCAGAGCGGACGTCCTGCGCTCGCTCGACCTGCGGCAGAGCGACTTCGGGATCGAGCCGGAGATCACCGCGAAGGTCTGCAAGCGGCGGCTCCGGATCTACGAGCTCCCGATCTCGTATTACGGCCGCACGTACGACGAGGGCAAGTCGATCACCTGGCGTGACGGCTTCCACGCTGTCGGCGTGCTGTTCGCCGAGCGCGTTCGCGCGTAAGAACGCGTCCTGACGGCGTCGTAGATTCTCGTCGTGGGAGTCGTGGAGCTGATCGTCGGCGCGTGCCTTCTCTATGCGTCGGGGGGTCTGCTTGCGTGCTGCCTGCGGCTTCGCTCGACCGTGTCGTTCCTCCTCGCGGCGAACGTCGTCGCCCTGGCGCTGCTGGTCGTGTTCACGCTCGGGTTGTCGCCGTTCCATCTGGTCGACCGGACGTGGACGTGGGCGTGGCTCGTGCTTGCGTTCGCGGGGTCGCTCGCTTGCTGGCTGGCCCGCGCGAGACCGGCCCCGCCGATCCGCGCCCTTGCCTCGATTCCCGGCATCGCACGCGCGGAGCCCCTCGTGGCGATCCTCCTCGGCCTTGACGCGCTCGCGTTCGCGTACATCGCCGCGCTCGCGGTCGGTACGCCGGAGAACGAAGGCGATGCGCTGACGTATCACGTCCCGCGTGCGGCGTTCTGGCACCAGCAGCATGCGGTGCACTACATCGCGAACGCGGTCGATTCGAGGCTCAACGTCTCGCCGCCGAACGAGGAGATCGGGCTGCTGTTCACGATGATCCTGTCGGGCGGTCAGACGCTCGTGGGGCTCGTGCAGGTCGGTGCGCTCGCGGTTTGCGTCGTCGCGACGGTCGGCCTCGCGAGGCGGCTCGGCTTGGCGCCGGCCGCGGCCCTCTTCGCGGGGCTGCTGGTCGTCACGTTCCCCGTCGTCGCGACGCAGGGCTGGACGGCGCTCAACGACCTCGGCGTCGCGTCGCTGCTCGCGACAGCGGCGTACTTCGTCCTCGGCGAGACGCGCAGCGAGCTCGCGCTCGCCGGTCTCGCGCTGGGGCTTGCGCTCGGGACGAAGCTCACCGCGGTCCTCTCGGTGCCGTTGCTGATACTCGTCGTCCTCTTCGCGCCCGGAGGTAGGCGCGCGGCGCGCGGCGCGTGGTTGTTCGGCGTCGCGGCGATCACGGGATCGTCCTGGTACATCGTCAACGTCGTCAAGACCGGGAGCTTCGACGGCCGGCTCGCCGGGAGCGCGCAACAGACTCCCCACTCGGTCGCCACGATGCTCGGGACCCTTCAGCGCTTCATGCTGAACGCGCTCGACCTCTCGGGGTCGTCATTCGGCAGCTGGCATCTCGTCGGCGACGTCGGGGCTCGCACATTTGCCTATCGCGCAGCAGGCGTCGTGCTGGTGGTGCTCGGGCTCATCCGGTTTCTCGGGCGTGACGAGCGCCGCGACGCGTGGCGCTTCGTCGGGGCGGGGATCTTCGTGGCGGTCGCGCCCGCGCTCGTGCACCTCGTCTACCGCGCCGTCTACCAAGCGCTCACACCACATGGGCAGCCGGTCGCGCCGTTTCCGAACCTCGCCGCCGGCGCGACGCTTTCGTGGTTCGGCCCGTTGGGCTCGCTGATCCTCGTTGCCGGGATCGCGATCGCCTGGCAGCGAAGTCGCATCGCGGCGCTGTACGCGCTCGCTCCGGTGATCCTTGCGCTGTCGCTCTCGGTGTCGGTCGTCTGGGATCCGTGGCGCGGCCGCTTCTTCGTCTTCGGGTACCTGCTCGCGGCGGCGTCATGGGGATTGCTCTTCCGGTATCGCTGGCTCGCGTCGGCGGTCGCGGCCATTGCGTGCGCGACGCTGGTCCTCAGCCTGGCGAACGCAGACTCGAAACCGTCGGGGGCCGGGTGGCTCGGGAGCTCCGGATCGACGGTTTGGGGGATGCCGACGGTCGAGACCGAGGGCCTGCTGCGTTCGGGGTCGGATGACGACGTCGTTCTGCGCGTCGCGGCTCAGCGCATTCCGGCGCATGCAAATCTTGCGGTCGCGCCTGCCGGCAACGACTTCCTTTCCCCGTACTTCGGAGCGCAGCTCGGCCGGCACGTCTCGCTCGTGCTGGCGCGCGGGACGGTTCCGCGGCAGGCGGCCTGGTTGATCGAGGCGCCGGGCGTGCGCCCCGGGCTGTGCGGATACGACTGGCGTACGGTCGCGACGACCAGGTCCGGCTGGCGCGTGGCGCGCCGCGTCGCCTACGGCGCGTGCGCGACCGACCAGAGCGACAGCCCGACCGGCAGCCTGAGCGCGTCGAGCGCACGAAACACGGGCACGAGCCGGTCGTAGACCGCCAACGGCCCTGTGGGGATCTCGCTTCGACCGAGCAGCCGCGACGACACGAGCCAGCCTGCTGCGCCGACCGGGTTGACGTGGCGTAGCTCGTCGATCCGGAGCCCGGCCTCGTTCAGCGAGCGCGTCAGCGTTCTTCGGTCGTAGCGGCGTACGTGGTCGACGGCGCGGTCGACGGCACCGTAGAGCGCCGGGTGCGCCGGGACGAGCACGACGAGCCGGCCGCCGGGTGCGAGACGCGTGCGGATGGTGCGGAGCGCCTCGATGTCATCGTGCACGTGCTCGAGCACGTTGAAGCAGAGCGCCGCGTCGAACGGCGTTTGATCGAGATCCGCGACGGTTCCCTGGACGACCGTGACGCGCTCGTCGCCGTCGAAGCGCGCGCGCAGTGCCGCCGCTTCCTCGGCGTCGGGCTCGACGGCGACGATCGCGTCGGCGACCGCGGTGAGGAAGGTCGTGAACGTCCCGATCCCCGCACCGACGTCGAGAACGCGCCCATCGAGGTACGGCCGCGCACGTGAGAAGAGCCACGCGTTGTACCGCTCTGCGGAATCCATCCGCCCGAGCTCTGCTCCGCTATGCGGCCCGTGCATCGTCAGGAGACGGTACAGCCGAGGTACTGCAGCGCAAGCAGCGCCTCCTGCACGAAGCGGAACGCCTCGGGTGCGGATCCGAAGCGATACGTGCCGCGCCGGCCCGTCGGCTCCGACTCGTATTCGACGATCGTCGCGTGGTCGCCGTCGTAGCAACGGAGGAGCGCGACGCGGCGCCCGTCCTTCAGCGCCTCACGTACGAGCTCGGTCACTCTGGCTCCAGAGAAAATGGGCGAGGTAGGCGGCGATCGCCGTCGTCCAGGCGAGATAGCAGCCGTTCGTGACGAACGGCGAGACGCTTGCCGTCGCATCGAGGCGGTCGAAGGTCAGCCACAGCCCTGCGCAGGCGGCAAGCGTCGCGACCGGCGGCCGCCGGCGGACAACCTCGAGCGCGAGCAGCGCCACCACGAACGGGAGGTGGTAGTAGGCGTTGTCCACCGGGTCGAGAACGCAGCGCGCGAGCAAGACGAGCGTCAGGAGCGTGAGGGCGTCGGCAGTCGTCGGCTTCCGCCGCCACACGAGCGCCGTCGCAACGAGCGGGAGCAGGACGATCGCCGGGTGAGCGCCGCGCGCGATCCACGACGGCACCGTCGCGAGCGACACGGTCGACGGGATGCCTGCGGGCACGTTGAGGTGCAGCGTCGTGTGGTGCGCGACCAGGAACCAGAGGGTCGCGCGCCCGCTCGTGGTCGGCGACGTCGCGGCTTGGTGGCTCGTCGCCGTGAACGCGCTGCTGCTCACGAGGAGCGGCAGCGTGAGCGCGAGCGCAATTGCGCCGGCGACGCACGTGGCAACGCGTCGGCGGCCCGACGGCACGAGCCAGAGCACCGGCCCGACGCCGACGACGGCCCACTGTTTCGTCGCAAGCGCGAGGCCGAGCAGCAGGCCTGCCGTGATCGCGGAACGGCTCGCGCAGAGCGCGGCGCCCACGAGCAGCGCGGCTGCGAGCGCCTCCTCCGGATGGCCGCTGCGAACGGCGGCCAGCGCGGCTGGATTCAGGATGGCCAGGAACGGCAGAGCCAACGCCCATGGCCGCTGGTCGGCCACGCGGGCGAGCGTCACGCCGACCGCTGCGAGCGCGAGCGCGCAGGCGAGAACCCCGGCGCGGTAGATCCCGGTGTCACCTGCCCCGGCAAGTGACGCGGCAGCGGCGAACGGCAGCCGCGCGACCACCGCGAAGCTCCCCATCAGAGGCTGGTGCGCGATTGCCCGGCCGACGTGCCCGGCGACCAGGGCCTGTAGTGCGGGGCCGGCGTCGACGACGTAGTCGCCGAGCCGCGACTGCTGCACGAGCACGATCGACGAGACGGCGGCGACGGCGCTCGGCGCGATCCACGCCAGGCTGGTCGAGGGTGCCGCGGCGCGCGCAGCCTGCCTGCCGACGAGCGTGCTCACCGGGCGGCGGCGGCTGCCTGGGCGACCGTCTGCCGGTCGGTCAGGCCCGTGACCTGGAACGCGATCGTGCCCGGACGCTTGACGACCAGGACGCTCGGGTCGTCCGTCGACGACGTCCACGCGAAGACCTGATCCGCGATCGTCTCGTGCGTCACGTCGAGCGCGACGAACGGGACGTGCGCGTCGTGCGCGCCTGCGCGGACGGACGCGCCTTCGGCGCGATCGCTCGCAGCGAGCCCGGTGTAGACGTAGACGACCACCTTCTTGCTGTGCATGAGCCGCTCGCGAACCGCGGACGGAAGCGACGGGTCGAGCTGGAGCTTCGGCTTCGACGGCTTCGCAGCGTGGTGTGTCGCGCTGACGCTGACGGTGACGACCTTCGCCGGCGGCGTCTGGGCCACGGTGGCCGGCTGGTCGTGCTTGCGGGCCAGCATCAGGAAGCCGCCGGCGCCGATGACGAGCGCGAGCGCGGCGAGCGCGATCACCTTCACGGGAGCGGACAGCGTCATGGTTCTCCTATCGGCAGTCGTGGCCTGTGCCTTTACGCAAAGAGAAGGGGCGCGGTTGCCCGCGCCCCTTCGGCACTTCGGTCGGGCGTCGGGCCTAGCCGTTCGCCGCGGTGTAGTCGGTTGCACAGTCGCCCTGCGTGACCGTGCCGGTGACGGACGCGCTCGGCATCGAGCCTGCCGGGGTACCGCCGATGTAGTAGTACGAGTTGTGACCCTCGTTGATGTCGTCGAGGCAGTACGACTGGCCGCTCGCGCCGACGACCACAGCGACGTTCTTCGAGACACCCGGAGCCTGCGTCTGCAGGGCCGTGTTGTCCATGCCGGTGTACGCCGTCGGGTTCTGCGTCTGGTAGTAGCCCTCGGCCGCCGGGATCGCCGAGCGGACGTTGGCCTTGGCGGCTGCATCCTGCGCGTTGCCGCGGAAGCTCAGGTACGCGGGCACCGCGATCGCAACCAGGATGCCGAGGATGATGATGACGACGAGGAGTTCGATGAGGGTGAAGCCCTCTTCGCTCGCCAGACGGGTCTTGATCTTGTTGATCATCTGAAACTTTTCTCCTTGGAGGGGAGGACGATGGCGATGCCGGTATCGACAACGTCCGCATCGGTGGCACACCCCCATTCGAGTGATTCGGTCCCTCACGGCGGGTCACGCGCATCCCACGCGGTGAGGGATGCCGGCGATGTTCAAGTTCGGACCCACCGCTGCCGATACGCGTCCACGTGGAGGCAACGCCGCAGTCCATCGACACTCTGCTCACGCGCACGGCCGAGCTCGGCGCGTCCGACCTGCATGTAACGGTCGGTACTGCACCGGCTGCGCGCGTGCGCGGCGAGCTCGTCTCCCTCGACGGGGAGCCGCTCGATGCCGACACGACGCGCTCGCTGCTCTACCGCATCCTCACGACCGAGCAGCAGAAGCGCTTCGAGCTCGACCGCCAGCTCGACTTCTCGTACGGCGTGCCCGGCGTCGCGCGGTTCCGCGTCAACGTCTACCAGCAGCGCGAGTCCGTGGCCGCCGCGTTCCGTGTCATCCCCGACGAGCTGAAGACGCTCGAGGAGCTGGGCCTGCCCGACGGGCTGCGGTCGCTCACCGAGCTGCCGCGCGGTCTCGTCCTCGTCACCGGCCCGACCGGCTCGGGTAAGTCGACGACACTCGCTGCGCTGATCGACGAGATCAACCGCACGCGTACCGACCACATCATCACGATCGAGGACCCGATCGAGTTCATGCACCGGCACAAGCGCTGCGTCGTCAACCAGCGCGAGATCGGTGTCGATGCGACGAGCTTCGGCGCCGCGCTCCGCGCCGCGCTCCGCCAGGACCCCGACGTGATCCTCCTCGGCGAGATGCGCGACCTCGAGACGATCTCGACTGCGCTCACCGCGGCGGAGACCGGACACCTCGTGTTCGGCACGCTCCACACCCAGAGCGCACCGAGCACGATCGACCGCATCATCGACGTCTTTCCCGCGGAGCAGCAGGAGCAGGTACGCACGCAGCTCGCCGGCGCACTGCAGGGCGTCGTCACGCAGTCGCTGCTGCCGACGGCCGACGGTCGCGGTCGCGCCGCGGCGCTCGAGATCCTGCTGCCGGACGACGCGATCCGGAACCTGATCCGCCAGGGGAAGATCGCGCAGGTCTACTCGTACATGCAGACGGGGTCGCGGGCGGGCATGCAGACCATGGAGCAGTCGCTCGCCGACCTGGTCGTGCGCCGCGTCGTCGCGCCGAACGAGGCGATCGGCCGCTCGTCGCGCCGCGACGAGCTGATCGCACTGCTCCAGCGTCTCGGTGCACCGCTCAACACGCCGGGCATTGCCGAGCACGCGCTGCGCCTCGCCGAGGTTGCGCAATGAGCGACTCGTTCTGGAAGAAGGAGATCCGTTTCCGCAAGAAGCCCGAGCCGCTGCCGCCGCTGCCGGCGCACCTTCTCGAGCGCTCGCGCGTGCGCGCAGAGCGGCCGAAGGGATCCGTTGTCGTTCCGGTCGTTCCCGAGAGCGATCCGCTGAAGCGGGTCGAGCGGTGGACGACCCCGGCTCCGCAGGCGCAGGCCGATCGCCCGGCCACCGTCGAGTTCCCGAAGATCGATTTCCCGAAGCCTGCGGCGGGGGAGGGGCAGGATCCGGTCTCGCTGCTTCCGGCACGCGCGACCGTCGATCCTGCCCCGGTTGCACCCGATCTGCCGGCTCCCGCGGCGACGTACGGTTGGGAGCGGTCGGTCCAGCAGGCTCCGGTCGCGCCCGTGCCCGCCACGCCCGACCCGGTTCCGTCGTTCGCCTGGCCGCCGCGCGACCAGCCGATGGTTCCTGCGTTGCCGCCGGCGCCCGCCGCAACGGTCGCCGAGCCCGAGCAACCGGTTGAGGAGCCGGAGCCGCCCGCGCCCGCGGCCGAGCCCCAGGCCGTGCAGGCCGAGAAGGTCCCGCTGCTGAAGCGTGAGGTGTCGTTCAAGCGCAAGAAGGACAAGCCCCCCGCCGCCGAGACGAAGCCGGCCGCCGAGAAGGTGCCGTTGCTCAAGCGCGAGGTCAGCCTGAAGCTCAAGAAGAAGACGCCCGAGCCTGCCGCGGTCGAAGCGCCGCGCGCGGAAGCCGAGAAGACGCCGCTCCTGAAGCGCGAGGTCAGCTTCAAGCGCAAGCCGAAGGCCGAGAAGCCGCCGAAGGCGACGAAAGAGAAGAAGCCGAAGTCCGCGCGCGAGTCGACGCTGAAGCGCGAGATCCACCTGCCGCGGCCGAGCCGCAAGCCGAAGGCGGCACCGGGCCACAAGGTGGAGCGCGTCATCGGCCTGCACATCGGCTCGTCGCAGCTCGCCGCCGCGCACGTACTGAACAACGGCCACGCCGAAGTCGTGCAGCTTGCGCGCCGGCCTCTCGACCGGGGCCTCGTTGTCGACGGCGAGGTGCGCGACACCGCCGCGCTCACGCGCGAGCTGAAGGAGTTCTTTTCCGCGAACAAGCTGCCGCGCAAGGACGTGCGGCTGGGCATCGCGAGCAGCCGGATCGGGGTCCGGATCCTCGAGGTGCCTTCCATCGGTGATCCCAAGCAGTTCGAGAACGCCATCCGGTTCCGTGCCCAGGAGCTGCTGCCGATCCCGGTAACCGACGCGATCCTCGATCACGTCGTCCTGGGCGAGCACGAGAACGACGAGGGGGATGTGTTGCGGCGCGTCCTCCTCGTGTTCGCCCACCGCGATCTCGTGAACCGCTTCGTCGAGACGTGCCGCGGCGCAGGCGTTCGTCTCGCGGGCATCGATCTCGACGCGTTCGCATTGCTCCGCGCCGTCGGTGCAGGGCGGGACGGCGGCGAGCAGTCGCACGCCGTCGTCGCCGTGTCGATCGGCCACGAGCGCACCGTTCTCGCGGTTTCCGACGGCAAGGTCTGCGACTTCACGCGTGTGCTCGAGTGGGGCGGATCGTCGCTCGACGTCGCTCTTGCACGCGCGATCGATCTCACACCGTCGCAGGCGGAGCCGATCAAGCACCAGCTCGCTCTCGACACCGAAGAGGCGCCGGAAGGACTGACGCCGCTGCAGCTCGAAGCTGCGAAGTCGGCGCTGCGCAGCGAAGTCGGCGTGCTCGGCCGCGAGCTCGTCTCGTCGCTTCGCTTCTACCAGTCGCGTCCCGACTCGCTCGCGATCGGCGAGATCCTGCTCGCGGGCGGCACCGCCCAGCTCGGCGGCCTGTCGGCCGAGCTGCAGCGCCTTCTCGGCGCGAACGTGCGCCTCGCTGATCCGTTCGCAGCCGTGACGCTCGGCAAGAAGGTCACCGACCTGGAATCGCCGAGCTCGCTCGCAGTGGCGGTCGGACTGGGGATCGAGGCCTGATGCGCGCCGTCAACCTTCTCCCGCTCGAGGCGTACGCACCGAAGCAGCGGATCCCGCATGCGCCGGTCGTGCTTGCGGCGACGGCGCCGATCCTCGCGGGCGCGCTCGTGTACCTCGGCTATTCGATCGAGCACTCGAAGGTGGTCGACCAGCAGTTGGCGCTCGGGACGCTGCAGTCGCAGATCGCCGCGCTTCAGCCTTCGCCTGCGCTCGCGTCGCAGGCGTCGACGGTTGCCAGCGCCCGGCAGGCCAGGGAGACCGAGCTCGCCGACGCACTCTCCAAGCGCGTCCCGTGGGACGTGACGTTCGAGGCGCTGTCCCGTGCGTTGCCTGCGGGCGCCTGGCTCACGACGCTGAATGCGACTAATCCGATTCCCTCGGGAAGCGCCTCGACCGGGGCGGCGGCGGTCAACGGCTTCTCGGTGCAGGGCTACGCCGAGTCGAACGAGATCGTTGCGGCGGTCATCCAGCGGCTTCAGCTCGTGCCCGGCCTCTCCGACGTGACGTTGACCAACGCGGCCTCGTCGAGCCCGACCGGCGGCAAGGCGCTCGTGCAGTTCGCCATCACAGCGACGGTGGAGCCGGCGAAATGAACCTGAAGGCGCTCGACCGCACCAAGCTGATCCTCGGCGGTCTGGGGTTCGCCGCGGTGCTCGTGGGGCTGGTCGGCTTCCTGCTCGTCGTGCAGCCGCAGCGCTCCAAGCTGTCGTCGGTCGACGATCAGATTGCGACGCAGGAGGTGGAGCTCGCGAATCTCCACACGCGCACGAGCAACGGCAAGCCGAACCTGCAGGCGGCCGAGCTCTTCCAGCTTTCACGCGCGATGCCCGACACCGTCGACCAGGCCGGAATCGTCCTCGCCCTCGCGCAGCTCTCGGAGCGGGCAGGCGTGACGCTGGTCGACGTCCGGCCGTCCCCGGCCGTCGTCCTGAGCGACGGTGCACAGGCGGTGCCGCTCGGCGTCGTCGTCAACGGGACCTGGAAGCAGGTTGCCGCCTTCCTCAAGGGGGTCCGGGATCAGGTCAAGTCGGCGGGGCCGCGCCTCTCGGTCGCCGGCCGGCTGTTCGACATCGACAACGTCGAGGTCGCCACGGGGAGCCAGGCCGGCTCGAAGACCGCGCCGACCGGGCCGATCCAGGCGACGTTGACGCTGAACGCGTTCGTGTACGGCGTCCCGCCGGCTCCGACGACGCCGTCGTCGACGACGACGACCTCGACCACGCCGAGCACGTCCAGCTCCCAGCAGGCAGCCGGGACGACAGGAGGTAGCTGATGCCCGCGAAGAAGCTCACACCGCAGCAGCAGCGTGACCGTCGCGCGAAGATCATGCTGGGCGTTCTCGGCGCCGTCCTCGTGATCGTCATGGTCGTCGAGCTGCCGAGCTTGCTCGGCGGGAAGAAGTCTCCGACCGCGGCGGCTGCATCCACCACGTCCACGACGACGACGCCGGTAGCGGGAGCGGCGACACCGTCGAGCCTTGCAAGCGCGCAGGTCGTCGCCGCAGCGCAGCCGGGCCAGCTCCGCTCGTTCTCGCGCTTCGCTTCGAAGGATCCCTTCCACGCGCTCATCAGCACGACGACGAGCACCGGGTCGGGCTCGTCGCCGGGCGGTGGCTCGTCGACGTCGACACCGCCTGCGAAGTCGGGCGGCGGCGGAACCGGGCCGAACACACCGACGGCGCCGACGGTGACGTTCGCGCAGACGCCCACCACGACGGTCCCGACGGGACCGATGGTGCTCGGCGCGGTGCTCAAGCTCAACGGCGTGCGCCGCGTGATCGCGGTCGGATCGACGTTCCCCGCGGCGAGCCCGGTGTTCAAGCTGGTCGCAGTCGGGCGCAAGGCGATCTGGATCTCGCTGATCGGCGGCTCGTTCGGCAACGGCCAGCAGACGCTCAAGATCATGCGCAACCACCCGGTGAAGCTCGTGAACACGACGGCAAGCCTCAACTACCTGCTGAAGCTCGTCCGCATGACGATGCTCCCCAAGGCGGCGGTGCCGCCGGCCGCAGCGACCACGGCGTCGACGACCGCCGCGACGACGGGCGCAGCGACCACGACGGCGGCGACGACCACCACCACCGGCTAGCCGATCGCTCGTTCGAGCGATCGGGGAGCGGCCGGCGGTTGCCGATCTCTCCACGGAGATGTCGTTTCGGCGTGCCCACGAACAGGACGGCCAGGCGCTGCCGCTGACCCTGCTCGCGCTGCTCGTGCTCTCGCTGGTCACGGCGGCGGTGCTCACCGGCAGCGCGCTCAACCATCGCAGCTCGCTCAACTCGCAAAACGCGAAGCAGGCGTTCTCACTGGCCGAGCAAGGCCTCGCGGATGCCGAGGGCACGCTGTACACCGCGGTCGCCGCGGGCTGCTCGAGCGCCTG
>OUNM010179196.1_pt1 | contig 12778 bp, 13 predicted proteins | sample 1769961 | NCBI WGS metagenome assembly OUNM01 (sample SAMEA3914820, study PRJEB12502) | metagenome | biome: forest; material: soil | place: USA | collected 2012-03-12 | depth 0.3 m | reverse complement strand
GCTCGGCGGGTATCTGTTTGACACGTGGTCGACCGGCGCGCCGTTCTACCTGATGGCTGGGTTCAACGGGATATTACTGCTGGCGAGTATCGGGATTGATGTTGGGCGGGCAGCGCGGGCGAGGAGCCGGCGAGCTGACTAGGACCGACCGTGGAACGTGTTGTATATACAAGACACCTCTTTTTGTTCCATTTTGGATAGAATAATACCCAGCGCATGTACATATCTCGAGACAGCCTCACAATAATTAGTAGCTGTTCTCTCACCAAGAGCCAGTCAGATACTAAACGAGCTGTTAGTGGCAGTGGAGACAGACACCAGCAACAGCAAGCAAGCTTGCAAGCTCCAGCTGACGGTTAAATCCGTTCCGCTCTCGGACAAGGCTCGTAATGGCGTACCGCCACGCCTCGTACCGCCAACGGTCACCATGCTCGTAAGGGTGATACCTCCATGAAAGTATATTGAAACAGACACGTCCGTGACGGCAAACAATCAAGGGGTAAAGCGTGAATGAGCCCTCTCAAGGTTCTTCGCACCAGCTTCGCCACGGTTTAGCTATGTATGGATTTGAAAAGCGTATCGAAAACAGGAGCACACGTTCCCATGCCACTCCATTTTCCGACCTCAAAACTCGTAATAGCACAGTCACTAAGTTCACTACTGTCCAAAGCCACCTAGCGGATCTGGACTCGAACCAACCAAGCCCAAAAGCCAATCAAGCAGAGCAGTCTTGCCACCTACTCGTCCCATATCATACACGACAACAAAAGGAGTAGAGAACACACGGCGGCGTCATCACTGGTCAAGTCACTATCACCTACTCAGTCACAACACCAACCCTGATATCGCCGTCTGCAGTCAGTGAGAAATCACATAGAGCCGACCTACCCCCGTCTGTACCAGTACATACGTTTTTCTTCGTCAGAGAAATGGCCACCACCACCAAAAGACACAGTTACCTCATTTTAGACACCCATTTTCATCACACACACACATGACGAGAGAACACCCAGAGAAACCCAGCAAGGAGACCGCAGTTTGTTCAGAGAGGAAAAAGAAACTTTCGTTGTTTTGGGAGAAGAAAATATCAATGACCATTTGCTTTGTCCTTTCCTTTGACTTTGGGGGCAAGATGTGGCCCCAGATGACCGACCGAGGGCACGCGCAGACACGCCCGATTCCCTCCCATCCGGTATTCCCTTCACTAGTCACAATGACTTTGCGCACTCGGGGACCAAGAGCCCCTTGTCTAGCTCCCATAGAGTATTCCGATGTGCGGTGGGGGCTTAGTTGCCGCCCAGGCTGGGGAAGGCCTCCTTGTCGGTGGCGTTGAAGGCCTGGCTCTCCTGGCGACCGCCACGGCCACCACGGAAGTCACCGCGGGGAGCACCACGGGGAGCACCACGGCCACGGCCGCGGCCAGCATCACCACGGGGACCGCCACGGCCAGAATCGCCACGGCCGGAATCGCCACGGCTGTAGTCGCCGCGGGGACCGCCACGACCACCACGGCCACCGCCGCGGGTGCGCTCAGGCTGCTCGATGAAGCGGTTCTCGAGCTCGAGCTTCTCGGGCTTGGCCCTGGTGCGCGGCCCACGCCCCTTCTTGGGAGCGACGCCGGGGAAGAGCTCCTCCTCCTCATCCTTGGAGATGGCGGTGAAGTCCTTCCACTTGCTGTCGTTGACACCCTCGTTGGGCTTGCGGACCTTGAGGGAGCCCTCGCTCTCGAGAGCCTGCTTCTTCTCGGCCAGCTGGACCTGGTACTGGTCGAACGAGATGTGGTTGTCCTCGGGCTCCGCCTCCTTGGCCTCGCCCTCGGCGGCAGCCTCACCCTCGGCCTTCTGCTCGGATTCGGCAATCTCGGCGCCAGCCTGCTCGTCCTTAAGCTCAGCCTGGCCCTCGTTGGCGCCCCAAGACTGGGCAGCCTGCTTCTCAGAGTTGCTGCTGCGGAGGGTGTCAGTGAGGTCCGAGAGAGCTGGGGTGATGGATGATGGGGCTTACTGAGTGGCGGCCTTGCTGGGGTGGCGGTCACCCTCCTCACGTCTGCCACCGCGGCCTGCCGAGCTGCGGTTAGCTGGGACTGTTCTGCCCGGCACTCCCATCTCCCTGGGGCGGATTGTAACTTACCACGGGTGCCACCACGGCGAGCGCCACGCGGGGCCTCGTCGGTGGACTTACCGCGGTTGGAGTCACGCCCAGCGTTGCGGTCGCGGTAGGCTGCGATGCCGGTCAGAACAAAGCTCAAGCTGGAGGCCAGGAACCACAGGGCTACACACCAGCCTCGTTACCGCTGAAGTTAGCACCGCCACGACGGTTGCCGGTCACGGCCGGAGCCTTGCTGGGAGCCAGGCCATCGGTGTTGCGCTTGGCCGTGTGGGTGGTTGTCCGGTCGACAGTCTTCACGGGAACGACGGGCTTCTCCTCACCATCGCTGGTGTTACCTGGCAGTCGAGGGTTAGTCTCGCGGCGTTGCAATTGTTTCGGGGGGGGTGCGGGAGGGTGGTCGAGGTTGTCGGTCAACCTGGCGGGTCCGTCGGGCTAGCTAGGGCAGGGAGGGGAGCACCAACCGAGAAGGTCGTAGATGTTCTGCAGCACGGTCGATGAGTTAGTTTCCGTCATTCGATGAATGTTGGGAACGTCGAGGTACGGCCAGCTCCCCGAGCTGCGATGGAAGCGTGATTGGCTGCGGGGGGCCAGGCGCGCACTCGAAAATGCCGAGGAGGTGAGGGCAGCGAGCTCCCTCGGAGCTTGACGGCAGCTAAGGTAAAAAGCAATTACGCACCTTCGTACGGACTTCCATCTTGTCGCCGTGGTTTATCGCCCTTCAAGGCGTTTTTCGTGAAAGCAACCACACGCTCCGGATGGAGTAGATTGAAGGGGGGAAATCGGTGGACGGAGCAAGCACCTAGCAGGACAAGCCCTGGTTCAGTGCGCTTGGTTGGTTCCGGTGGTGATCCACGACGGATTTTTTCTGTTCCTCGCCTGGTCGTGGGTCGTGGGCCGTGGGTCGTGACAGCGGCAGAAGAATGGGAGATTTTGGTTGGTGCTTGGGCCAATTCGTCTGGAGGGGCTGCACGGATCGCCTGCTGCCCCGCCGTCTGCCGAGATCGAGGGCGGACCCGGCGTTTTTCCTTTTTCGAAATTCGTGCGCGGGGTTCGTTTTTGTTAGGGCTTCGAGGCGCTTTGTTCTGTTCCTTGGAAGTCGGAACCCGACATCCAAATACTTTGGTCGCATTCAGAGCGAGGTCAGCAACAAGCGAGCCGCGATTGACGCATGCCGTGTTTCTACTTTCCGTCCTGCCTGTCTGGCGTTGCGCAACAGTTATTGTGTATATGGAACACCAGAATAATAGCACATGCAGGACGAAAGGTAGGCCTAGTTTGAAGACTGCCTGATGGTGCATCGCGGTCAGACTTGGCCGTGGCATGTGCATGTCGAGGTACTGCTACCTGCTAGGCACTCCGTATTCGAGACGACCGTGCTGGCAGGCAGCGTCTGAATCCCGAAACAACTCGGCATCGTCATGAAAGAAGCACGTTTCACCCAAATATGTGTTGCTCCTTGCATCGGATTTGGCTCGGAAGCCACGAAATCGAGTCTCTTCTGTCTAGCGCCTACGCATTGCAAGACAACACCTCGGGAGCATTTACGTGTAAATGAAAAGACGAGGTATTGCACCCCAGCGGGAGAATGGCCTACCTCTGCCCCGTGCCACCTGTCTAGAGAGAAGAGAAACAATGACTTGATGCCGGTGCACCGGGTGGCCTCCAACTTCGGCGATGAAAAGGGGCAGTTGATCATATCTTGTTGAACTTACCGCTGCCTGAGAATTGGTTGATTGCGGAAATCGGACGAAGAGAGAAAAACAACTCCCAGAGGGGGCATAACGCGCCAGGCAGTAACCCCTTGACGAGAAGAGGCAACATCTGCAGAAAGAAATAGGGGCTTTTGAATGAATAAATTGAGAGGCTCAGAATCGACCGTGGTGCCGTTTCCTAGGCAACCCAGCTGTGAGGGACTCCTGACTTGAGGACTACGGCGCCGTAGAGATCGGAAGCAGCTTCAGTCCACGCCCTTGCAACCACCGAAGCCCGGTGAGATTGATGTAGTAACCGCAACTCCCCGCTGACAGATGGCCGTCATCGTCACGGGTGTCCTGTTGTCATCGCATCGTCGTGCTGTGTGAGTCTCCCCCCTTCAAATCATCTGTCCATGTTATCCCCTCAAGAGCAAAACTTTTGTTCAGCCACAACACCAGTGCACCTCCCCTTCGCAATGCCAAACCAATAAATATACAAGATGTCAAAATCACGTACGCCTCCCCCACCATCGGGTATTATGCTGTTTTCTGGAATCCGTGGATGCTGGTGTGACCGACGAAAGGCCGGGCGAGGTAAGACGCTGCCCGTCGGTTGAAATGAGCGGGGTGTGTGTCGTTTTCTCGCAAAACCGTTCTCGCTACCCAATGCAAATGCTCCTGGGGTATCTCGGAAACTTTTGTTGACCGTGTCTCTCAAACTTGTTGCCTCAAGGAGCCGGTGTTAAATCCTGCACTTCCATCTCTTTTCCAATTTCCTCCTCTTTTTATTTTCCAATTGCTTTCGTTGCCGAAGTTGGAGCCCGTCTCCTGACGGTCTCTCGCCGACGAGGCCGTGTGTCCCTGTCGCCCGGAGAAGCGTTGTGCACCGGCTCCGTCTGCGCAGTCCCTATCGTCTCAGGTCCATATTGCCGCAAGATCAACGTTCCTCGGCTACCGCATGTTGCTGGTATCGAATGAGAATTGAGTGGGGAAGGCCATGCTTGCGCTCAGCCCGAAGGGGTCAAAGTCGTAGTTCGGGTCTAGTAGCTGCGTCATCGAAGGGTAGGTCTGATGTTGAGAATGGGCAACGTTTTCGATGGGCGATTGTCCGGTGATCGATTGTGCACCAGGGGGACCTGTCGTGACCGCAGATGAGAGCGACATCGGCTGGGGCGCTCCGGCATAGCCTGCCCCGGGATAGGGGCCTGGTCCGCTTGGCGTATCTGGGGCATCGCCGTCGTCCATCATATCCGCGGCGGCATCATATTCTTGCTCTGCAATCCATGTATTAGAACTTAGGTCGACAAAGGAACGACAGGGAGAGAAAATGAAAGCAGGCCAACTTGCCGAGCTGCTCGATATGATTCTGGAAGGAGGGTGTCGGGTAGAACGGAGCCTGATTCCCGGCAACGGCTCCTCGCGCGTGATTAGCCCCCGGCTGGAGTCCCGGCATCTGCATTTGCCGAGGTCCTGGCAGGCCATGGATTGGGGACAGGTGTTGAAGCGGCGGGGCCTTCATCCCGCCCATAGGCGGCATCGATGGCCTGCCAGGAGCGTTCGGATGGTCCGACGTGGCTGGGGAGGCGCCGTGCTGGGAGCCAAAAGACGCCGTCCCGGTCGGCGACGCGGAATGTGACGAAGGGGTCTGCCGGTTCTTGGGTGACAGAGCCGAAGCGTGGGCGTGCATGGGGGGCGGGAGCGGGGACACGGGGATCCCGGGTTCGAGTTTCGGCGCGATGCCTGATGCCGACCTGCGAGCGTGGTGTCTGTTCAGGATGGCCCGCTGAATCGGAGGCGGCTGCACCAAGTTCTGAGGCACATGAGTCGGGCCGAGATTCGGGCTGCCGGTCTTCGCACGAAGTTCGGCTTGCACATCGATGCCTAGGGAGAATCTGCATTAGCAGCGCGTCCCCCGGAGCAGGGGGGGAGAGTTGCCCCCCCGAAACCAGGCTAGACTCGTCAAGAACGTACCTTTTTCCAGGAGGATGCGTTCCAACAACGAGTTCTTGTAACGCAACATCAAACACTCGTCGGCGGCATGGCGATGAGCAGCCTGGAGGTTGGCTAGATTCTGCTCGTGAGTCCGGATAGCCTCCTCGAGTTGCTTGATGTACTCAGTCCGGCGCTCTCGGAAGGCCGCCTGAGCCTGGCGGTTTCTTTGCTTCCGTTCCTCAGACGTCGCGTAGATCTGGGAGCTGCATTAGCACATATGTAGCACGCAACCGCTCGGCCCATGACCGCTCGGGATGAACATGAGATGAGACGGAAAGACCTCGACATGCCTCAGGGCAGGGCGAGGAGGGGCGCGGGGGACCGTGTCTGCATCGTTCTGTGTGGACGTACTGGCTTGCGACCCCCTTTTCGCTTTGGCTGCTGGTTCTCGGCCTGCTGCTGAGCGGGCGCAGGGGGCACCTCTCCCTCCGGGCTTGACTCCATTGAATCTTCGCTATCGTCTTTGGACGGGTCGTTCTTGTCGACCGACATTTTATCGGACATATCCCTGGCTGTCCGTCTTGACTCGACCTTGGCGGAAAGGGGGGGCTCTCAGACAGCGGGACCTCTGAGTTTGGTGGTGTGAGCAGGCTGCTCAGTGGCTACCACACCGTGCCACCCTGACAACAGCGGGCGTCTGCCCAGGGGGTGCGGGGCAGGACTCCGTCGAAGCCGGTCCGAGACCGACGGCGAGCGCTGCAACCACCCCGAACCAAGGCCCGGGCGACAGGACGACACGACGGGCAGAGGGGGCCTGCTGCTGCCGTATCCCACGCAACCCAAGAAAAATATCCGAACGTGCTGGCCGGGGTGTTTGATGTCAAGCGGCCGGGGAAGGGGCGCCAATCAGTGCGTCATCTGGGGAAGCGTGTTTGCGGGATCCGGCAGTCTGGGACCGGGTCTGTGATCAGTCCCGGCGATAAGACACAGGTAAGGTTGGAGGATCGAGGCGTTCCCCGGATTCCGTGTGTCAAAATCAGATTGTCGAGGGGTGACTGCGGGAGGGTCAGAGATAAGCAGAAGGTCGTTGACAGGCCGAATATGTGTCAGGAAAAGAGAAAAATGGAGGGTTTTATGTAATGTTAATGCCGCCCGAGGTGGGAGGGGCCTGCAGACCGCCGCTAGCAGGCCGGGGTCCGCGCAGGAACAAATAGCCAGCGCTGCCACCTCACCCTGGCTCTGTCTCTGGGCTGAACCAGGTCACCTGGGCCTCCTTTTTTGGGCCAGGCCGGCTCCTCGCCCTCCAGGGACCCCTCGCCCCAGGAATTGGCGCTCTGCCCACCCGCGTCCGATGTTCCCACCAGAGCGAGGAAGAGGGCTCCAGCGTCGAATATGTTAAATGCCTGGACTCTCTCCCGTTCGAGCGGCCGGCCCTGTCTCGGCACCTTGAGATCTCGAACGGCGGTTCGATGTTGTCCAGAACCACGGCCACGGCCTCGACCGACTCCCGTTCCCGACACCCGGCTCTTCAGTCTTTTTGGGTGCTGCCGCTGTTACTCGATCGGCCCAGGACGTGCGGTTCCCCACTCCCTCAAGCCCACTGGAGACAACCCCAAACCCACCGGAGACAGGTGACCTTTGGGAATGTCCACTTGTGGTGCAAGACGAGCGAACGATGCCGGTTCAGTCCAGCTGCAGCCTCGGAATTTGACTCGATATTCTCTGGCCGGAAGAGGTGAAGGAAGGTGGTGTCGCCGTTGCGCGGGGTCCGGGCTCGAAGGCTCTTGTTATTCGTCGGGCGGGTGTTGGTGTGTTTGCACAAAACCCCAGAACGGTTCCGGTCCCTCGGCGTCGGATCAGTGCCAGCCAGCGCGCCAGTTGTCTTCGGATCGGATCATGGACTCGCATGCGCGTGTGGCCTTGAATTCTCTTGGAGCAATTCGACAATTCGGAGCCGGCCAGGCCGAACAATTCTTGGAGAGGCAACCCATCCACGGACTCCCAGGCTGATGCCGCTCAAGACTGCGGCGGGGGTTAGAGTGGGGGCCCAGGCAAACTCTCAAGAAAGACTCAGGAATGCTGCCTAAAGTGAGAGTTGCCTGGCTCTTTGCACAAAACATGGCAAGTGCCCGTGCAAGTTCGGAATCCGGACAGGAAGCCACACCCGGCTCTTCGCTACACTGATCCGCCAAATCCCCGAAAGACGGACCTTGAGCCAATTCTGTTTCCCATGTCAGCCAGATGACATCGAATCAAACCCTTGTCGAGACGGACGCCGCCAGCCTGTCAACGAGCCTTGCCAGCGCAACGGTTGGCGAGGGTTCGCCAACCCCCCTGCACGCGCCATTGACGCCAACCTTGAAGATCAGCCACATCTGCGTTCTCTGGCCTCAATTGGCAACCATTGCCTCATGTGAAGGCATTCCATTGCTGCCAAGTTCGCGGCGGCTTCTCCGGCAGCTCCCCGAACGCCGGTCCCACGCGCTTGAAGCCTTGGACAGCCCGGATCCGGTGCCTCCCCGTCACGGCTGGGAGCCGCGAGTGGGTCACAACAACCATCATGTCTAGCTTCTTAAGCCAATGCTCAAAGTCCTGAAGTGGACTTGGCTCTTCGAGGCATCAAAGAAGCCTGGGGCCATCTGAAGCCGAAGAGAGCTGCCCTAGAATCCGTGGTTGACGCATTCCGAGTGAAAGCCGAGCTACTCCGTAAACACGCCGGACGTGTTCTCTGACGCCTCTCTTTACATCCGGTTCCCAGTCTGTAACGTTACAGAATGCTCAAAAAGGCACAATGAGGCCACGGCAAATTCCATCTACGCCACCGACATCGGTCCTCCCTGGCAGCCACGACGACGACTGCGCCCTCACTCATCCCCTTCCCGGCCTGCCGCCCCCTCCCTGCCTGTAACATTCGTCCCGGAATTGTGACAGGCGCGGATACGGCTTTTCGCCTCGCTCAGGTGATCGCTGATAATTTTTTGGGGAATGGCTTCGAGGCTTGGCATGTGCCAAGCGCCATGCCCCCGCTTTCCAACCGCACCACCACACCAGCAGGCCAGAGTTGGGACGGGACGCCGACGAGAGGAGGCTTGAGAGCTGGAACTTTGCGAGATTTCATCAACCAGGAAGCCATGGACCAGAATATATTTAGTATAAAACTGTTCCGTGCTGCGGTGGGTACCCCAGCAAGCCCGGCAGGCTATCGTTTCAAGCTCGCCCGCCCAAGCCGGCGTCGTGAATAGACGTTAAGTCCGGCCGTCTGATTCGAGGTCCATGCCGGCAGCTGCTCGGAGAACTAACATTAGGGCGCGACGCGGGGGCGTCGCCAACGAGCCCTTTTGCGATCGATAGTGTGCTTGAGATTTTCCCGCAGACACGATTGGTTAGCACGCGGCGCGTTGACGTGGCCCTCTGCCGGTCTCCATCCAGGTTAATTTCGAACGAGCGCATCAAATCACCAACACAACCCCAGCGGGCAGCAGCAGAGAGAGGCCTCGAAGTCTGTGCTGCCATGCTCCCAGCCAACCGGGACCCCGCTAAAACGAGGCGGAAAGCCCCCCCGCACTCGGCTGGGCCGGGGGGGTCGAGCTAAGCGAGCGCCGAGACAGGACGGCAGGGGCCGGGCCCATCCTGGTCCAATGCTCGACATTGGATGCTCGACACACCGGGCTTGCAGCCTTTTCGATCGGGAAGCAGGTCTGCTGCCGCACGGCATTTGTGGTGTGGTGTTCAGCTTGTTTCACAAAGGGGGCTTACCCGACCCTTCTCTCCCAAGCCGGCGGGTCAGCAAGCAGCAAACCGCTCATCTGCTGCTGGTTCATCAGCCACCGCGAGGCATCGCAGCCCTGTGTCTGTACAAGTTATTTCCGAGGGTTTGAGTCTTTTATTTCGCAGGATGGAAGGATCAACAAGCTGCGGGGAGAAATGCCGCATGTTGATGCCTGCTTCTGTCGAGCAGGGCGCGTCTTGTCCCTCCGCGAGACCAAGAGACTCACCGAGCTCGCCGGTCTCGTTACTTGTTGGTGGTGTGCGCTGCGGGCGGTCAACCTCTGGTGATATCACAGGCCTGATTGGGCCGGGCTTTTGAACCGCATCCAGACATGTGTACATGTATTGTCCAGCACACCGCGGCTTCTGGAATCCTTCTGGCGCCTCGCTCGCCTTCTGGTGGCGCCGCAGGCGTCATCACGACATGTCCGCGTGCAGACATGGCAGACGCCCTGTTCGTATCATGTCCCGACATCATGCAACCCGGTCGGTGGTGTGGTGTGAGGTATTTTCACTTTTTTTCACTTTTTGACGCCCCTGCCAAGGCACAGCTGATCTTGCCTCGCCGGGCGTCAGCGGCGCGCAGAGGTTGCTTTTTATCACGCAGGTCTTTCGTCTTTCTGGCTGGGGACGGAGATTTGGGCCCCTGGATTTTTGTGTTCATGCGGGCTCAGCGCCAGCCACATCGGTGGGTTGGCATCGAAGCGAGAACGATGCGAGACTCAGTCTCACCCGGCTGTAAATCACTCGAGGTCAACAAATGAGGCAGCCACATGAATGCCCTGCTGGTCCTGAAATATGGCACTCGACGTCAGACATTCACTAGTGTGGGTAAAATTGCCATTGCCATTGCCATGTTTGTCCAAGAAAGGATTGCAGATGGATGCCACAGCAAGACTTGAAGATGCTCGCTCTGTTTGGAAAGAAGCCGAGATGAGATTTGGTTCAAAGTTGGGTGCCCAAAATAGCCACAGGCAAGAAACAGAAACGCGACACAGGACGTGTCCAAACGGTGTTGAGTATTTGAAGATCTTAATACAGTATGATGCGAAGCTAAGTATTAACGTCAATTACAAACAAACTATCGAAGACAGCCAAGGCCACCAAAGTACTCCAAGGCCCATACGAATCGAGTGAGGAGATGCGAAGTCCTTACCCATCCCCTTTCCCAGAACACCACCGTCACCCCCCAGCCTGATTCTTGCGAACGCCTTTGGGTTTCCGGCCACATTTCTCAGTGAACTGTGGTTTTGTCGGGCCGGAAGCAGCGTACTGGGCCTGGCGCATGGTGATGTGGAGGGCGGCAGCGATGTCTTCGTAGCTCATCTTTGCAATGTGCCGCAGTGCCTTGACAGCGATCCTCTCTTCGTAGGTCGTGGCCGATGACTTGCGGTAGGCTGGGGGAGGACGTGGCTCTGCGAACAGGAGGTTGGCAGGGTTAATCCTTTGGTGTGGTGGTGGAGGAGGTGGTGGCCCTGTGAGTGAGGGGTTGGCCGGGTCAATCCTCTGGGGCGGTAGTGGTGGAGGAGGGTTTCCTGTGAGCGAGGGGTTGGCCGGGTCAATCGCCTGGGGCGGTTGGGAGGGGAGAGGATCAAAGCCGTCATCGGAGTCGTAAGTTAGACCGGGAGGAGAGAGTGCCCGGGCTGTAGTAACTGGGTCAGCCGAGTCGATGGCAAGCTAGGGGATGGAACTGACCTGGCAAAGGGATATTGTTGCCGCCTGCAAGGGCCTGAGCAGCATGACGGCGTTCGTTGTACTGGCGCCTTGCCTCTGCCGGACCCAAGAGATTGGGCTCGGCGGCACCATTTGGGTCTTCCCGTTCCTCGAAATCATTGCGATTCCCATTCTCTAACTCTTCCACTTGCTCCCAGCCGAAGCCATTCACATCGTCATCCTCGTAGTCGTTTTCCAGCGGAGGGTCGATCCAGTTGAGCTGGCGCCAGGGCAATTGACGCGGCATCGTTGAGAGAAGTATGCCTATTCAAATATAATAATCTAATCAAGCGCGCTGATTTGGCCTGTCTTGCTGATCTCTTCGTCGGTTTGTTCGTTAGCGCGCCACTTCGAACAGGGCTCTCCAAATACCAAACGCGTCCGCCTCAGCCGCCCAAGAGCTGTTTCCAGTGCAAAAAAAAGCCAAACAAGATATCGACTCCAGGGTTTTTTATCGATGATTTTTTGCTGCACCTTAAATCACAATTTGGCCGATCTTTGAGCTGGGTAACTTGGCTGGGGCCCGGTCTCGAAGACACCCGCTCACGAACTTTTTCCGTTTCCAGTGGGGGACCGCAGCCAGTGCAGCGAGGGCCGAAGACCCACACCGGATAATTATTCTGGGGTTTTGTTTACTTTCCCTGAATCGCGAACGAATCAAACATCACCCCACACACGTTTCCCATCACACATTCCTTTTCCACGCCACGCCGCAACGGGCTCTCCACTTCCATTCCAACATTGCCAGGCCTCGAGACTGCTTGACAGAAATTTCAAGATAATTAAGAGAGCGCGTCAATCGAAGACAGTCGACACCATGGCCCGCCGTTCCGCGCGCTTGGCCAGCCTCACAAAGGTAAGGACGGGTCCTCGACCGCTCCGTGCAGAACAAACAGACTGCCGACGGTTGTCGCGTCGGCATCACCATCACGCGCGCGCTGACCAGCATCACTTGCGCTGCAGGCACCTAAGCAGGCCGCCGAAACCCCGACCCTATCCTCTGTCTCCGAGCACAACGATGCCGTCCTGGCGCACATCGCCCAACACACCTCCCCCATCGCTTCCAATGGCCCCAATACCGCCAAACACGTCTTCTCGTCGCCAATCCGAGGACCTAAAACCCCCGGCAGCTCATCGCCCATCAAGCCGCCCATGTCGGAGATGCATCCTAGCAGAGTCCACGCCACCATGGCTCCGCCATCATCCGGCCTGCGACTCGGGTTCACCGACATCAGGCCGACCGCAAATCGCGACGACGCTCTCCCGGCCGCAGTCCAGACCACCCCCTCTCGTGTTACGGCACCTTCATCGCCATTTACCTTCCGCGTCAAGGGAACCCCAGTTGCTGATTTAGCACTGGGCCCCGACGCTCAGCGCATGATGGAGGATCTGCGTGAGGAGGCAGCCAAAATCCGGGAGCAGTTGCGGGCCCAACGTGATGCCGAACAGCTGGAAGAAGAGAACGCCGGCGGACGCAAGATTGCACAGCCCAAAGGGAAAGCCAGCCGCTACAGCGCCGCCCACATGGCCCAGTTTAAGAAGATGGACTCGATCGCGAACCATGC
>OUNM010060013.1_pt1 | contig 12788 bp, 12 predicted proteins | sample 1769961 | NCBI WGS metagenome assembly OUNM01 (sample SAMEA3914820, study PRJEB12502) | metagenome | biome: forest; material: soil | place: USA | collected 2012-03-12 | depth 0.3 m | reverse complement strand
GGCTCAGGTGCTGGTCGACTTCGCCGACGAGACCGATCCGCCGGTTCGCCTGCCGCTGGGCAGCGACACGGTGGCCGCGATCGAGGCCAAGCACCAGTCGGACGCCGCCATCCTGGCCGCCTGGCGCGGGGTGGCCCTCTCAACCGATTTCGCGGCCCAACCGTCGACCAGCGCGCACTAGTCGAGTCCCTCCACAGGAGCACAGAGATGTTCGACCAAGTCAGCCGCGTCGACAGCTTCGTCGACGGCCAGGCGCAAACGCCGTCCGACGAACGCTACGCCAACAAGTTCGATCCTCGGACGGGCGCCGTCGTGGAAGCGGTCGCCCAGAGCGACGCGGCCGACACGGCCCGTGCGATCGACAGGGCTGACGCGGCCTTCTGCGCCTGGCGCGACATGCGCCCTTCCGAGCGTGGGCGTATCCTCGTCGAGATCGGCCGCATCGTTCGCGCCCACGGCGTCGAACTGGGCAGGATCGAGTCCGCGGAAACCGGGAAACCGGCCCAAGAGATGCCGGCGCTGATCGATCTGACCGCCCAGTTCTTCGAGTTCTATGGCGGGATCGTCAACGTTATGGACGGCGAGATCGTCAACCAGGGTCCCGACTATCACGTCTATACCCGACGCGATCCGTTCGGCGTGGTGGGCGTGATCCTGCCCTGGAACGCGCCGCTGCATCAGGCCAGCCGCGCCATCGCGCCGGCCCTGGCCGCTGGCAACACCGTCGTGGCCAAACCTTCGGAGCACACGCCTCGCTCACTGGTCGAGTTGGCGCGCCTGGCGGTGACCGAAGCAGGCCTCCCGGCCAGCGTGTTCAATGTGATTGTCGGTCAAGGCGGCGCGATCGGTCCGGCGATGGTCGCCCACCCGGCCATGCGGAAGATTTCGCTGACGGGCAGCGTCCGGGTCGGCCAGGAACTGGGCAGACTTGCGGCGGAGAAGATTCTGCCGCTGACGCTCGAACTGGGCGGCAAGTCGGCCAACATCGTATTCGACGATTGCGAGATGGACGCCGCCGTTCACGGCGCCGTCCGGGCCTTTACTTGGAACAGTGGACAATGGTGCGCGGCCGGCACGCGGCTGCTGGTCCAGGAGTCGATCCACGACGCCTTCGTCGAAAAGCTGGTCGCCGCGGTCGCCGCCTTGCGCGTGGGCCCACAGGACGACGCCACCTCGGGTCCCATCACCACGAAGGCCCAGTACGAGAAGATCCTGAGCTACTTCGACCTGGCCCGGCAGGACGGTCTGACCTGCGCCATCGGCGGCCATGCACTGGAGGGGCCCGCCTTGGGCGACGGATGGTACGTCGCGCCGACGGTCTATACCGGCGTGCGCAACCACGACCGCCTGGCCCGCGAGGAAATCTTCGGGCCGGTCCTGGTGGTGATCCCTTTCAGCGACGAAGCCGAGGCGGTGCGCCTGGCCAACGACAGCGACTTTGGCTTGGCCGCCGGCATCTGGAGCCGCGACATCGGCCGGGTCCATCGGGTGGCCGCGCGGCTCGACGCCGGACGGATCGTGGTCAACGAGTACGGCCCCGGCTTCGTGCAGACGCCGTGCGGCGGCTTCAAGCAGAGCGGTTATGGGCGCGAACAGGGCATCGAGGCTCTGTCGCACTACACCCAGCTCAAGTCGGTGATCATCCGCCTATGAGCGAGTCCGCCCCCTCCACCGCCGTGGCCGCGACCGGCCAGGTTCCGTCCGGCGAGCGCGCCGGCCTGCTGTTCGGCGCGGTGGCCGCGCTGATCTGGGGCGGTTATCTGGCCGTGACCCGCCGCGCCGTCGAGCTGGGCCTGCACGCCGACGACCTGGCGTTCATCCGCTATGTCACCGCCGGCGCGCTGATGCTGCCTTGGTTCCTGCGCCACAGGCCGCTCGGACGGGACGGCATCGGCTGGCGTCAGGGCCTGCTGCTGGCGCTCCTGGCCGGCCCGCCCTTCGTGCTGGCCGGCGCTTCGGGCTTCCTCTTCGCCCCGCTGGCCCACTCGGCCGTCATTCAGCTGGGCTCGCTGACCCTGATGAGCTTCATCCTCTCGGCGGCGCTGCTGGGCGACAAGCCGGGCGGCCAGCGCCTGGCGGGTCTGGCCATCATCGTCGCGGGCCTGGCCATCACCGCCGGCCCCGGCGTGCTGCACGGCGGCGCCGGAACCTGGAAGGGCGACCTGCTGTTCGCCCTGGCCGGCTCGATGTGGGCGCTCTTCACGGTGCTTCACCGGCGCTGGAATCTGCCGCCCGTGCCCGCCACCGCCGTCGTCTCGGTGCTGTCGGGCGCCCTCTACGCGCCGTTCTACCTGGTGACGTCCGGCTCGCGCCTGCTGACGCTGGACCCGTGGCTCCTGCTGGAGCTGGCGGTGATGCTGGGCGGCCTCTCGGGCGTGGTGGCCCTGTTCGCCTTTTCCCGCGCGGTCCACTATCTGGGCTCGGCCCGCGCCTCACTCTTCCCCACCCTGGCGCCGTCCATCGCCATCCTGATCGGCGTTCCGCTGACCGGCGAAGTTCCGACCATGCTGCAGCTGGTCGGGGTCGCCGTCGTCACATCTGGCCTGCTCCTGGCGGTGCAGGCGAGCCGCCCTCGCGGCGAGCGCGTCCAGCGATCAAGTTGACCGGCGTGCTCATCTTGATCGTCGAAGCATAGATGCCGCGCGCCGTCGCCACACCCGCTCGCGGAAAGGATACATTGGTTCGAAAATCAACTTCGACGCGGGAGAGATTGTCACGTCGCCCCTAATATATCATTGTTCTTCAAGTCGGGGATTGAGTTCGCGGCGTGGGCGTTTCGACATTGTTGTCAGGGATCCGCGTCGACCGAAGTAAGGCTAGCGATCGCGCAGCCCCTCTGTTGGGGCCCGCATCCGGGGCCGCCTCGTCGTCTTGAGTACATGCGCCCTGCCACCCGGCAGCGTCGTATTTCGAGCCATGGGGAGAGGCGTGCGTTCGCTCAAGCACCACATGCTCATCGGCATCGCGATGGGCGCATTGACGATTCCCCCAACCCAGGCCGACGCCGCACCGGGCTCAGCCATCCGCGTCGATATCCGCGCCGGGACGCTGGGCGACGCGCTGAGCGAACTGGCCCACGAGAACAATGTCGAAATCCTGTTCCGCGACGATCTCGTCCAGGGCAAGAAAACCCGGGCCGTAAAAGGCAGGATGACGGCGCAGCAGGTCCTGACGCACCTGCTGGCTGGAACCGACCTAAGCTACCGCAGCGCGCCGGGCGGCCCCTTCGTTATCTATCAGGCGCCCCAGCCGCCAAGCCCCGATCCGGGGGACGGCGCGGTCTCGGAACTTCTGGTCATCGGTCGTCGCACGCAGAACGCCGACATCCGCCGCAGCGAGAACGACATCCAGCCCTACAAGATCGCTGGGCAGCGCGAGCTAGCGGTCGCGCCGCAGGACAATGTCGATCAGTATTTCCGTGACCGACTGCCGGCGAACGGCCAGACGATCTCACCTAGTCAGTACGTGGTTAGTGGTGGCTCCAATGCTTCGGCCATCGACCTGCGCGGCGTCGGGACCCAGAGAACGCTCGTATTGATCGACGGTCGACGCCTTCCAGGCCTCCCGACGCAGTCCGCTGGCTTCGACCAGCCCGACATCAACGCCATTCCTCTGGGTGCGATAGATCGCATCGAAACCCTCACCGCCACGGCCGGCGGCATCCACGGCCCCACCGCCATCGGCGGGGTCGTCAATCTGGTTCTCAAGCGCGACTATCGCGGCGCGGACTTTGTCCTGGCGTCCGGCATCTCCAGTCGCGGAGACGCGACCCGTGCGCGAATGGAGTTCCGCGTCGGCTTCACCCCCGATGATGGTCGGACGGATGTGATGCTCTCCGGGTCCTATGCCGCCGCTAGACCGTTCACCGTCGGTCAGCGCGACTATGCCAGCCGCTCCCTTCGACAACAGGCCACCGCCAACCCCATTGGCTATCAAGCCAGTCCGCTTCCTTTGAACGCCATCATCATCCGTAGCTACGGCGGCGAGCCGCTTCAACTGGATCCGTCGCTGGGTGGGGCGGTGCTCAACAGCAACTTCACCTATCTGCCGATCGACTTCAAAGGGACGGATCAGGAGCGGGCGGCTGTTATGTTGGCCAACAGCGGCAAGCTGGTCACCGATCCGGGACCTGGCCTGTCTGGCGCCGGCGACACGCTCTTGGCGACGCCGAAGTCCTTCTCCGCGCTACTCAATGTTCGGCGCAGGCTTTCCGACCGACTGGAGCTATTCGTCGACGGTCTCTACCTGTCTAACGACGGCAAGGCTTCCGTCCCGGGTTATTATTCGCCGACCTGGACGCACGGTGACGCTGGCGGCAACCTCTTCGCCAACACGGTGCTCTTCAACGTTCCGATCCCGGCGATGGTCATGAACAGCCGGACAAGAACCGATACGCATCGGATCACGGCGGGCTTGATCGCGAGGCTTCCCGGCCGCTGGCAGGTCTTGGCCGACTCCGCGATCGGCGGTGCCCGGCTGCGAACTGACCGGGACTATCTCAGCGAGGACAACATCGACCTACACGGCAAGGACAGCCTCTATCTGGCCTTGTGGTACGGCGCCCCCAATCCGGGAGGAAAGCCCGCCGTCGTCCCGCTCTCTGACTACACGGCGCTGCAGTCGGCGATTGGAGCCTATCTCGTCCCGTCAACGTCGCCGCAGCGCTTTTCCACCACCTTCAGCGATGTGTCGGTACGGGCCGCCGGTCCTCTGATGTCCCTGCCAGGGGGGCCGCTGACGCTGACCCTGCTTGGCGAACTGCGCCACGAGCACATCCCCCAGACACAGCAATACAGCCTCATCGACGGCTTGGCCTCAACCTCACCGTCATTCTACAGAACCCAGAATGTGCGCTCCGGTTATGTCGAACTGCGTGCGCCACTCACGTCGCAGAACTCCTTCCTCTGGTTTGCCCGGAGGCTGGAACTGCAGTTGGCCGTCCGTCAGGACCGGCTCAGCACCATCATTCCCAAAAACATCCTGCCGGCCGCGCAAACATCCGAACTGATCACGCTGCGACACCGCGCCAATGTCTTCACTCTAGGTGCGCGCGCTTTCCCGACGCAATGGTTAATGGTGCGCGCCAGCGTGGCCACCGGCGAGACGCCCCCGGATTTGCGATACCTGCAGGAACGGGTGATCCCGCTGAGCGACGGCATCACCGATCCGAAGCGCGGGGGGCGCACCGTCGGCAGTGAAGCGCCCGTCGTCGAGGCGCGCAGCGGGTCGCATAAGCTGGGACAGGAAAAGGGCCGCACCACCTCGGCCGGCGTCGTCCTCAATCCGTCGGGCCGGGGGCCGCGCATCTCGGTGGACTACTCCCGGGTCGAAATCCGCGACGAGATCTCCGCGATCCGCGTAAAGGTCCAGAGCATAGTCAACGCAGAGGCCCTCTATCCGGAATATGTGGAACGCGCGCCGCTGACGGCCTCAGACGCCGCGTTGGGCTACACCGCCGGCCCGATCACCAAGGTCTACAGCGGCTACGGCAACATAGGCCGCACCACTGTTGAAACCGTGGACTTCCAGTTCGATTGGGACTTGCCGCCGGTGTTGTGGGGCGAAACCCAGTTGCACGGGGCGGCGACGTGGCAGCCGGTTCTGCGCTCCAAGCTCAAGCGCGACACACCCTGGCTGGACCGCACCGGCTATCGCGACTCGCCTCTGGAATGGCGGGGCGAAGCGGGCGTGCAGTGGTCGCGCGGCCCTTTGACCATCGATCTCACGGCGCAGTATCTCGGTGGCTACAATCTCTACTATTCGCCGTTCTCGATACAGGCCGGCACGAAGACGAGCGACTTCGAGCGCGTGTCGTCCCAGACCTATCTGGATCTCGTGGCGCTTCGGCGGTTTAAAATGACCACCACGAGCGCCTTGCGAACCCTCGACGTCCGGCTGTCCATTCAAAACCTCCTGGATCGCAGTCCACCGATCGTGGCCGACCCCCTCCACATGGGCTACGACTATCGTGGCGACCCGCGCCGTCGCCGCTTCGAGCTTCTGCTATCGGCAAAGTTCTGACACGGCGCCTCAAGCGCCCGTAGCGCCCCCGCGTCTCAAATCACGCAGCTCGGCCAGAACGGTGTGCAGGAGCGCTCGCAGGGCCTCGGCATCCTCCTGCGCGCGGCTTGTGGCGGCAGACCGCGGCTCCCCAGGCATGGTCTCGGGCTGGATATCGGCCGCCAAAAGATAGCCGCGACCCGGCACGGTTTTCAGCAGTTCGCGGTCCTCGCCCAGAACCTTCCGCACGTAGGCGACCTGGACCCGAAGATTGCTCTCCTCGATCGTCGTGGTCGGCCAGACGTGGCGGATGATGTCGGCGCGCTCCACGACCACGCCGCGCGAGCGCAGCAGGATGTGCAGCAGGTCGAAGGCGCGGCTGCCAATCTCCACCGGCGCCTCGTGGTGCAGGAGGATGCGCGAGGCCGGCAGCAGGCGAAAGGCGCGGAAGCACAGCGCCTGGTCGGCGATCCGCACGACATTCGCCGTATCCCAGATTCTACCGTCCTGCTGGGCGGCGGCCAATCTCGCTCCGGCCTCCATGTCGGGCTCCCCTCCTAGGCTCTGCCTGTGAGGTCGCGCGCCGCATGAAAACCCGCATCAAATTATCGAAAAATCTTTCGGCGCCATCAGCGGGCCCAGACGACTTCCCATTCCTGCGGGCCGCGCTTCACGAACCGCACCGGGTGAAGCAGGGTCAGGGCGACGCCGAAGCGCGGCAGGTCGTTGGCCTTGAAGCGTCCGCTGATCCGCAGGCCAGCGACGCGCGGATCCTTGACGATCACCCGCCCCGCGCCGCGGCCGTTGAGCGTCTTGGCCGCCGCGGCCAGCGTGACGTTCTCGAAGTCGACATAGCCGTCCTGCATGATCGGCGAAGGATCCGAACCCACGGGAGACACCACCGGCGCCTGGCCGTCGCGGGAGACCAGTTGCTGGCCGGGTCGCAACAGCGTGGGGGCTCCCGTCGAACCGACCGCGCGCACGGACACCCGACCTTCCACCAAGATCACCCGCACTTGGGCGGGCTGCAGCGCGACGTCGAACCGGGTGCCCAGGGCCACGACTTCCTGCCGGTCGGCCCGGACGGCGAACGGGCGCGCGGCGTCGTGGGCCACGTCGAAGAAGGCCTCTCCACGCATCAGCCGCACGTCCCGCCGCGCCGAGGCGAGATTGACCTTGGCGACGCTGCCGGCGCTCAAGGTCAGGCGCGTGCCGTCGGCCAGCCTGAAGCTTTCCGAGACCCCTTCTGCGGTGGCGTAGGTCACCCCCGCCCCGGCGGGATCGGGCACGCCCTGGGCCACGACCGGGGCCGGCCGCCCCTCCGTGCCTGGCCGCAGAACCGCGACGCCCAGGGCCGCGCCGATGGTGAGCACGGCGACGGCGGCGGCAGCCTGGGGGACCCAGCGCGGTCGTGACGGCTTCGCCCGGCGGGCATCGGCGCGCAGGGCCGCGAGGATCTCGTCGTCCTCGGCGCCGTCGAAATCCTGCCAGGCGGCCTGGGCGTCGGCCCAGGCCACCGCATGGCCCTGGTCCAGCGCCAGCCAGTCGTCCAGCACCGCGGCATCGAGATCGCCGGCGCCGTCTGCCCGGCGATAGGCCAGCAGCGCCGCGGCCGCGTCGACGTCCATGGCCTTTAGGCGGTCGAGGGTGAGCACGTCGCGCATCAGACCGACCTCTTCCGAACGACGCTCAGGTGCTGCATGGCGCGGACCATGTGCTTTTCGACCGCGCTGACCGATATCCCGAGCTGCTGGGCGATCTCGCGCGCCTTTCGCCCTTCGAGGCGATGCAGGACGAAGATGGTCCGGGTTCGATGCGGCAGGGCGAGCAGGGCCTGGGTGGCCGCCTGCAACGTCTCCTTGCCGGCAAGGATGCGATAGGGATCGAAGTCCTCATCCCCATGGCGTTCGGCGTCGAACGCCACATGGGCGTCGGCCTTGCGGGCGAAGCGGCGCCGCCCGCGGTCGGCCAGGACGTTGGCGGCGATCTGGAAGACGAACCCGCTGAGGTGTTCGATAGGCTCCTCGCTGTCGCGCGCGGCGATCCGGGCGAAGACCTCCTGCACCAGGTCATCGACCTCGGCCGGATCCGGAACCCGGTTGCGGAAGTAGCGGGCGAGGCCCTGTCGCAGCGGCCCGGCCTTCTCAAGAGCAGAATGGCTCCTCACGCGCGGACACGCGACGCGCGGCAGGGCGTCGTCGATCCGGCCGCCGGCCGTCTCCCGCGGACATGTGGAAACCCATTCCATCCTCGTGAGGTCGCGGCGGCGCGAGAATCCCGCATCATTTTTCCACGGTCGCCCGCAGAAAAATGTTCGGGATCTTCAATCCGCCCGGCGGCGGACGATGGAGCGCTGCCTGAAGTGTTCACAGCCGAGCCCGGTCACCCTCTTCGGGAAGTTTCCGCCTGACGCCTCACCCGACCGCCAGGATGTTCCATGCCCGGACGTCTTGAGTCGAACTATACCGCGCCGTCGACCCGGCGCCCCCGAGATATTCTGAAAGCCCGCCCGGCCTTCGCCGATCCAAAGCACTAGGTCAGTCGCGCGCCGTGCGGGCGGCCGCGGCGTCGTACTGGTCGCGATGGGCGTCGACTTCGTCGATCCGTTCGACCGCCCAGGCGCCCAGCGCCAGCCCCTGCTCCACCAGCGAAGCGCCCAGGGCGGTGAGCGCATATTCCACCTGGGGCGGAACGCTCGGATAGACCGTCCGCGTGACCATGCCGTCCCGCTCCAGGCCCTTGAGCACCCTGGCCAGCATCTGCTGGGAGACGCCGTCGACATCGCGCCGCAGCTGGTTGAAGCGCCGCGCGCCGTCCTTGAGCTTGACGAGAATCCGCAAGGTCCAGCGATCGCCCAGATATCCCATGAGCGCATTCACCCGCTGACAATCGCCAGTATTGTGCTGTGGGGTAGTCATATCCGTATGACTTGGTCCGATACTTTTGCGTTCTTGGATCAAAATTGCGACTTCCATATCTGACATCCACCCAAAACCAAGGACCGGGTGTTCAACACATGCGCTTACTTCACATCGACTCCAGCATTCAGGACGCGAACTCCGCGAGCCGGACCCTTTCGGCCCTGATCGTGGAACGCTTGACCGCCGCAGCCCCTGATCTTCAGGTGACCTACCGCGATCTGGCGGCCTCGCCCCTGCCCCACCTGACGCTCCCGGGCTCGGACGCGCAGGTGGACACCACCGTCCTCGAGGAATTCCTCGCCGCCAATATCGTGGTGATCGGCGCGCCGATGTACAACTTCGGCCTGCCCAGCCAACTCAAGGCCTGGATCGATCAGATTGTGATCGCCGGCAAGACTTTCCAGTACGGCGCCGACGGCGTGGTCCTGGGCATGGCGAGCGACAAGTGCGTCGTCATCGCCCATTCGCGGGGCGGCCTCTATGGCGCCGAGACCCCGAGCGCAGGCAATGAGCATGCCGAGAGCCACCTGCGCGCGGTGTTCAATTTCCTGGGCGTGGCCGACATCGAGTTCATCGTCGCCGAGGGCCTGGCCTACGGCCCCGAGCCGCGGGAGGCCGCGATGGCCAAGGCCCGCGAGCAAATCGAAAACATCGTGTCGACCCGCAAGGTCGCCGCCTAGGACGACGAAGGGCGCCGCCAGGCAAGTGGCGGCGCCGCTTCACATCGCTTCCCGACGCTTAATACGACAAGACCGCCGTCGCACGCCAAGCTCCAGGCCACTCCATCGATGGCCCAAGGAGCCCCCGCGATGTCCGCCCCTCCGCTTGCCGTGCCGATTTCGTCGACCGCCGCCGCCGAGACCTTCAACCTTGCCCGGGCCGTGATCGACGCCGCGGCCCATCTCGACGCGCGCACGCCCGAGATCCGGACCCTTCTGAGGCGCGCCCGGTTCCTGCTACAGGGCCAGCCCGCCCAGGTCCTGCGCCCGCGCCTGGCGCCTTGGCAGCTGCGCAGGGTCACCGACCATGTCGAAACCCACCTGGCTGAAACCCTGCGCGTGTCCGATCTGGCGCGCCAGGCCCGGCTGTCGGCCAGCTACTTCTCCAGGGCCTTCAAGGATACGGTCGGGATCACGGCGAAGGCCTACGTCCAGACCCGTCGCGTCGAGCGGGCCAAGCACCTGCTGGGCGAGACCGAGATCGGCCTGGCCCACATCGCCCAGGCGTGCGGCTTCGCCGACCAGGCGCACTTCAGCCGCACGTTCCGCGAACTGACCGGGCTGCCGCCGCAGCGCTGGCGGCTCGCCAGCGCTGCGCGCCCGCTCAACTAGGCGCCCCGCTCAACTAGGCGCCCCGCTCACGGCGCTTCACGCGCTTTCACGTCTCGCAATGCGCCTTTCGCCGCCCGTCGGCCTAGCCTGGGCGGGTCCCTCCCGAAGGAAGCGTCCGATGCCGCAACACCGCCCCTCCCGCTGGTTCGCCGCCCTGGCGCTGGTCGGTCTTCTCACCACCGCGCCGCAAGCCCACGCCCATCGCCAAGGAGACGCCTTGATGTCCGCCGCGCCCGATACGCCGCTCGAAGCCCGCAACCGCGCCGTGGTTGAGGCGGCCTTCGCCAAGTGGGGGACCGGCGCGGGCGGCCCGTTCGACCTGCTGGCCGACGAGGCCAGCTGGACGATCGTCGGCCACTCGGTCGCCTCCAAGACCTACCCGACCAAGGCCGCGTTCATGAGCGAGGTGATCGTTCCGTTCAACGCGCGCATGAGCCAGGGCATCCGGCCCACGGTCCGGCAGCTGATCGTCAAGAACGACACGGTGGTGATCTTCTTCGACGCCCGCGGCGTGGCCAAGGACGGCAAGCCCTACGTCAACACCTACGCCTGGTTCTGGGAGATGCGCGAGGGCCGCGCCATCCGCGCCTACGCCTTCTTCGACAGCATTGAGTTTAACGACCTCTGGGCGCGTGTCGCCCCCTGACGCCCCAGCGCATCTCTCTGGAAGGTCAGCCGCATGATGATCGACAATCCGTTCGTGCCGCTGACCTTCATCGCCGGCCCGGCCATCCTGACCAACGCCTGCGCGATCCTGCAAAATAGCGCCACCCTGCGATACGGTCTGGCCATCCCGCAGTGGCGGGAGTTCAGGGCGTCGCTGGCCGACCGCAGCGGCCTGCTCGAAAGCCTCTACGCCGATCCCGACCTGGCCCTGGTGCTGGCCGAGCGGCGCATTCGCCTGGTCCTTCGCGGCCTTGACCTGCTCTACGCGGCCGTCGGCTTGTTCGGGACCACCAGCCTGCTGGGCCTGGCCGGGGCGGTGCTGGCCACGAGCGAGCACGCCTTCGCGCCGGCCGCGCTGTTCGTGTGGTTGGTCATTATCTTCGCCGCCGTCGGCCTGCTCCTGCTGCTCGGCGCGATGGCCTGCTTCACGGCCGAAAGCCACTGCGCGCGCGCCCTTCTGCGTCAGCAGCTCATCGTCGACGGCCCCGGCCCGCCCTGACCGATCCCTGGCGCGGATCCGCCTGCGCCGCCCCCACATCGCGCAATCCTCTCCGCCGCGGCCATCCCGCGCCGCCAACACGCTTGGGTCATCGACATCCCGGAACGCTCACAGGCCTTCGCGCCGATTCACATCGCTGAACGTGCGCGTCGAGCGCGGTTCGCCGAACCTGTGATGGCCAACCAACAAGCGAGAATTCCGATGCAGATCAACACCCAGGCCGCCGAGGCCATCATCGCCGGGGCGGAGGCGAAAGCCCGCGAGATGGGCCTGCCCGTGATCATCGCCGTGCTCGACGCCGGCGGCCACCTGAAGGCCTTCCAACGCATGGACGGCGCGGTGCTGGGCTCGATCGACATCGCGATCCGCAAGGCCAAGACCGCCGTCCTGTTCCAATGCGATAGCGAGGCGGTCTGGGACTACTGCAAGCCCGGCGCGCCCGCCCACGCCCTCGAGCTGACCAACGGCGGCCTGGCTCCGTTCGGCGGCGGCCTTCCCCTCAGAACGTCGGACGGCGCCTTCATCGGCGCGCTGGGCGTATCCGGCGGCGCGGTCTCACAAGACGTCGAGGTCGCCCAGGCGGCGTTGGCGGCCTTCCAGGCCCTGACGCTCTGAACGCTCCCCCCTTTTTCAACTCCCACCCCAGAGAGGACACCCTCATGACCACCAAGACGATCCTGATCACCGGCGGCGGCTCCGGCTTCGGCAAGGGCGCGGCCATTGGCATGGCCAGGAACGGCCACAACATCATCGCCACCTGCGAGGTCTCGCCGATGGTGACGGCGTTGCGCGAAGACGTCGAAAAGCTCGGCCTCTCCGATCGCATCCGCGTCGAGCGGCTGGACCTGCACGACCCCTACGACATCAAGCAGGCCCAGACCTGGGACTTCGACATCCTCTGGAACAACGCCGGCCGCGGCGAGCCCGGCCCGGTCTGGGAGATCCCGGTCGACATCGTCCGCCGCAACTACGAGAACAACGTCTTCCTGCCGCTGGAACTGACCCAGGGCGTGGTCCAGCGCTGGATTCGCGAAGGCAAGAGCCAGGGCAAGAAGGTGGTCTTCACCTCGTCGATGGGCGGCCTGTTCACCCCCGCCAACTGGGGCACCTACGTCTCGACCAAGCACGCCATCGAAGCCTTCGCCGAGGCCATGCAGCAGGAACTGGCCGGCTATGGCGTCAAGGTCCAGACGATCAATCCGGGCGCCTACTACACCGGCTACAACGAGACCATGGCCGACAATCCGTTCCGCTGGCTCGACGACAGCAAGAACTTCACCAAGCGCGCCGACCTGCGCAAGGGCTTCGACGACTTCTTCGCCACGCCCGAGGGCAAGATGGACGCGCAAGAGCAGATCGACGCCATGATCG
>OUNM010355967.1_pt1 | contig 12789 bp, 4 predicted proteins | sample 1769961 | NCBI WGS metagenome assembly OUNM01 (sample SAMEA3914820, study PRJEB12502) | metagenome | biome: forest; material: soil | place: USA | collected 2012-03-12 | depth 0.3 m | reverse complement strand
TCCCCCAACAACCCCCCCAACCTTCCGCGACCCCACAGCCTTCCAGTCAAACCCATGCCCGCCACTCCGAAACCGCCCCTGCACCCCCCCCAACGCTTCCGCAACCGACATCGGTTCGCGCTGCGGTCCGACCGGCATCAGCCGCGGCGAGGCGTAGTAGGGGCGTGTTATACTTTTTTTTGGTGTTGTTGTTGCTGTTGTTGTCGTTGTTGTTGTTGATTTGGCACTGGCACTGGTGGTGGTGGTTGATTTGGCAGTAGTTGTTGCTGATCTAGCCGGTTTCGGCGGCGGCGCAGGGCGCGTCTCCTTGAGAAGATTCCGAAACTCAGCCTCGTCGTTGCAGATCTGCGCGCGGATGAAGCGGGTTTCGTCGGCCGCCGAGGCGGATGCTGCGTCGCGGAGCTCCTGCATGACCGGAACGCGCGGGGTGTAGGGGATGTCCTGGAGTGGGATGGGGTTTGCCGGGACGATGGCCTCGTCTAGGCGGGCCGGGGCGCCGAGGGCTAGCAGCGCGGCGATGTCGAGGCTCTCGCCGGGCGGGATGGGGGTTGGGTTGGAGGGGGTGACGCAGTCCATGTCGACTTCCTTGCGCAGCACGCGGTCGATGTCGACGGCGGAGAAGAAGGCGCAGCTTTGCGGGAGGTCGTGGATGCCCACTTGCTGGGCGAACATGGCGCGCGTCCAGAGGTTGGCGACTTGGAGCGCCGTGGCGGCGCGGTACTTGTCGTGGTCTTGGACGAGGTAGCGGATCTCGTCGTGCACCGTGATGGCGAGGCGCGCGGCCAGGTTGAAGCGCCGGGTGAGGTAGTCCATGGCGACGATCAGCAGGTGCAGGTAGTCGACGCCGCTCGACTGGATGGCCCAGTTGATGCGCGACGTGAGGTAGCCGCCCTTGCTGATGTACTGGCTGCGGAGGGCCTCGGTGATGCCCGCGCCGAGGACGGGGGTGCGCGGCCGCTCCTGCTCGGCGAACTCTTCGAGCTTGTTGAAGACGAAGGACTCGGTGCCGCCGCGCCAGAAGGGGCGCTTGTAGAGCGTCTTGCGGTTCGTCTTGGCGCCCTTGGTGGTGGCGTACAGCTTGCTGGCGATGACGAGCGTCTCCTTCTCGCTGAGGTTCGGGTTGAACTGCCGGAGGAGCTGGGCGGCGAACTTGAGGCCGGCACCGTAGATGCGCCCGTAGTTGAACACCTTGGCGTCGTTGCGCGTGATGCCGAGGATGGACGCCGTCCGGCTGTGCAGGTCGGTCCCGGCGGCCTTGGTGCCCTCGAGGGTCATGAAGCCGATGGCGTTGCTGCCGTGGAGCTTGAACGTCGAGTCGCCCACCACTGAGGCAATCCAGAGCTCTTCCGAGTCGACGTCGGCGCCGACAAAGACGTAGCCCGGCGGAGCGCGGACCATGGCCTTGAGCTCGGAGCCGACGCGGTTTTTCTTGGCGTTTGACGCCGTGAGCCATGTGTTTTCGACTGCGCGGCGGGTGATGGTCCCCATGGGGATGATTTGCGGTAGGATGAAGCCACCAACGGGTGTCTCGTCGCCCTTCCGCTTCCTGCCTTGCCGAGCAGGTTTCGCAGCGGCGGCGGACGGGAGGTCATCCTGATACACCACCAGCTGGGACATGATCCTGTCCCGGGCGCTGATCCAGTAGGAGCAGGAGGCGTTCATCTCGAGGGCCTCCTTGGCGTAGGGATACTCAGACGAAAGCGTCCCCTTTTCAAAGTAGGCGAGGTACCCCTTGGCCATTGGGCTCACGCACCGAGCCGTGGGCCCGTCCTTGTGTGGCAATTTAAAGTAGACGTTGTCCCTGTCCTCCTTAAGCGCAACGACGGTCTCGTCGGCAAAATCGCATGGCACCATCTGCCGGTCTGTGTATTTCTTCGCCTCGAGTCGGGGTACCCTGAAGGTAAAGCCGTGCTTGTCGGACCAAAACAACGGATGGCCGTCCCATGATAACCTGAGGAGCAGCGGCGCAATCCTCGTGCGGACACTGATGTTTATCGGGGAGTCGTTCGTGGGAAATAAATCCTTGTACCACTTTGGCATGCCCGGTTTCTTTTGCCTCGCCGCGGGCCGGGGCGGGTCGTTCTTCTTCTTGCCCTTGACCATCTTGATCTCCTGTCCGGACCAGTCGAGCTGCTGCATCCAGGGGTCGTTGGCCCATTTCTCGGGGTGGTCCTTGATCTCCAGCGCCTTGTCGGCGAGCAATATCAGGCGCTCCTGGACGGCGTCGGAGAGCTTGTGGTAGGTGGCCTCAGCGTTGGCGAGGTACGAATCCCAGGACTTGTCGACGGGCAGGATCACAGAAGAGAGGTGGCGCAGGGCAGCGAAGCTGACGGGATGCGGGCACACGCGGAGGAAGTTGGGAAACACAATCTGGTAGACACGGTGTGTGATGGCGACATCGGCCGCGCAGTAGGTCAGCAGCTCGTCCAGCTTCTCCCGCACGCCTTCCCGGCTCAGCTCGCCGAACGAGTTACGGATCTCCTTGTCGATGGTCACATCCAAATGGAACTTGGCGACGTCCCGAAGGGAGTTGATGGAGCTCCGCTCGACCCACAGTTCTTCCTCCTCGGCGGTAAATGCGCCGTTGTTGAGCAGCTCGACGAGCTCGACGTTGCTCGTCTCCTTGGCGATCTTGTCCCGCAGCTCCCGGTTCTTCTTGTGCTTCATCCAGGTGGGCCGCTGCTGCGAGCACATGCCGTTGACGGCGACGTGCAGCGACATGGTGTCGAGGAACGAGTTCCGGGTCTGGCGCAGATCGTACTCCTCCAAGATACGAGCCCGGTCGAAGCCGACATTGTGTCCGACAACCACCCGCGCCACGGTGGGGTCCCCGAGCGGCACCAACTGGTGTTCGTTCTCCGTCTCCCCCAGTAGCCACGGCGACAGCCAGGCATACCACGCGTCCGGGGCACCGGCGCAGGCCATGACGGCGTAGGGGTTCTCCTTCCACATGACCTCGGTGTCGAATACGAGCATGTTCCCCTCTGGCGCATCGACCTGCTCGGTGCGTCCGTCGGGGTAGTATTTCGTCCAGCCGCTCCGTTGCACCCATGATCTCGGTTTTGGCGGGAGGGTTGACCTGGCCAGCTGGTTCGCATGGGTCAGGAACGGTTCGGCGGCGTCGACGCCGAGCCTGTGGAAGTGTTCATCGAGGGTCTGGCCAGCTAGAGGCGGGAGCGCAAACGCGACCGGGGGTGTGTTGTCGGTGTTCTTGCCGAGCAGATCATGGCGGCGCAGGTGGTCGCGTGCAAGCTCGACAAGCTCGGCCGAGGGCGGGGATGTGTTGCCCAGAGGGAACAGCTGCTCGTAGATGCTGGAGCTCAGCTGCTGGACGCCGATTTCGTTGAAGCGGGCCTGGCCCGGGGCCGGTCGGGTGTCATCGGTCGCAACAGCAGTCGCAGCAGCAGTGGCGTCAGCGGCGGTAGCGGCAGTCGAGTCCCAGCGGCGCAACGGGAGCGAAAGCAAAGGCGGACGTGAGGTTATCGAAGTGGCGGCGGCGCGGTGCCGGGCAAGACGGATGAAGCTCGCGGCGGGCGCATCTCGTCCAGCGAACCTGCGCATCAACATGGGCATTCTGCGGGCGGGGCAAAATGCAGCGCCGCGGTCAAGTCATGGCAGTTTGGGCGGGCGGGGGTTCTAGAATCCAGATGGAACGCGATTGTCAAAAAAAGTCGGCGTTTTCGGTGATGCACGATTGCAGATAACCAGCACGTTGAAGACCCGATAGGGATCCACGATTGACTGTTTGACGTGACTGGAGGGGCTCCATGTGGCGGTGGGTCTGGCAGATTGGCCAATGCGAGCCAAGCTTCCAGTCTTCAGAGTTCCAGTGCGCGATGAATCCAGGGACCCTGCATCCCGGCAGGCCGGGGACGGAGCCGAGAGAGCTGGCGCCAAGCCGACCGGACACCCCGATGTTATCCGTCGACATGCCTTTTATCTTCTCTTTTTTCTGGCCAGCACCTCGTTTGCATCCGCCTTACAAGAGACAGGAGAAACAACTCGGTATCCGTCCCTCTGGTGCTACTACGGCCAGTGCTAGCCCTTCTTCGAGGGGTTTTTATTCAAGAGCTGACCCCCGAGTTGTTGCAGAGTTCATGTTGAAAGTTGAAGGATCAGGGAGGGATGGGGCGCCGGAGAGGGCAGCCCTCTCCGGACCCGAAAGCCCAAAGAAAAAAATTGCCAATAGACGTCCGCAGCCAGGTCACTCGTGTCCCGTGAGGGTGTCTGGCCAATGTTGGATTTTTTCCTTTCCTTTTTTTCTTTTTATTTCTTCTTGGTTGTGTCTTTTTGCACGGGTGTTTTCAGACGAAGATCGGGCAGAGTCTGGCTGTCTTATGTGCGGTCGTTAAGGTTTACCCCAACGCACTTGCGATACCTCCGGACTTCCCAGTCTTGCCCTGTGGCATCCGGAACTCGCCTGACGTGTATAAGGTACATGTACCTGATTGTGGCTCCGGTGTCAGGCAACCGCTTCGCTTCCACGACGCTTTCCGCTGTCCTGGCTCCTGGCCACAGCCGCTTGCTCAGTCTCTCCCTAGGTCTCTCACCTCTGACTACCTGGCGAAGCCAGTTCAAGCGGCATCCCGATATTCACTCACACTGTTGTCTCGATAGGCAGATATCTACCTGCTCGTGCTCCTCGGGACTGGCGATTCCGTCCTTGAGCGTCGTTCGGACACCCCCTCTCGGCAGCTTAGCCAGCGGTGCAGTGCATGCAACCGACTACCGGCGCCGAAACAGCAATCCGACCCTAGCAGACATGGCGCGCAACTTCTTCAATGGAACCCTGGATGATTTCCTCGACGGTACGTATACCCAGGTTTCGAGACCTAGGTCCCCCTCTGTCGTGGCGGTCGTCCTGCTGTTGTGGCGCATCCGTGATCTGCAGTCTTGGACAACTCGCTGAACGGGCATCACAACACAAACAGAGTCGGCGCTCTTCGCACTGGCAAGCCTCGCTCTGCCTCTGAACTCCCGATCCCCTCCTCGCTCCCTCCGCATCTCGCCCGCTCATTCTGTGCCTGCCGAGTCGTCAACGGGCTCTCGCTTTGGCGCCGGACGTGGTTTTGGGGATGCAGCGTTTGCATCTGGAATTGGCGAAGGGGAAGGGTCCGCTTCCGCCCTGCCGCTGTCTGATCTCGGCGTTGCGCTCGAGCCGCGCCCCACTCGGGCCGGCCCCTCCAATAACGTCAACGCTAGGCCGCCGGCAGCCTATCGGCCTCGCCTCAACGCTTCATCAAGAAGCCGGGGAATTTCAAACCCTCCAAACAACTTTCCACTTCCACTCAACTTCCTCCCGCCCCGGGCGCCCGCACACCCCACCACTTCCGCAGCCTTGAACTCGACCCGCGCCGCGTCAACGTTGCCTATAATAGACCACGGCCTTTCAACTTCAGCCTCCCCCTCGACCCTTTCTCCTGGACAAAGCCGCAGTGGCAACTTGAATTCCAGCCGCGACAGCCTTGTTCGCACTCGCTCCCGAGGCCGGAGCAGAGAGCACACCAACGACCTCGCAGTCGCTGCCAGCTTCACCACCGCCGCCTCCACTAGACGACCAGCCCAAAGAGCGACTTTGCAGACCGACAACAGCAGCAACATCAGCCTCGGACCTCGAACCATGTCGAGCGCCAGGCGACGAAGCGCCCGCCCTTCCGGCACCTTGACGTTACCCACACCGCCGAGCCTTGAGCCCCGTCCGTCATCACAAACCAACCCGCGATCGACACCACGAAGCTCATCCCGCCCTCTACAACCCGAGGCGAGCTCGTCGACACAAAAGCGCAAGCGAGATGACCTCGGCAGCGACGACCTCTTCGGGGATGCGTTTCAGGGCCACGAGGTGGTGGACCTCGTGGACACGGACGAAGTCCCTGCCGAAATGCTCCTGAGCCAGGAGAAGAACAAGAACCAGGTCAAGCTGCGCACCTTTGACTGCGTCATCTGCATGGACAACGCAAAGGAGATGACCGTCACCCACTGCGGTATGAGCTCCCCTTCCAGCGCGGTCTTGATGTTTCTAACCTCGCAATCCAGGCCATCTTTTCTGCGCCGAATGCCTCAGCTCAGCGCTCAGCATCGGCCAGGCCAAGAGGATATGCCCCATCTGCCGCCAGAAGATCGACAAGCTACCCAACACGGGCAAATTCGGCAAAAACGGCAAGGGTTTCTACTCGCTAGAGCTCAAGCTGACAACCAAACGGAGCCTGAGGACAAAGGCGGAACGGTCATCTCAAAGTGCCGCCTGATGTGGCCCGCGATCAGACCGCAAACGAAACTTTTCAGCCGTGTACCCGGAAGGCCGGGCAGGTGCATACCCGGGCCTCGAACGAACGAAAGACGAACGGCGGGCGATCTACATTTGCGTTTTCATCTACCTTTCAACTCCCCGATTTGTCTCATGGACTACCGTTCGCGCATCCTTAAACGTCCTTTCGAGCGAGATTCGCCCCCAGGTTCGAGCCTTGCAAGCAAGCAACCCCTTCAGGGCACCAACCACGACGCGTGTATTTTGCATTTCCGGCATTTGCATGGCGAGCGGGTGGATAGACAGCCGGTTCGGTTCCGGTGCCATGTACAACACCTCACTTTTGGCCATCGGTATCACAGGGGAAGGCGGGGGGTATATTTGGGAAGCATAGCATGGCATGGCATGGCATGGCGCAGGATGAGATTTCATGGGCTGGGTAATCGGGTTGGGAGGGACACTGGGACGGGACAGGGAGGGAGGGGCTAGGCTCGGTAGCCAGGAGTAAAGGGGTCTTCATTTTTCTGATTTTTTTGCTTTACTTGATTGGGGCCCTGGGGTAGTATCCATCATCGCGCGTTGGCTGTTCCCTGGGTTTTGCGGTGTTGTGCTGGATGCATAAACATGGTCGTGCTCTGTCTTCGACCGCTGACTGACCAAACCGATTTCGTCGTTCTGTATACAAAGAAACCTGAATGCAAGGAGGTGGTCCTGCTTTCGACGGGATACCACTTGCTTCACTCACATTGAAGACGCCGACAAACGGCATAACAAACAAAGAAACAACTTGCTCCTCAAATATTTTATTCCTAACCTTGAGTTCCCTTCCTCCATCTCTCTTGCCCGACACTCGTCGAACCCCAAACGAACCCTCATAATGCCATGCCCATCCCCCTGATCAAACAAACGCCCTCAATGGAAAAGATTCGTGCTCACCCTCGGCTTCTCAGCAGGGACCTGGCCCGTCTCAAACTAAAACACATCATGTCAGCAGCCATACCTCAAATTCATCAAGAAACAAGAAAAGAACATACCTCCAAAAACCCCGTCGCAGTAATCAACAACATAAACGCCTCAGCCAACTCCTCAATCCTCTCCTCCAACACTTCCCTATCCCTCTCCCCCACCCCATCTTTCCTCACACCCCCATTCCCACCCCCCGTCGTCGCGGGAACAACCCCAATCCCGGCACTCCTCTTGAGCGTATGCACAACCAACATGCGATGCTGCGTCAGAAACCTGCGTCCCTGCACAACATTGTGCGCGCCCCTCGCCAACACCGCGGCGCCAACGATCCGCGCCAGCGAGACCAGCAGGGCGTAGTGCCGCGCCAGAGCAGCCACGTTGCGCGGGTCGACCTCGAGCTCCGGGTCGGCGGCGAAGACGCGGGCGAGCTCCAGCGCGCGGAACAGGTTCGCCTGGAGGACGTACTTTGCTCCCGCGCGGGTCTGGGCGATTTGCAAGAGGAGGGCGAGCTTGGCGGTGGTGTACTGGTCGACTTGGTCTTGGTTGTGGTGCGGGGTGAGGTCTGTCGGGGAGGAGGTGTCGGCGAGCCAGTCGGTGAGGATGGTCTTGAGGGAGTCGACGAGGACGCCAATGAAGTTGAGGCGGTTGAGGGAGTCGATGAGGTGGGCGTCGTCGTCGGTCGAGGGGGAGCGGGAGGTGTGCACGAGGGCTGAGAGGAGGAGCATGGCGGCGGTTTGGCAGGAGGTGTCGCTGCCGTAGGCGTCGTCGCAGATGACGTTGAGGAGCCGGTCGCCGTGGGTTTGGAGCGCCTTCAGGGTTTTTGTGCGGGCCGTGGAGAGGGTGCGTGCGGTGCGGTTCTGGGGGGAGGGGGAGGCGGTGGTGTCCTTGTCGACGACGGCGGTGAGGTAGCGGTAGCAGATGCCGTAGTAGAAGGCGCGGAGCTCGGCGCTGCCGGCCCACTTGCCGATGGAGCTGAGGCAGACTTGGAAGAGCTGGAAGAGCTTGTCGCTGATGAGGTTGCCGATGGTGAACTTTTCCTTGTCTGCGGAGCTGCTGGGGTCCTCGTCGTCCGAGAAGTCGAGCTTGAAGAGCAGCACTTTGGCCACTCGTGCAAGCTCAAACGCCTCGGCTGGGCTCAGGCTGCTGTATCCCTCCAGGGTGGGAAGAATAGCCTGCAGAGCCTGCAGCAGGAAAGCCATCCTAGGCGTGCCTTTGGCGTCGTTGGCCTCGAACATGACGAGAAGCAGGTTTGCCCACGATCTGAGCAGGGTGAGTCTCGACGCACCGAACAGCTTCTGGCGGTTCGTAAACGTCAGATACTCCACCAACAGCGTCTCCTCCGACTCGATGGCGTCAAGGTGCTGCTGGGGAGCGACCTGGAGCGTGTCCCGGAACTCGTTCCGCTTCAACGAGATTGTCTCCCGCACCTTGTGGATGTTGTACTGCAGACCGGCATCTGGATGCTCGACCGCGGATGGCCTGAGATCGAGGTCCTTGTAGAAGACAAACTGCGGGAGGGGAACGTCCCAGTTGGCATCGGGATTCAGAAAGTCGAAGAAATCAAAGATGTTGGCAAGGCTCAACGGCTCTTCGCCATCCATCTTGATCTGCCCATTCAACGCATCGAAAATCTGGCGCTTGATCGACGGTATCCGATTTTGCGACACGCTGCATAGCTCCTTGCCGATGTACTCAAAGATCATGGCCCGCGAACCGAGGTAATCGATATATGCCACCGAGGAGTTGGAGAGAAGGAACTCGGGGTTGTTAGCCTCGAGGTCGTCCCATCTCAGATCCGGCTGAATCTGGACCTCCCTCATCAGCATGTGGAAGAGGAAGTTGGTCGCCCGCAACTCCTCCATGACAAGACCGCTAGACAGCGGCGATTTCCAGAGAATCTGCAGGATGCGCAAGATCCGAAATTTTAACGTAACCAAATACCCGCGCATGCCATGCTCCTCGTCGTACACCGACAGCCCGATGAGGACGTTGAGGAGACTGTGGAAAAGAGATTTCTGACTGTCAAATGCACCCCCTGCCTCAACGCTGAGCCTGTTAAGCTCACAGCGGAAGCCGAGGAGCAGGTGCGCAATTGTTGGCTGGTCCGGCGTCGCCTTGAGGCACTCATAGATGAAATCAAGAATGAACAACTTGATCACGTAGCTCTCCGACTCGGCCTCCAGAACCGGATCCAAAGTCGCAGACACGTTGGCAGCGAGCGACGCGGCAATGGTCAGGCCCTCGCCATTCCGCTCAAGCTGGACAATCGCCTTGTTCCGGTGGCCAAGCCGGCCGGTGTCCGGGTTCCAAGCCGAGATGATCTTGGGGGATGTCGAGATCTTTTCGAGCAGCTTCAAGCAAGCCAGGGTGAGCTCCCCGTGGCCGAGGTTGCAGTACTTGCCCAGATCGACCACAAGGCCCAGGTGGCTCAGAATGCCGTCCTCGAAGGAGGCATATGCCGCATTCGCAACCGAAGCCCGCCGTTGCTTGGGTTCCAATTGGAGGACAGGCCGTACAAGGTGCAAGTACGTCTCTTGCAGATCGAGAGCCTTGATCATGACCTGAATTCCTCTCAAAATACTGAGAACCAGGGGTGAGTCCGGAGAGGCACGGCCTAGACTGCCGGGATCTTGGTGGATGGTGCTGATGAGGGCAGTGATGACCTTTTCGTTGAAGAGCCATTCCATGACGCGGGCGAACGGGTGGAGGCGCACGTAGGCGGCAAGGTCCGTTGTCGGCATGGCCACATCGATTGCAATGTTGCTCTCGTTGCCCAGAATGATTAGGTCCTCGTTGAATGTTGATAGGCAGGTCAGGGCAAACTCGAGAGAGCTGAGGCGGGCCGCCCTGAGTTGGGCAACTTCGACAAAATCCAGCGAGGTCTGGGAGAAGACGCGGAAGACAAAGTCGACGTAAGTTTCCATCCCAGGAATACGCATACTGCTGCCCAAGTCTTCAGGGAAAGTCAGGGTGTCGTTCAACCCCTGGGGGCCGTCGAGGGGAGCGAAGAGCGAGGTGAGCAACTGGATGAAGGCATTCGACTCTTCGAACCCATTGCTGATGTCGTTGAGGTTCGCTTCCATATAGCCCTGGGGACTCAGGGGTTGGCCGAGGAAAGTGACCCGTTGCGGCGCTCCGGTGTCAGTCTTGAGGGTGTTGGTCGCCCATCCATCAATGTATCTCCATAAAACCTCGTTCTCTGGGGCCTGCTTTTTCGTCATCAGCGCCTTCAGCACGTAGAAAACGCAGGCGCGAAGCCGAGGTGGCAGCGGGCCATCCACGAGCTTAAACACTGTGTCGACTAGCCGCAGCTCCTCGTCCATGATCATCCTCTGCCTTGCCACGTCGCTCTCGCTTGCAAGCTTGGCTATCAGCCGCAAGTAACATTCCAGCATCAAGGCAGACTCGGGCTCCGTTTCGGCCAGGTCAGAGCCGGGCTTGACAGGCCGCTGCATGGTGCTCGCCTGGGCCGGGTTTTGCCTCTCCCGGATCTTGTTTGTGAAGTACTCCAGCTCCTTGAAGATCTGTGACCAGGTCAAAGACTGAGAGCGCTTCATTTTCCCGGAAGAGTGATGGCCTTCGTCGAGCAGGAAGGTGTGGGCGGCCGTGGCACACTCCTCGCTGTCTGAGAGACACTGGAGCATCTCGCAGAAGGCGCTGACGAGGGGGGTGGATGCTCGTCTCGACGCCCATTGCAGAAAGCCGGCCAGATTGCTATCCGGATCCTCCCAGAACGACATGGCCGCGTCCGGCCTCCCTTCGTAGGCATACGAAATGATGATGAGGAAGCGCTCCAAGTCTAGGTCCTGCTCGTGGTTTTGGCTGAGCTGCCGTTGCTCGTCCTCGTCGGTCCTCAGCTTTCGGAGCATGTCTGGAAGATTGGAGATGGCGGCATCGACAAAGCCCTCGAGGTGCACCATGAGGCTTTGTTGGAGGAAATGGCTGAAAGTAAAAGGGTCGGGCGATAGGGCAGGAGACTTGCGTTGCAACCACTGGCGCATCCCGAGCCTTGATGGATCCGGCCATTCCTGAGCCCTGCAGTCGGCGGCGACTGACAGAATGAAGTCGAAGGCGCCCTCCTTTAGCGCCTCCATGAACTGTTTGTTTCTCTCCTCATCTTCCTCGTCCAGGTTAATGCCTTGGAGATCGTAGCTCGTGTCGTCAAGATACCATCCGCTGTACTCGGCAATCCACCAAGCCCGGACAGCGGCGCCGAGGTATGGAAGGGCCCAGGAGTCGTCGTCTCCTGGCTTGCAAATGACTTGATTTAGCTGCCGTGCCTGCTGGAAGTCGCCCGCTCCCTCGGTCGAGCCGAATACGGTCAGATACGCAGCGATAACCGGGAATAGGTGAACTAGGCAGTTGAATGTGAGCGACGATTTAGTGCCAGACGCGGGGTAGGGTGTTCCATACCGAGAAAGTGGTCGTGCTTGTCGGCCTTCTTGAGGACCTTGAGGAAATCTTGAAAGTCGTTGACGGTAGCATGACGCTTCTCGACCGCGGCATGTAGAATTGTTGCCAGGCACTCATGCTGTTCCACGAGACTGGACCGCGAAAAGTCCAGCGTCTCTTGGTTTGCCGGGATTCTAGCAACGTTGGCCTGCACGACATTCCAGGCGGCGGCCTTCTCCATCATGGTGTGCAGCATCAACCTCACATTGTGCATGGCCTCCATGCATCTCGGAATGACCTTCTTGACAGTGCTGTCGGGCCTTGATCCGGGCGGAGGGATGCCGAAGACCTTTTCCTCAGCAATGGCCCCGAAGGCATCCTGTAAGCCCGCCTCGAGCTCGTCGTCGGCTGCGATTTCGAGGCAGAGGCGCATACAGTCAAGCAGGTACCTGCGCTCCTGGTGGAATCGGATGACGGCGCATTCCCACAAGGGGCGACTCTGTGTCTCGGGGTCGCCCTCGGCATCGCAGTCCAGGAGAATCCTCGCCGACTCGAGTTCGTCTAGATCGAGATCGTCGGCGACTCTCAGACAGTCGTTGACGAAATCCTCATTTACCGCGTAGTCGTCGTCGCCAATCCTAACCTTTCCTGAACCTGGGATCAGCATCAAGCCCGCGCCGAATCAGCGACTGAGTGTGAGTCCTACCAGTTCCGAGGGCTGTCCTGTTGGCCGCGTTTCGCGGAGGCTTGTCAAGCAGCTTTTTGAATGCATTGGCTTGCGCGTCCAGCAGCTGCTCCAATGCCTGAAGGCCCTCGTATCGGTGCTGGCGGACGGCGACCAGCTCGCCGTGCAGAGCCTGGAGGGCCTCGAGAGCGCGAAGTTCAGACATGGTCGGCGGGGCGAGAGGCGCCGCTGCGCATTCTCCGAGAGTCGCGGTCGCGTATCGGAGCTTTAAGGCGATGGCGGATAGTGTTTGGCGTACTCGAGCCGGGGGGAGGTGAGTCGTGTGTTGAAGAATGTCCCGGGACTCGAAACGGGCTGAGGGAGCTGATCGATGGAAGGGTGTTCAAGATTCGCGATTGAAGCTGTCCCGCGCCAAGTTGCCTGCCGATTGGCACCACTGCAAACCACACTGTGCCTGCAGTCAACAAAAGAATTAGGCGGTGACGGGTTCTGCCAGCCC
>OUNM010131566.1_pt1 | contig 12790 bp, 11 predicted proteins | sample 1769961 | NCBI WGS metagenome assembly OUNM01 (sample SAMEA3914820, study PRJEB12502) | metagenome | biome: forest; material: soil | place: USA | collected 2012-03-12 | depth 0.3 m | reverse complement strand
TACGGTCTTTTGTGATGGGGGAGAGGAGGGAGCGCAGCAGGTGAGGGTCCGTCTTTTGGAGCCGGAAACGGCTCCTTGGAGTATTTCATGCTGAATAAATCTAGGGAGACACTTGTGGCTTGAGCTCAGTCATTGCCAAAGTCGAAAACGGCTTCAGTAAAATACTTTAGGGTTCAGTTCTAATAGGCTATTTCCGGCTTTAGAAAAGGCAGAGATTGCTATTCATGACGCTTGCCGCGTGGTTTAGAGGCGTTGCCGTCGACCAGCTGCATTAGGGGAGTGGATGTGCAACATATCAAACTGCAGCCGGGTTCAGCCCTTGGGGCAGGAAACCGAGGAAAGCTAGAACAGACATTATCTGGACTCGACTAGAGCCAGAAACAGCTTTAATAAGTCAGTTTTATGAGGCTACTACGAAGTACGCCTTGCATCAACTGCAACTAATTAAAAACCACTTCTACAAGCTATCTTCACATAAAATAGCAAGTTATGGTTTCTTTTGAGATTTAGAAGGAACAACTAGATTACTTTTAGTATGGGGCTCTCTACAGGCCTCGCCGTAGCTTCCTTCTTTATCTTTTCCCCTCCTGCTCTAGGTCTTTTCGCGGGACAGTCAGACAACATCGCGATCTATTGGGGTAAGATTATTATAGCCAGAAGTAACGTTCGTCTTCGCTCACCTTGTATAGGGCAAAACTCATACGGCTATGACAGTTCTCAGCAGCGTCTATCTTACTATTGTACTAGTTAGTAGACAACCGATAGAATCCGCGAGAGGTTGCTAAAAACTTACGAGATGGCGACGTTGATATCGTCGTTTTGGCTTTTATGAACAGGATTAAAAACACAACCAATATCAACTTCGCAAGTGCTGGGAACAGCTGTACTCTATTTCCTGGCACGACTTTGTTGGACTGCCCACAAATAGAGTAAGCATCTGGAACGATATAAAATGAGCGGTTCGGTTTACGCAAAAATAGGGCGGACATTCAGACATGCCAAGGACTAAGCAAGACCATCATGCTATCCATCGGCGGCGACACGTACACCGAAGGCGGCTTCAGCTCTAGAGCCGAGGCCATGACATGGGCTAATATTGTCTGGGCTATGTTCGGACCCATACAGAGGAGCAGCAGCGTAAATCGCCCCTTTGGATCTGCTGTAATTGATGGGTTTGACTTGAATCTCGAGTCTCCTGCGTCGAATATGCCGACGTTTGCGGCACGGTTGCGAGCCAACATTGACGCCGCCAACGCTATCGGGCCCAAGGTTTACTATCTTTCGGTGACGCCACAGTGCCCTTTCCCGGATGTCTATACCAACGATATCCTAGTTAGCACTGCACTCGATTTTGTTATGGTTCAGTTCTATAATAACGTCTGTGGAGTGTCGTCGTATGTAGCTGGTGCGTCAACCCAAAATGATTTCACCTTTTCCGCATGGCATGACTGGGCACACTCTGCTAGTAAAAGCCGCAATACAAAGGTCCTACTCGGTATTTTAGGCAACACCGGCGGTGGGGCAGGCTATGTATCTGGATCCCAGTTATCGAGCGTAATCTCGTTTAGTAGATCCTACAGCACCTTTGGTGGCGTTATGATGTGGGATATGTCGCAGGTGTATGAGAACCCCAAATTTTTGAGCTCTGTGGCTTTAGACTTGGGTCGGAGTGCACGGCCGACTTTAGCGACCGGTACGATGATTTCTACATCTAGTATGTTGGCTAGCAAACTTAGTTGTGACGGGACAAGGTAGACAGCCCAATGCCAACTGCATTAGGTTCATACTGTACTGTCGTGGATGCGACACTGTAGAGTTAGAAGTCTTCAGAGTACTCGTCGGTTGATTTGTGAGCATTGTTAAGGTGAACATTGATTGAATCTTCTGCTCTTTCGGCCCTGGGAGTGGTGGGGCGAGCGCCTTAGTCGACACAGTCCACCAACAAATGCGACATCAGTAACGTTATCGCCACCCCGTTCTGTTTGCCATTCTTGCTCCGATATCACGCAACTCGCTACCGTCAGTCGGCTTGATAGGTCAGAGGCAGAGGCGACTTTTTCTCGTCCTCTGGAGCATAGATTGCATACTCGCCGCCGCGGAAGGGGGTTCTATTCGTGTTAAGAATAAAATGGCAAGGTGATCCAATCAGATTCTCAACAAGAGCATGAATTGCCGTCAGGTCGAGGTCCCCCATATCGGAGTCTGGCTAGTCATTCGCAAGGATGAGGTCGCCTGCGTGTTTCGCAAGGACAATTGCTGATCCGCGCTTGCTGACAAACTCTCAAAGAGGCAGTATATGCTTGCACTCAAGGGGTCGTTGTTGACGATCTTGGAACCGGTCAGAGATACTGCGTAAAACGAGGATTCGACATGGAAGCCGTCCTAAGCTTCGCTTCATCAATAAAGGCGGTTGGGCAAGATAAGCTCCAGTTCTCCAAGCGAAGCGTGTTAGCCAATTAATTATGGAGAGATCCACGGGCATTCCCCGGTGGCCTGCGCGCAGGAGTGCAAAATCATGGGGACGCCTCCTCACCAATCCGGCTTAGCGTGCGCATAGGGAACGTCCCAAGTGAGAAACCACCCAACCTCGTTCCTCCTGACTCTTTTCTCGCTTCTTGTGCCAGCCCAAGGTTTCCCTGCCTCCTTTGCAGCTTCCCAAGTTCGGGGAGGAGCTCACACCTTTGCGCTGTTCCGACACTCCAACACGCACGCAGCACTACTTTGACACCTGCGCCTAGCATGTCCGACCCTATCGTCGATTTGTAAGTCGATGAACATTGCTTTTCATTGCATCGAATATAACCAGTCCCATGTTCAATGAGGCTCACTGCACAACTAACGACATGATTGGAGCCCCGAGCACCCACTTTTCTTGTCTCGTCTGCCTCCTTTGCCGATTTATGGAAGAGTGTTGCCTTCTCAGGAGTATTAATTCTAGTGCCTTCCCGTCTTCCTAAGTGGCCGTGAAAGCTGCCCTGCCATAGGAAATATTCATTAACACCGTTCTCGGACCTGAATGGGTCTGCTTGCCTCGAAGTGCTCATTCACATATATTCTACCTCATTTCTCTCTGTCACATCTGTGATTTTAGTTCTCTCCATAGTTATCTTGTGTTTCGCGAAATTCCCTCCAGCATCATCCAACAATATGGGTATGCCTACGCGACTCAACCAGCGCCAGCGCCAGTATTCTTCCGACTATAGCACCAGCAGCGTCAGCAGCTCCGCCAACCCCGACGAGGACTGGACCAAGATCTCAGACCGTGCCGAACGCAAAAAAATACAGAACCGCATAGCTCAGCGCAACTACCGTACGTAGCACATAGACACCAGGAGAGCAGGGTATGCTGGTAGCTAAGCGTTTGACAACAGGCAGGAGACTTAAGAAGCGCCTGGAAGAGCTCGAAAGGCGGGTGACAACTTTGGATGATACCTCCTCATCTGGTAATGAGAAGCCAAGCCTACCGAGCAAGACGAAGCGCGCACAAACATCCAAAACCCAGAGTCAACTGCCGTCCGCTCAGGTGATACCGGGCCGATACATCCCTCCCGTGTACCACGATGGCGAGTACCATTTCTCCGCATCCTACGACGAGCGTGGACGGTCGCACACGTCTCCCATGCTCACCTGCTCCGAAGAGATGACCATGCCGCCCTACGGGCCTGTGCAAGGATCTCCTCTCATGCCGATCGAGACCTATCCTGAATACCTGTCGTTGGAACCAGTGTCGGTGAGTCTGCCGGTGATGACGCATTTCAGCGACGCCATCACGGAGAAGACAGGATACGAAGGTAGTGGGCCAATCGACGAGGACCTGCCGCCCTACATGAGCTATAGCGGCTACCCGCTCCCGGGCGTCGACCTGATCACCGGGCAGCCTTCGCCATGGGACCAGATGCCGCATGTGAGTGCCTCATCCTTGCGCAGCCTAGTACTCATTACTTCGCTCCAAGGCATTGCCTACCACGTTCGATCCCGTTGCTAATAGTTTTGCCGAGTATAGGCAGCGCCTTTGTTGCATTCATATGACTACTCAGCCACCTGGTCGGACTCCGGGAGTTGCGACGCCTACTCGACTACGCCCCTGTCGACGGATGGTTTGCCTGGCTTTGTCTACATTACGTAAGCCATTGGCGAAACGCCCTACCTTTGCTGGAAAAATCCTTTTTCAACTGCTGTGACGCTGTGGTCTATTGAATAGCGATGCCGTTGTATTTATCTGCTTCCAAAGCTGTCAATGCCGCAGCAACTTCCTACGCGAGCCTTGTAATTTCCCACTTCTTGGCCACTCCTTTGTCCTTGCGCCTTTGCGATGGTTGCGTACCCGTCCGAACCCACACCCCTCACCTCGTGTGATGAACAGCAGGCACTGCTTCAGCCGCCGAATATAAGACGTTGAACACTTGAAGAATCGCCTTCTAGCAAGTAGGCGGCGGGATGGGGGTGCAACTGCCCGGCTCTGGGAGCGGTGCTGGCAGAAGTGGGTCCCTCGAAATGGGCTTCAGTGCACTCCCCTGTCTCCACCAACTGCTAGACGGGGGGTCGCTCGGTCACTCCACGAAAAGACTGCGTCAGGAATCCACGGACACTGCCTGGGCTATTGTGTGGCGGATTCTCAACCTCGACGGGCCGTCTAATTCGCTGATCAGCGTGAAGTCAGAGGAACCAAACAAGTGACTGTTGAAAAGAAAATAGGCGTGCTCCGATCTTATTGGCCCTTCACTGTCTGATTCTTTTGCTAGCCGCGATGGTGTCCTTGACCTGAGGCGGCGCAGACGGTAATGCTGCAGCGCCTTTCAATGTGAATTTGTGCTGAACAAAGGCAGACCGCTGGGGGCAGGCAGCTAAGAGCGGAGAGAAGGGGGGTCTGGAAAGCTTGACGACCACCAACCTCACCACCATCAATCGACCGAAGAAACAGGAATATTGGGAGCTATTCGCTTGATCGGACGACTTAGAATCCCATAACTATCAGTCCTCTCCATACTTCAGCTCAACCCTCCCGAAACCTCTCCAACCTCGCCCTCCCCTTCATCAAACTCCACACCCACAACGCATCCACGACCGCAATATCTGCAAAACTAAACACCAAACTCCCACCAAAAACAAGACTGTGGTACGTCCACGCATTGCCCTCATCCAAATCTCCCACCTGGCATACAATCGCCCACGGCAGAACATATAGCAAATTACTCGCCAGGCTCTGGTACAGATACCACTTCGGCCTCGTCGCCAGCACAACGCTCGCCAGCTGCGTCGACGCCGCATAAAATATATAGCACCAATCGATCGTCCGCCACATGTACGCCGTGACCTCAGCAACCTCCTCCGAATCGCTCAGATACCGCGCAAAGGACCTCGCGCCCCTGAGCGATAGGGCGATGGCGACAGGAACCTCGACCGCTACCGCGATACCCACGGCGAGGAGTGCGGGCTTCACGATGCGGAGGATGGTGCGGAATGCAACGCGGCCGGGCTTGAGAGTGTTCGTCCCGATCTCGCGCCGCCATGTGCCCCAGCGATGGCCTACAAAGGCGAGACTCGTGGCCTCGAGCTCCTGCACGGGTACCATGACCAGGCCCCAGCGGATTGTGTTGAAGATGCCCCAGGCGGTGGCGTAGGTTGAGCCGAGGGCGACGATAGTGGTGACAAGCCAGAGGTAGAGGGCGTTGCGGATGGCGGACTCGATGAGGGTGAGGAGGTCCGGGCGGAGGAGGACGAGGAGGGCGCGGAGGCTGGGGTGGGTGTTGATTGGTTCGGAGTAATCATCGTCGTTGCCCTCAGGATGATCGTCGCGCAGACTGAACCTCGTTGTTGTCCAGAGAAAGTAGCCCAGCCCTACGAAGGCGGCGGTCATGAGGGGCAGTATGACCTCTCACGGCTGGCTGCATCCTTAGCTGTGCGCAATACACTAGCCATGACTCGCCCTGCTACGGTGGAGGCAATGGATTGTTTAGATGCCTATTACAAGGTAGGAACCACCACTCTAGCATAGCCCGTAGATGCAGTCACTAACTTCTAATTTTAGGTTGCGTTGAGGCGATTCATAGATGACGTGGCTGTAGAAGTCATCGAAGCCAAGCTTGTGTCCGCGATCGATGGCATTTTTTCACCTGTGAAAGTGTTTGAAATGTCTCCCGAGTTGGTGTCTTGCATCGCTGGCGAGTCTGAGCACAGCCGTACGGAACGTAAGCAGCTTAACAGGCAGCTCGCAGTCTTAGGGAATGGGCTCCGCACATGCAAGAGATTTGCGGGCTTTTGTGTCAGCGGAGGTGAGTCTTGTTGTTTGTGCGGGTTTGGTTCACTACCCGGTCTAACTGTCTCCAGAGTCGGTTTTTGTTTCCGCTCGAGTAGCCGACGATCACAGCAATGGTATTGCTAATGATAGAGGGTTGCACTCGACCAGGCTGCGATCTCAAACACCCGAGTCTGCGGAGAAGATAGAACTAGAGCAAGAGTGTGAGCCGGAGCCGGAGCCGGAGAAGACCGATGAAGAAGCCGAGGAAGCGACTCCAGCCGGCTACGAGATTCTGACTCTAGTCACTTGCGAGACTCTAACTCCTGAACTAGTGGAAGCTGTAGAAGTGGATCCTGTTATGGAAGATATTTGGGGGCGTCTGGGGTCGAAGAAATCGAAGAAGAAGAAGGGGAAGCGGAAGGAAGCCGAGGCACTTGATTCGCCCTTAACGGAAGCAAGCTCGTAGTGTTAGCGTTTCATTCCCCGAAAGACGCTCCCCATCATATCCCAGTCTGACTTCCCAATTGGCACCGCCGGCCATCCGTATATCTCCCGTAGTCAGGGCCGTAGCTGACGCCCCGATCGACGACGCTGAGAGGAATGTGAACCCGCAGGGTCTAACCACGGACCGAGAGCTGGTGCTCAGAAGCCGAGACTTCCAAAGGCTCAAGCCTATAATTGCAACGCCCAGCTGCTAGCTCCCCTGTTGTACCTCAGATCTTCTCTCTCTCATCCTGTACAAGTTCTAAGCCGCCTTCTGTCATAACCCTCGTCTTATTCAATATCTTCATCTTGTTATTCTCCATCCATCTGCTCCACTCATAGCCAAGGCCTAGCGCTCCCTATCACTGCCTTAGCACTAATTAAGCCCATCCTCACTTTGCTGTCCTTACCCGAGGCTGAGAGAAAGGGGCTTAGGCTAAGGTTTTCCCAGCTCTTCGAAGAACAGATTACTCTCTGCTCTGAAGGCACACCCGCGTAATGGCTGCTATGGCCTTGACACAGAGAAACGCTCTCTTTCTCCAAGCCTTCCGAGGATGAAAAGAGGCATTCCTAAAATCACAGAATGTTCTGAGAGCCTTTCTATCCATTATATCAAACAGATCAGTGAAGCCGTCGCATTTCAGTTGATCAAGTAGCGTTGGAAGCATCAATGGTTGTTCATCCGTCATCAGTTCGAGAACGTCGTCTTTGCCCACTCTCCGCAGAGTTATGACGAAGGTTTCGACGTCCAATGAGTGACCAAACACCGGTAGATCTGCCGTGATGTCCCAGGAAGACCACCTGATCCAGAGATCTCCGTCTCGGCATGCCAGCTTCATATAGCGCGTTGGGGATGGGATGCGCTCAATGTTTTGTAGATCTCTGCTCGAGCAGGGGGACAGAAAGCTAGGGTCACTTTCAAGGTAGGGCGCTTCAAAGGACTGTGGCGTCTCAAATTTGAAGAAGGGCAGCGGCGTCTCGTCGTAGGGCGGCGGCGTCTCGAATTTGAAGAAGGGCAGCAGCGTCTCATCGTAGGGCGGCGGCGTACCTAGCCACGACGAGAGAGGGGTGACTGCCATTCTAACGTTTGCTAGGAGCAAGATTTATAAAATTGAGGTTGTAGAGGCAAAATGTTATATAGTTTAAGTCCTCGTAGAGTGATGACAATGCGAGAGTGCTGATGTTTAAGGAATGAAAGCTGATTGAACGCTGGTCTTTTATACCTCAAGCAACGGATCTGCTTGCAGGGTTCATCTAGCGTTGTCGCTTTCCTCGCTCTATAATAATCATCGCTTGGAAAAGTCTCGCCCGTCAAGCAGCATTAGACTAGGCCGAGACACTCACCGGGATTTCCCGCTCTTGGATTGTTTGATAGATAGCCGTCACTAGTCGTATCTCCCGAATGACTGACTCCGGTAACGCAGATGCCCTTGTTACTGCTGCGCGAACTACAACGGTCGCGTTTTCCACCAGCAAGTTAACCTTGATGTCTTCCTTAGACCGCGCCCGGATTAAGATCTTATCCAAGAAAATGTTTTCCGACGACTTGTCAGATACGCCTTCGTAGAGAGTGATTTCAGTGTCCTCCTCATGTACAGTCTTGGAGGACGCACTGCGAGATGCCGTGCCGTTGTAGTAAATCTTGCATGATATCCTGGCATTCACCATCGAGGGATAGGGTATCGATGCCCAAACTTCGGCCCAGGATCTTTCTTGACACGAATGCAGGAAATGAGCTGGCGTGGGTCTGGTCGTCTGCAGAGGCCTCGGTGACCCTCGGCCGAGCCCCTGAGCGTCCGTCCGCCGGCCAACGACGCCACCACCAATGACTCCATCACACTTACCCCTTTTCATTCGTAGTCTCCATCTGGTCAGACGAGGAGCAACGCAACGCGTTGGCTATTTTCCTCTCTTTCCCTTTCCTTCCTTGAGCTTAGTCATCGGACGCCGCCGACGTCTGTTTTGGACAAACCTTGGAATGGTGCCTTTCTAGAACGGCACTAGATTGGGAGAGCCCGGAGGATGGTCTGTTAAATACTATGCCGCTTGGGTCTTCTATTAGTTTAATTTAGCAATGATGATGTATTTAGCAGGCCGGCCCTCACAGAGGAGATGCTCCTCGGCGCTGTGGTGAACTCAGAGCCGGCGATGCAGGTCATCCTCGATGTCGGGGCCTAGGTCATTGAGAGCAGTAATTTTCAGATGGCCTGGAGTCTACTTGTCGCGGCTCCCTCGAGGAGGTTTGATGCGGTTATCTTCTTTAACGACTAGGACGAGCTCCGCGTCCTCACCCGCAGCGGCATCGTCGAGCCGTTTCTAACGTCGCCATTCGCCACCTACACAGATCGCTATCTCGTATTCCTCGACCAAGCACACACACGAGGCACCGACCTAAAACTACCCGACAACTACCGCGCCGCCGTCACCCTCGGACCGGGAGTGACAAAAGATACCTTGGTCCAGGTATGCATGCAAATGCGCAAGCTTGGCCAGGGACAGTCGGTAACTTACATCATGTCTCCCGAGATACAGAAGCGCATCCGGAGCATCCGCAACATCACAGATGGAAGACCTCTCGCCGTCCCAGACGTTCTGGCCTGGGCCATCTCGAAAACCTGGGACAAGGCAGCCCGAGCCGTGCCCCTGTGGGCCACTCAAGGGGTGCATCACCTGCGTCAAGGCACAATCTGGAAGCAAGTAGAACAATCAGCCGGGTTTTCCCCCTTCACTCTTAAGCAATACATCGAGCCCGAAGCTATGTCCCTGGACCAGCGATACCGCCCTAAGCCCGCCGCAGATCGTGATACAGAGCTCGTCAAGAGCATGGCAAGCCTTAGCTTAGAGACCTAGCTCAGCTTCCTATGCGCTACCCACCACCAGTCCCAACTGGCCGCCATCAAGAAAAAGTTTCTCGCCTTCAGGGATTCCACCCGTACCGCGCCCTTGTCCGCTCTCCAAGAAGAGCAAGAACGCGAATTCGCGCCCGAAATTGAAGAAGAGCGCCGCCTCTCCCGGCCGCCGCCGCGGCAGGCCCTCAAACACAGCATACATCCGGACGTGCGCTCCTTCGTCCTCACCGGCCGCATACCCTCGGATAGCCCCGCCTTCCTCTGCTCCTTCGCCGCGCTGTCCGGAGACAACCTACCAAGAGGTAGCGGACACCAGCCATGATGCCCCATACAGGAGACGGCAGCTCCATCGTGGCTTCTTCCAGAGTAGCAAGTTCGTAGGTCACGTGGTCAGCATCACGATCCCCTGCGGATGGCTGGACTGCCGCTTGCCCAGCCCGAGCGCAGACTCCCCGGTGCCCTGTCCTCTTTTGACAGGCAGGGACACAGATTTGCAGTTCTAACTTGTTCGAAGGCTCTCTGCATCAGCGGCAACCGGGGAAGTGGGCCATCCAGGAACTTCCCTTGCAAACCGCCGTCAAGCCCTGGCCCCTGCATCTGGGCGTTGAATCTACACCTTGGGGGTGGTTGAACTTGGTGCTTGGTGCATGGTGGGGGGTCAGCATCATTCGCCCAGAAAGTGGGAAGTGACAGGAGGATGGCCACACACCCGAGATCATTGCGCCTCATGGCCTTTCTGCCTTGGCCCTCCCCTTTGGCGCTTCCATGAATCTCGCATTCCGCTCCCCTTTACTACATTTCTTTCCCTCCTTAATAAAATGCGTTACCTCTGCGCGACAAGCAATCATCAAGCCCGCCTGATGCCCTGAGAAACAGCAAGTCAAGTTTGCCAAGGCGGCTCTTCTGACTCGGACGAGGAGTCCTTCAAGAACCGCGATATGGACACGAGGAGGGAGATGTTACGGCTTCCAGGGTCCTCCGGAGACGCCGCTACACAAGGCAGCCAGCAACCCCAGAGACCAGTACCATCCAGCAACGGGTAGAAAACCGCCTCGCTCAACAGCCAGGTTGTTACGCAGACCTACGACAACGAGAGTGCCATTAACGATGAGGATTACGACAACGGGAGTGACATTGACGATAAGGTTTCCGACAAGGAGAGTGATGGGGATTGGGAGGTTGAGTCTGCCGAGGAGAGCGGCAGCTCGATGAGCAAAGACGACTTCCCACGCATCGATTATAACCCTATCCTCCGACCCCTGATCACCATGTCAGGTAGAAATGGAAACGACAAGAGGCCCAGCCTCCACACTCCACCTTCCCCAGTGTTCTCTTTCAGTCGACTGACCGAGACTAAGCTAACAAGAGGGAGGCTGTAAGAAGAGTGCCGCGTAGGGCAACCCATCTGCGCTTCATTAGCCCGGGTGACTATACCCAAGCTCGTTCGGTCACTATGCCCGGATTTACAAACTCGATGTGACGAAACCTGGACTGTGTGAAAAGAAGCCCTCCAACGCCTTTCCACGGCATATAACCAGCCGGGTACCATAAATCCTGGTCCACACTTCCCATCACCCCCACGCTCGAACAATAAGAACAACAAAATGCATGCCCCTCAATAACACCCTACCCCTCGATACCGATCATCGATCCCCGCTCCTGGGCCTGACCCTAATATCCCTACTAAAACCCGATCTGGACCTCATACCCTACGACCCCCGTGTTTACACAATCCTCCTGCGGTTGCTCCCTAGAACCATGAACCACGTTCCGGAACCAGTCGGCCGAGTCGGGCATCCGCCGCTGGCAGACGTCGGTTTCGACCCACGAGCGGAAGACCGTCAGCTGCTGGACAACCCACTTGTACGACGCCGCCAGCGGTCGCCCGTCGGTGCACGCCGTGATCTCGCCGCCGCCCTCCTCATCCCAGAGCAGCAACCCCTGGCAGCCGGGGTTGCCGTAGCCCTCGATCCGCCAGTAACCCCACCGGTTGGGACCCTCCTCATTAACAGCCCTGTGAGCCGGCATTGTCAGTGTTTGTGGTGATAAAGTAGTGGGTGATGTGCGGGGGACGACACTTACGGAGCGGCCGCGACGAGGATGGCGGTAGCGGCCAGAGTGAACAGGAGGGTGAGGAGTTGCATGTTTCTTTTGTGTGGTGCCCGTCTGATAGAGACGCCAAAAGGGGGGTGGATGTGGTTTGGAGGTTCTTGGCCGGGTCTGACGGAAGAGTTACCCCCCCTTTGGCCAATCATATCCAGCTGAGACAGAAATGGAAGTTGACCGCACCCGTAAGAGCCAATTCTGGCTCTCTCTAAGGCAGTAGTTCCCTCTGGTACTATATATCGAAGCTATTTCTGACTCTAGCAGATACCTTTGCCTATAGCCGGAAACGGCTCTAGAAGGAAGCGTCGCTCGGGTGCGGGAATAAAACCCCTTTGCCGGACAGCTGCGCGTTAGAAGCCACCCTTGGAGCATGACGGTGACATGCAGTGTGGCGCCCTAAAGCCGTTTCCGGCTATGGCAAGAGCAGCAAGGGGTTGGTGCAAGGAACTGTTGTCTTGGCTTGAGCCAGAAATGACAACGGATTTCTGAGAAACCTGGGGTGTGGGAATAGAATGATCTGAGCAGCCATTTCTAGCTTAAGCCAAGCCTAATGGTTGCGCTTCTGCTCGGAGAAAGTCTAGGAATAGGACCCTTCTAGGATCCGTTTCCGGCTCTAGCAAAGACAGGGATTGCTGACCCTATCACGCTTGCCCTATTTCATTCAATGTGTATCTCCGCCTGGCCAGACAGAAACCAACGCCTGCCGGATCAAGGTGCTGAGCTCGCCAATGGTTCGGGTTCTGGTTTCAAGGGCCGCTTCTGGCGAGCAAGTCATTGGTCCCCACCCCTGGACCAGACGGACCCAAACCCGATGACGGGATGAGGCCCAGCCAGTGGATGCCGGACCCAAGCTCTCTCTCTCGTGGCAAGAAATACCGGATTGGTGTAACCCTTGTCCTGCAAGCAGGAAACCGTTTGTGGCTTGGGACCTGTCCTTCTGCCTTGTAAAGCCGTTTCTGGCTTTGGCAGAGTCAGGAATGGTCCTTGTAATATCCACGCAGGCCCGAGCAGAAACAACTAACCCTAAAAATACAATCCATCCCAATCCAAGTATACGTCATAAAGGAGGGCCTCCTTCCGTCTCCAACTCTACTGTAGAACATCTTTTGAACAT
>OUNM011150039.1_pt1 | contig 12791 bp, 5 predicted proteins | sample 1769961 | NCBI WGS metagenome assembly OUNM01 (sample SAMEA3914820, study PRJEB12502) | metagenome | biome: forest; material: soil | place: USA | collected 2012-03-12 | depth 0.3 m | reverse complement strand
GCCCAGGGACTGGCCTGGAGCCCCGACGGGAGATGGCTGGTTGTGTGGGATTCGGCAGCCCACAGTCACCGGGTTCTCTTCTACACCTCCGATGGCCACGTTTTCAAGACGTGGTCGGGGCCTGCCAACCCCCCGCCTGAAGATAGAGATTACCTTCTTGGGGCGGGCGTCAGGTCGATCCAGTTTTCTGCAGATGCCCGGCATCTCGCCATTGGTGATTCCAGCAGGTCCGTCTGCCTTCTCAGCATGGCGTCCGTCACGGAGACGATGCGGCTTCGGCACCCGAAAACTCTAGTCTCGAGAGAGACCCTGCAGGTGAGTTGAGGATTGCGGCTCCACGTTTTTGCCCCTGGCTGACCCCCGCTTGTGCTACAAATAGGTCTGGCAAGAGCAAATTGCCGTCTCGCATGCGGGACCGGCCGTCCACACCTTTTTGCGAACGACTCAGATCATTTCGCCAGCCCCTGCCTTGCGGGACAACTCAGAGCCCGTCTCTGGGTGCGCCTTGATTTCGTTTGATACGTCTTCTACCCTTGTTGCCACACGGCAAGAGGAGTCCCCAAGTACCGTATGGATCTGGGATGTGCAGGCCGCGGAGCTCCGCGCAGTGCTACTCTTTCATGGAAATGTGGCCGCCCTGGTATGGCATCCCGATATCCCAGAAACCCTGCTGGTCCGATGCGAAGGCGATCAGTACAATGGCTTGGTCTTTGTGTGGGATCCCTTATCAGAAGGGCCCCGGTCGGTCAACTTTGGCCAACGCCTGCCTGGTGCGAAGGCTGGGAGTAGACCCCGAGCTCTGTGGCTTCGCGGGGTCGACCCTTCGAGCCCTCCGTTGCTTTTCTTCTCAGACGCCCAGAATTACGTGCTTGCATGTCTTGGCGAAACAGCACCAGACCCGGCCCCGTGGGGTGACGCTGAGTACTATGGGCCGGGTTTGACGGCAGAGAGACATGACGACCGCGAAGAATCGCCTCTCCACCTCGTCCCGGCTTCTGGGGCTCGACGCGAAGGGCCGAACCTGGAAGAGGATGACGACTACAGCGAGCTAGAGGATACCTTTGTCCACAAACGGTAATCTAGCTGCATCCAGCCGTCTTTAAGCCCGAGGCGCCTGGTCCGCGGCGCCTGAGACCATGTGTGCCGGGATGCATGTCGTTCCAGGCAACCTCGAAGCCGTGTGATTTTGTCAAAAACAGGTTGGCGGGGACCGGCACAACAACCGCTGGCTCCAACGACTCGTCGCGGAAGCTGTGATTAATGTCGACATATGCAAGCCCCGTCTTCTTAGGAATGGCCGGGGTCTGGAAAAGAACAACCGGGGAACAACTGGGGCGGTTCGATCAGATGGACGTGGACAGCCCATGGGCCATGGCCCTCTTGCTTATTCGTTACGTTCCCCATTCGGAGACCGGGCTGCAGCGGCCCCCAACGACACCGCTTCAAGAATCTCGATCTTGTACATGCGGACCCGCTGGCTCGATTGGTCCTCGGTTGGCCAAACGAAGCCGATTATCCAGGCCCCGAAACCTTCAGCTCGTGGCCAAAGTTTGCTTGTCTTTTGGAGCTGTCAACTTTCAGAGCAGGGCCGGGGAATGCGTCAGACGATCCGGTTCGAACGTTTTCCAACACGGCTCCACAGCCTAGTCCAACCACGGGGAGCTAGGAAGTCCGCCGCATGCCGTTGCCTGCCCGTGTTCTGGGTGGAAGACACCCTGCCACCTCCTGTCATCGACGTCAATCTCCCAGCCGGGAAAATATCACAAATCACGCGAAGTGTCGGGGAGACGGCGGGGCAACTTCCCGACGGTGAGCCTCCCTGCTCTGATGTCCATCTTGTCACTCCTCCTGAATGCAAGTCACAGTCGAGGTGGCCTCCAGCATGGTGGCGTTGAGGTTAAGAGCGCCCCGCCTCATGACTTGTTCGTCTTCATGTCGTCCCACCCGCCTTCTGTGCATGACGCTGCAGGGCTGTCGATGAATGCCCCCTTGTCCCTGCGGACCGGAGTCTCTCACACAGTCAAGACACCGGCCATCACCAACTGCAGCTATCCTCGATGGGACACTTTCGTCAAAAGCGTGCGGCCACGGCCCTGTTGGCGTCGTGGGCTCGGTTTCTTTTGCCGGGCCCGCGACCCTGGCCGGCCCGGGTGATTGGACCGACTGGGAATGGGATGGATTGACGCCACTCACGCAGCCCTGCGACCAACAAGTCCCTGCATTGCGATCTCCTCGGATGTCCTTCTTATATTTTGAACCCTGAGTACTGAGATGTACCGACATGTTTGATATTCAGCCATGTCCCCATGCTCCTCGATGCATATCGGGTCCAGAATGGGTTGCCATTGCACAGCTTGTCCAGACACGGTTCCGCCCAATGTGGCTATCTGCGTCGTGGGAGGACTCGACAGCTGCGCATGGCATCGAAATGTGATCAATCGTCTCACGCGGAGAACGGGAGATCTCCGATATGCCCACAGCTCAATATTATGTACTAGGAATAGCATGGATCACGGTCGAGACTCTTCTGGCGACGTCAGCGGATCGTTGAAGTGAAAAGTCTCCGGGTACGGTGCCCCCTAGTCTTGCGGGCATCTGTTTAAGTCTCTGGTAAGTCTCGATTCCAAGCCTTCTGTTGCCCCTCACAACAAGTCGATAGCTGACCCAGCCGTCCGGTAGCTGTTTTCTTGACCACCGTTCGTTTCAACCTCTCGACACCACTGCAGGGCTTGAAGGAAGACGAGACAGACTTCGCCTCCTCTTTGCCCATCTTCTTTTACAAGCTCTCTGGAAGACGAAACAGCTAGCACGACAACACACCTTCCCCTGGATAGAGCAGGCACCAAACCCAAGCCTTTTCTGCAGGCCTATCAGCTCGGCGTTCCTGGCCTTCTGTTGATGGCGACTCATCAGCTTCGATCTTCCGTACCCGCCGAGACAGTCGCAACTTAAGCGTTGCGCCCGGTAGCCAGCCATTCTAGACGAATACACAAGCACTGAGGTGTTCTTCACCGTCATCGCGGTACCGTCTCCCTACTCACACGCTCCGGCCATCAACCAGCAGTTCCATGATCCTTTGACGTCCAAGATGCCTCGCCACACCCAACACCAACGGAATCTGGTGACCGTGACCGTGGGGCCGGGGAGCGAGACGGGATTATATTACATTGTCGTTGCTAACGTACGTTGGGGGCGTCTCCTTCTGTATCATTTCGGTTGCAACATGGCTGATCCATGACAAGTAGCTTGCGCACAGAACGACGCGACAGGAGCTCAAAGAGTTTGCTTCTCAAGCTTGCGAAGTGGACCACGCCGAGGTGTACCAGCCAACTTCTGGATTTGTCCGGGTGAAAGGGCGAGCCAATTTCGAGCGGGCATTCGGTAAGTGAGATGAATCTAGCCAGCAGCAGTGGATCCAACCTGGCCTGACGCTCTCCCTGCCAGAGCACCTCAACGGCAATATGCTTCAATACCGCGCTCTCCAAGCGGATGCTCGAAACATGAGCCAGCCTACTGTTGTCAAGCTCTTGCCGACCGATCCCCATGCAGCCAAGATCATCCGGGGCGAGACTGGGAGAGTGTGGAACGAACTCAGCAATCCGACCGCTGGTCCCATGGACCAAAACGACTCGGTCATCCAGGAAGCGGACGTCGGGATGGGAAGCACCAGCCCAGTCTACAGCATGTCATCAAACACAAACACCCACTGGAGTTATCTTGCGTCCCCCCCACATGCCGCGATCGAGACCTACCAGCCGTCACCGGCAAGTGCAATGCCGCCCCCTACGGTTTACCGGGTTGCAACCACCCCCAACCAGAGTTTCATCCAGCCCGTGGCGGCGAGCAACACTCGCCCTGCGGCGTCGGCATACCAGGTTCCGGTTACAAATCCGACGTCCCCGCCGACGCACTACGATTACGCCGCCTCCGCCGCCTCCGCCGCCTCCGCCGCGTACTACCCTTCGATTCCAGCGTACGATCTCGGCCAGCAACAGCAACAGCAACAGCAGCAATGCTACGCTGGATACCCCCGGCAAAGCAGTCTTTCTTCTCCACCGTTGGCGTACGCCGTCAACTCCTGGCCGGCGCCTAATCCAACCATACCTCCCGAGATACCCGCCGTCCCAAGCGAAATGATGGCGGAGATCAGCCTGCAAGCCACCACCACTGGCAGCAGCAGCAACAAGGAAAGTCGGAAACGGGGCCTTGCAGGGAAGACGTCACGGTCGGGCGTTGCTCAGGGTCAGGTTCAGGGTCTGCCTCAGTCTCGAGCTCGAGGATCGGGGTCGGGATCGAGATCTGGAGGCGCGGCAGCACAGCAGCCGCCTGTGTTTGCGCCGGCTTCCGGTTCGGCCTCGGGTTCGGGTGGGGGGGGCGCCGGCCGCAAGAAGACTAGGGAGGAGCCGCCTGTTATTGTGAACGGGAGCGGAGGGGGAGGAGGAGGGGCGGCGAAGAAAGAGCGGACGCCGCTCGTGGTGGATGGCAGTGCGGCTGGGAAGAAGGGAGGGCATCGCAGCTCGAGGCATTGATGTTGGGTTTCTTTTGTTTCGGCTTTCGGTTGTGTAAGTGGAGGGTTGTTTGTGTTTGACGATTTGGGAGTTTCAAGGGGCAAGTCAAGGTTTACAGTTTCTGGAGCAGGGAAAAAGCCTACTGTTGTTCGGAAGATGGCGTGTTCATACATACGGACGCCGTCTTGTAACATTCGTTATACGACGAAATGTTTGGTAAGGGGGGCAGATAGACCAGATACAAAGAGAGTCTATTGTCATCTTCTCACCCGCGGTGATAAAACACCAGGGGGAGTACCCTACTTTTCTCTGGCAGCCGAGGGTAAGACATGGCATGCAGTTATTGTCTTGAAGCCGTTGATCTATTCCGCTCCCTTCCTGATGCTCAAAGTAAGGTGGGCATCCCAGGGCCAGCAAAGGCCGTCAGCGTCTGAACGACAAAAGTCTCCACCCGGAAGCCGAACTTCCACCATCCTCTCAGCTCTCCGCAGTCGGGCGTGTGGCTCAGTTGGTAGAGCGTTCGCTTAGCATTGGTTCTGCGAAAGGTCCTGGGTTCGATTCCCAGCCCGTCCACTAGCTTCTGTAGAGAGAGAAAGAATGGTGCTCATCTTTTTCTCTTTTAGCTTTTTTTTCTCAATTCTTTTTCGGGAGCAACCAACCATCCTTCTTTAGTCAACATAATCATTGTTGTCGTGGTGTAATACAGGCAAAACACCGGAGTAATGAGATTGCTGGTGTCTGTGGAGGTGGAGAGAGATGAAGCGTTTGTTTCGGTTACCCTTCAGGGGTAACCAACCACGCGCCTTTTATGAAAAAGAGGTACGGTGCTGTACAGAAGACCACACGTTCTATTTGACTGAGCCCCCAACAGCAACTCCCTCCCTCCCCAACCTCGCCACCAGCATCGTGTTCTGCCTCTGTAGCTCCCCGACGCGCTCCCGCAACATCTCGACCTCCTTGCTGGCCACGTCGCGCTCCGCCCGCACGCGGTCTAGCTCCATGGCCAGGTCGGCCCTCTCCTCGCGCCGCGCAGCCTTCTGTCGGCGCTCGGCCGCCTTACGCTCGTCAGCCGCGCGCTTGGTGGCTAACCGTTGAAGCTCGCGTTGGTACTTTTCTTCTTGCCGGGCCACTTGGTGGGCATGTTTCTCGCGGAGCTTGGCGAGCGCACGGGAGTCTTTTTCCTCCTCTTTTTCGGTTTCTCCGTCGCCGTTGTTGCCGTTGGTGCCGAGCTTGGCTCGACGCTGAGCTTGGGAACGTTTGAGTTTTTCCTGTGCCTTACGCATGCGGTCTTGCAGCTTGCTAAGTTCCTTCTCGTGCTGGGACTGTGCCTGGGAGACGGAGGGGGTGGGTTCGCGGGAGAGGGAGCAAGAGGCGGTTTCGGAGAGAGTCGAGTGTGCAGAGCGGGTCGAAGCTGTGTCCAGCGCTGAAAAGGTCTCGGCCGTGTTGGTGGCCGTGGGGAGAGTGCCATCTTCGGCCGAGGCAAAGCTGGCTTCTGAGTCGTCGTTGTCGTCGCTATCGCTGACTTCGGAATCGGTCGCGACGGACAGCGGGGCGTCTCCGAGGACTCTATTAGCGACGGCCGAGGTTGCTGCACCCAGGGCGCTCGTTAGCCAGCCGTAAACGCCGCTGTTGTTGGCTGGCGGCAGCTCTTCCTCGTAGTTTTCGGATTCGCCGTCGGCGAGCTGGTCCTCGACCGGAGTCAAAGTTGAGACCTGCCCTGACTGTTCTTCGACAAGCGACTCGCCAGATGGCTGCATCTCCTGTCCGGCCACCTCCTTGGCACGGAATGTTTGGGGTTTTCTGAGATCATCCATGGCTTGTGAGGAAAGCCACTTGACAAACTTCGCGGCGTCATTGACGACACCCCCCGGCGTGCCTTTTTCGACCATGAACCTGGGCACACTCCCGCCCGGGTCAGAGCGGGTGATAAGCAGCCACTCGAGTGCCATCTCCGTGTCGCTCCCGTCGCTGTCGTTGCTCAACCGAAACGAAACGGCTTTTCCTTCGCCCTCGCCCTCCGACTCGGCCCCATGGCCTGCGGCCCTCTCCGCGGCCCGGAGCACTGCCTCCCTACTCAGGTGCTCCCGGCTCAACGTCCTGTTAAGCTCCTCCCTGCTCAAATCGACTGACGATCGTACCCTCCGCAGTGGTTTCTCGACAGGCACCTCGCGAATCACCTCGACCGACTGGTATGTGCCGCGTACGAACCCCGGCCTGGGCGGACTGTCGGGGTGGTCACACGGCCTGGAGACGATCATCAACTGCCTTGGTGCCCGGCCCTTCCCGGCCTCCTCCTTCGGCATTATCATTAGCGTAACAAAATCCCTTGGCGTCGTCGGCCCAGGAAACCTCGCCGAGACGTGAAACACTGCAGCAAGTCAGCCAGGCCCCTCCCTACTTCCACCTCCAGAAAACTAGTACTGCCGCTGCTGTGAAAAGAGGAGGACAAGAGGGACAAAAAACTCACAATCAAGTCTTCCCAACCCTTCATCCCTCCCTCCCAGCCACTTCTCCGCTCCAAGCCCTCTCCCCTCCCCCACCTTCTTCTCAAGCGTGTCGCCCATCTCCCTCCTCAACCCCATCTCCCACTTCTCAAAGCTCTCAGCAGGCGTGAGCCGATGCAGGCTGCGCCGCGCAAACCACGCCCCTCCGCCGTCACCGGAATTGATCTTGTACATGGCGATGCCGAGTTGGTTTTGAGGCGTTTTGACATCTTTCCAGTCGCGTGAGAGTTTGTGGAGTATTTTGCTGTGGCCCTGATCCTTCTTGGACGGTGCTCCAGCGGAGGGGGCCGGGTTGACGGACGAGTCGGTGTGCGAGCGTGCGCGGCCTGCTGGGGAGGGTGTTGTTTTGGGCAGAGGAGGAATGGAGTCGATGAGGAGTTGGGCGTCGGTAAAGGTTGAGCTGATGAAATCGTCGAGCGAGGACGGACTGAGGGGGGCGATGTCGGTGGACCAGGAGAGGGGCGAGAGGGACTGGAAGGGGGAGTCGTGGGACATTTTGGAAGAGAGAACAACGGTAATTCTGGAAAGGTTTAAGTGTCAAAGTGTATCGAATCTGATCCGAAGCTGGTTGGAAGCCGGTTCGAACTTTATCGAGATGGTTATCGTCAGCTTCATCAGCTCGTTCAAACCGTGGGCCGATGATAAGTGAGCCGAAGCGGTTGTTAGCTTGGTTTTGTTTTCCTTCTGATTATTGAGACCTTCGACTGCGATATTAAATCTAGGTACTCTTGTTCGAAGACGCTCTCCTGGCGTGCCTGGTTACTGGTATTTAACCCTGATCCTGCCAATCCTGGCTGACTTCATCATGGGGGCCCTGGTTGGCCGTTGAAGCTGGCGTTTGTTTGGGTTGACGTCATCACCAGGGGCATTTCCCTTCTTTTCCCTGTCAGCCACCCTCGGCACAAACGTCACTCTGGGGGGGCGGCACTGAACACGACGACAGACAAAGCAGCAGAGCAGCCTGAGCAAGAGAATAAGGTAACTCATCGATAGCACCGCCCTCTTCCTCGCCTCGCCACTAAAATACAACTAACAGCACTGCATGCTTCTCCGTACAGATACACTCATACAATCCAACCGTGTAGCCTATCCCATAACCCCCATTTTCCGCATCCCAACGCCCTCGCACGCTTTGTCGCGCGCCCCGATCGGATCGCATCCATTACTAAACCCGATTATCCTGTCGCCGTGGCCCGGATACGCACTCCCTTTCAAACCAAATCAAAAATAGAACAGCAGCCCGCTCTAAACTACCCCAAGCTCACTGCATGGTCTTCAAGAAGCCATCCAGGTCAAAGCTCTCCTCGTACTGCGTATTGTCCCACAGCTCGCCCAGCCCCTCCAGCCACGCGGCCTTCTTACCCGGCTGCCGGACGTCGCCCGTCTCAATGTCCACCATGTCCTCCTCCCGGCCCTCCATGTTCTCCTTGCCTTTGTCCGCGATGAGGCTGGGGCCCGATTCGCCGAGGTTGAACAGGTCCAGGATCTGGTCCGTGTCCATGGTCGCCAGCCCGGCGTTCTGCTGGTTGACCACAGTGCTCGCCACGTCGATCTTGAACCGCTGCAGGCTCAAAATCTTCTCCTCGAGCGTGCCACGCGTGATGAGCCGATAGACGTTGACAACCTTCTTTTGCCCGATGCGATGCGCCCGGTCCATGGCCTGTAGATCCTTCTGTGGGTTCCAGTCGTGCTCCACAAAGATGACCGTGTCCGCCCCCGTGAGGTTCAGCCCCAGTCCGCCGACGCTCGTCGTCAGCAACAACACGTCGTACGACGGGTCGCTGTTGAACTTGTTGACAATGTCCTGCCGCCGGTTGGCCTCGACCGACCCGTCCAGCCGCAGGTACTGCACCGACGGCAGCATGCTTTTGAGAACCGTGTTCTGCACCATGTCGAGCATCTCCTTCATTTGGCAGAAGACGAGCGCGCGATGCGGCTTGATGGGTGTGTACAGGGGGTCAGACGAGTCCTGACCCTCGACGCCGATGCCGCAGTCGACCAGCAGGTCCCGGAGCGCCGTCAGCTTGGGCGCGTGCGCCGGGTCCTCGAGGCTGGTATTCTGCTTGGCTAGAAATCTTTGCGTGTCGTCGTAGGACCGGTGTCCCGGCTTCATAACTAGCGCCGGCGAGTTGCAGAGCTTGCGCATGTACTGCAGCGCCTGGAAGATGTGTTGCTTGGCGTCTTTGTCCTCCTTGCCGGCCTGCTCCGAGAGCTTCTTCCCTTCCCGCTTGGTGAAATCCTCAAAGAGCTTGAGCTGCAGGTCGCTGAGATCGCAGTAGTAGTTCTGGAGGATCTTGGGGGGTAGGTCGTTCAGCACCTCCTCCTTGAGACGCCGCAGCAGGAAGGGCAACACCTGCTTGTGCAGCGCTTCGATGGCCAGCGCGCCAGCCTCTTGCTCCTTCGACGACGCCTTACTGTACCGGCTGTTCGCGATCGGCCTGGCAAAACGGTCGAGGAACACCTTCTCGGCACCCAGGAAGCCTGGCATCAAAAAGTCGAAGAGAGACCAAAGCTCCAAGACATTGTTTTGAATCGGTGTGCCCGTCAGGATGAGCCGGTGGTTGCTGACAAGCCTCTTGACGGCCATGCTGATCTTAGCCTTCGGGTTCTTGATCAAGTGGCCTTCGTCCAGGACGACGTAGTTCCAGTTGTACTTCTCGATGATTTCGACGTCGTTTCGGCAGACGTCGTAGGAGGTAATCACGATGTCGGTCTTGTCCAGCACGTCCTTCATGGCCTTGCGCTCGGCAGGAGGACCGACATACGTCGTGACGCTCAGGAACGGGGCATATGCCTTGATCTCCTGCTGCCAATGCCCCGAGAGCGTGGGCGGGCAGACGATCAAAGAGGGAAGCCTTCTGACGTCCGGAGCACCAGTTTTCGCAAATTCTTCTGCACGCTGGTGATGGTCGCTTGCCACGATGCAAATCGTTTGAAGAGTCTTGCCGAGACCCATGTCGTCGCAGAGAATGCCGTGCAGGTGATACTTGTTGAGGAAGTTGAGCCAGTTGACACCGTCTTGCTGGTAGGAGCGGAGTTCAGCCTTGATGGCAACGGGAATCTGGAAAGGCTCGACTTTCTTCGGATCCAAGAGCTGAGCAATGAATGTGCGCTCACGGTCCCGACCCCGCAACAGCTCCTCCGAGAGACCCGGGGGATCGGGTATCCCGGCCTCCAGCGGAACCAGCTTGACGAGAGTCGCAAAAGACGTCGTTGCAATTAGTCGGATCTCGTTGTCCGAATCGCTCATCCGGCCCAGCACAGGCACGATCAGGAAGATGACGTAGGGGAGGATGGCATCGCCCATCACAGCGATGAGGTGATAAATGGCCTCGATGGCACCCTGGCGGAAGCTGAGATCAAGAGGGTTGTTGATAGACGGCAACACCTTCTCCACCAGCGCCGTCATGCCCTCGACCGTGATGATACTGCAGATCGTGGCCATGCACTTGGCCGCCATGTAGCGGAAGACGGACAAGTCGGACCGCAGCGCCTTGATCACCAAGGGCACCTGGCGCATCACGAATGGATGAAGAGCCGAGTGGAGCGTCGGGGTCATGGTCCGGATCACCGACATGGCATCGACAATCTCTTGGCCAAAGGTGTTCTCTGGGTCCCTGGCCTCCGACGGTAGGTCACCTGAGAAGGCCTTCAGCAGTGGCTCCTCCATAAACGCCTGCAGGCTCGGGACACGATCCAGCAGATCAGCACCAAATGCCCGTGAGAGGATTTCCAGGGCTTCTTTGGCACCACGGCGGGTGATGCGGGCTGCTCTGGCTTCCCGTGCAAACTTGGCTGCATCAGGGTGGTCGACGCGGTCCTCTTCTTTCTGCATCGAGAGGATGACGTTGGTCTTGAGAGCATGGTTGGGAAACTCGGGGGTCTCGGCAACTTCAACGCACGAGAACTTGACCAAGTTTGCAACCACTTTATCAGCCGGGCCTCGGCGGCCGGAATCGGTAAACAGCTGCACAAGACGCGCGATCGTCGCGGCTGACCGACCCTGCAGCTCTTGGTTCTCCTCAGTCTTGATACTGTCCATGATAGCCTTGATGAGAGGGCTCGGCTTCTTTGGGAGAACCTTCATGGCAACCAAGGCGCAAGCAGCAGCGGCTCGGATGCGGGCATCACGAGCCTCCTTGGCCGTCTTTGCCTCCTCGATAACGGCAGCCGTTGCATCGCGAGCCTCGTTGAGTTGCGGAAGGGCAATCAACCGTTGACCGGGCGCCATGGCCTTTTTGAGCTTGTCGAAGTCATCGTTGACGACCTTCTCCGCGTTGGCAACGGAGAAGGCACCAGGGCCGGCTTCAGGCTCTCCTTGAACCACAACAGCTAGTGTGGGCAGTTTGTTATGAGAGACCTTCCCGTGGTCGCGGAAAAGGTTGATGAGCTGTTGCGACTGCGAGCGCACCCGCTGGACAAAGCTCACTAGATCCCGATAATGCGTCGGGCGGGCCTGGTCGATCATCTGTTGCAGGGGCTCGACGAACCGTGCGGCTGCGCCATTCACCTCAGAATTCTTTGCGTACTCGTCGATGATCATGGTTGCGGCAAGCTGCGTGGATGCGAACGGCGAGTTCAGACCTTGCAGGACGCTGCTGTCGTACGAAGCGAGGTTGGACGCCGGAAGCAGAGACATGATGAGGCCCATTGCCGTGGCCGCCGACACACGCGAGCGGACCAAAACGTCCATGCCCACCAGGTCAACATCGCCTTGCATCATGTGTCCATCGACATCGTGGCTCTGGGTGGTGGCCGGGACGTCGTCGACCCTGGTCGATTTCCTGCGCCGTTTTGTGGCTCTCTCTCCTTCAGGCGGCGACGACCGCCTACTTGGGGCAGGAGCAACGCCGGCCAGGGAGGAGTATGTTCCTCCAGACGGCTTCTGGAAAAGGGTGGCGTTCATGGGAATGGGATGCCGCAGCACGCCGATGGGATGGAGCGCGAGCTGCATCAACGGATCCACGTGCGCTTCAAACTCGTCCGCAAGAACCGCGGGATCCTTGGCAAGATTGCGCACAAGCGCGGCCCAGAGATTCCTGGACATGGCGAGCGTGTCCTCATCCCTCTCGACCAGGAGATTTTGAAAGACGAGGCGCAGGATCCTCCCGTTGAGCCAACCCTGTGAGGTCTCGCCCCCGAGATTCGCAAAAGTCATCAAGGCCTTCAACACGGCAAGGCGGACCGAAGTGATGGTGTGCCGGAGGAAGGGATAGAGTCGGGGAACAAGGAGAGTGAAGGACCTCTCCTCGTCTTGAGCGGCCGAGAGTTTCATGGTTTCCAGAACTTCGGGGAAGCTGCAAAGTGTCGCAAGCAGATCCATGATCTTGCCCGTCGAGGCGCTCAAATCATCGCCCAAGTTGGAAAGGCTCTCCCAGACGATGTTGATGAGGCCGTCGAGGGCCCCACGACGCATCGTGACAAATTCCTTCGCCATTGGGATCAGGGTGGCCGCGCTGACAGAGCGCACATCGTCGTCGATATCGCCGAGGCCCTTCATGACGGACCGGATGACGCCGTCGATCATGTCCCCGTCTTGGAGCAAGAGGTCCTTACGTACGGCAACGACGTACCGCAGGCCCACCATGCCTCCGTGGCAGACGGCCCAGACGTTTTGCTCGAGTTGCAAATCGTCCTGCATCACCATCCGATAGAGAAGTCGGTAGATGGCGTAAACAGACTGCGCGGGGACGTGGCGGAGAACAGATCCGAGCGTTTGACCAACCGTCTCCCTAATGGGTGCCACCGACGTGTCGGAGCTGTAGTCGGTGAACTTGTC
>OUNM010513994.1_pt1 | contig 12797 bp, 10 predicted proteins | sample 1769961 | NCBI WGS metagenome assembly OUNM01 (sample SAMEA3914820, study PRJEB12502) | metagenome | biome: forest; material: soil | place: USA | collected 2012-03-12 | depth 0.3 m | reverse complement strand
GAGGGGAGCAAACCGTCGGCACTCGGTATGGCCTTGGGTCTGCTCGCGCCTGCCGATTGCGGGAGAGAGGACCAAACCATCGGCGTTCGATATGCCTTGGGTGTTCGCCCCTCTCCCGCTGTGCGGGAGAGGGGCGGGGGAGAGGGCCAAGCCTATCCACCTTCACAAACCCCCAAAGCGTACCCATTTCTGCGCGCGCAACCCAAGGAAATTTCACGAAAGCGTACCCAATTCTGCGTACGCCCCGTGCAGGGTCATCGCGCGTTCATGGCGCCCTCAGGCCACCCTCAAGCGATGGCACCGCCGCCATCGACCAGCACCGTGCTGCCCGTGGCAAACGGGGTGCCGGCCAGATACAGGATGGCGTTGGCCACGTCCTCGGGCTGGCCGACGCGCCCGGCGGGCAGGCTGGACGCCGCGCCGTCGAACATCGACTGGCGCGCATTGGCGTCGAGCTTGTCCCATAGCGGCGTGGCGATCAGCCCTGGCGACACCGTGTTGACCCGCACGGGCGAGAGCTCCAGCGCCAGGCCACGGCCGATCGCCTCGACCGCGGCGTTGATCGCACCCTGCAGCACCGACGCGCGGCTGGGGCGCGTGGCCAGGAAGCCCGATACCAGCGTCAGCGACCCGCCTTCGCGAATCGGCGCGGCGCGCGCCACGCGATAGGCGCCCCAGAACTTGCTGTCGAACGCGGCATAGGCGTCGGCCAGCGGCAGCTTGCGGACCTGGCCCGTGGCCGTCTGGGCGGCCGATACCACCACGTGATCCCACGGCTGGCCGTCGGCGAAGAAGCGCACCACGTCATCGTCGTTGGTGGTATCGATCCGGGCGCCCTGCACGGTGCCACGCGCACCCTGCGCGGCTTGCGTCACCGCGGCCGCCACCTTCTCGGCATTGCGCGAGGCGATGGTCACGTGGGCGCCGTGTGCGGCGAATGCGCGGGCCGTGGCCAGGCCAATGCCGGAGCTGCCGCCGACGACGAGTACACGGGCTGAGGAAAAATCGGGAAACATGGGAACGCTCCTTGTGGTGAATCGGGACCGGTGGCGCGGTAGGCCGCGCTTGGCCGCGCTTGGCCGCGCTTGGCCGCGCTTGGCAATACCATCTGTCGACGCGATCGATTGTCCGCAATGTCGTGTGCCGCATCATCCGGTGCGGATTGGATGCATTGTTGGCCAGAATTTGATAATCGGTTTGATAATCGCCCGGAACGCGTGGGGCACCATGAGCAGCCCGCGACATGCCGGCATAGAATGTGGCGTCGGACGGCCTGGGCCCCTGTCTCAATTCGCCGCTGTGCCCTTGCGCTGACCGGCCACCCCTGCAATTACGCCTTCTCTCCCGCTGTCATCTCACGCTGTCACGTCACGCTGTTACGTCATGAAACCCGCCCTGCTCGTCCTGATCCAGCTCGAACCGGATCACCTCGCCCTCGTTTCCGAACACTACGATGTGCGCTACGCACCCACCGCCGCCGAGCGTGACGACGTCATCGCCACCCACGGCAAGACCTTCCGCGCGGTGCTGACCAACGGCACCACTGGCCTCACGGCCGCCGAGATCGGCGTGATGCCCGAGCTGGAACTGGTCTGCGCGCTCGGCGCCGGCTACGAGAACATCGACATCGCCGCATGCAAGACGCGCGGCATTGCGGTGGGCAATGGTGCGGGCACCAACGACAGTTGCGTGGCCGACCACGCGATGGCGCTGCTGCTGGCCACCGTGCGCCGCGTGCCGTCACTGGACCAGGCCACGCGCGAGGGCATCTGGCGCAGTACGCTGCCGTTGCCGCCCAATGTGTCGGGCAAGCGCCTCGGTATCGTGGGACTGGGAACGATCGGCCGCCGCATTGCACAGCGCGGCCAGGGCTTCGATCTGGAGATCGGCTATCACAATCGCCGTGCGCGGAGCGACACGCCGTTCCAGTACTTCGCCGATGTGTTGTCGCTGGCCCAGTGGGCCGACTATCTGGTCATCGCCACACCCGGCGGCGCCGAGACGCGCCATATGGTCGACACCCCCGTGCTGCGCGCACTGGGGCCTGCGGGTTACCTCATCAATATCGCGCGCGGCAGCGTGGTCAACACGGCGGCGCTGGCGGCCGCGTTGCGCGCTGGTGAACTGGGCGGCGCGGGCCTCGATGTCTATGAAAGCGAGCCGGCCCCGCCCGTCGAACTGTTCGATTGCCCCAATGTCGTGCTGACGCCGCACATGGCCGGCTGGTCGCCCGAAGCGATACTGGCTTCGGTGACCCAGTTCCTCGAGAACGCGCGCCGGCATTTTGCCGGCCAGCCGCTGCTGGCCCCGATCGGCTGATCCACGCGATCAGCCGACGCCATCAACCCACGGCGGGGAAGATGACGCGCACGCGCAGGCCCGGCGTTGCGTCTTCCAGCACCACGCGCGCGCCGTGGGATTGCGCCACTTCCTCGACGATGGCCAGCCCCAGTCCACTGCCGCCCGTGGGGGCATCGGGCACGCGATAGAAGCGATCGAACACGCGCGCGCGTTCGGCGGCGGGAATGCCGGGGCCGTTGTCGCTGACCACCAGTTCGATGCCTTTGCCGGTATGGGCCACCTGCACGTCGATCCGCCCACCCCGCGGGATGTAGTGCAGCGCGTTGTCGACGAGGTTGGTCAGCAGGATGCGCAACGCATCGGCATCGCCGCGAATCGTGACCGGGCCCTTGGGGCCATGGGCACCGGTGTCCTCCATCCCGAGGTCGATGTCGCGGTCGATGGCGGCCTGCGACATCTCCGCCACCACGTCCCCCGCCAGCGCGCGCAGGTTCACCGGTTCATGCGGCGGTGGCGCGGCGCCCGGTTCCTGACGCGCCAGCGTCAGCAGCTGCGTGACCAGATGCGTGAGCCGCTCCAGGCCCTGCCGCAGCTGGCTGACCGCAGTGTGACGCGCCTCGTCCGTCTCCGCGCGCGCCACCAGTTGCGCCTGCAGTTGCAGCGCGGTGAGCGGCGTGCGCAGCGCGTGCGCGGCATCGGCCACGAACGCGCGTTGCGTGTCGATGGCGTGCGACAGGCGTGCCAGCAGCTGGTTCAGCGCATCGGACAGCGGCGCGATTTCATCGGGCATGTCGCGCACGGCGAGCGGCGCCAGCGTACTGGCATCGCGCGCGCGCACTTCGGAAGCGATCTCGCGCAACGGCCGCAGACCGCGTCCCACCGCCAGCCATACCAGCCATGCCAGCAGCGGCAACAGCAGCAGTAGCGGCGCCACCGTGCGCAGCGCCATATGGGCGGCCAGCGTGCGGCGCGCGCTCAGCGGCTGCGCGATCTGCACCACCGCCGGACCCAGCTGCACGCTGTAGATGCGCCATTCGCCCGACTCGGTCCGAGCATTGGTAAAGCCCAGTTCCGCGCGCGGGGGCAGCGCGGGCTGCGAATGCGACAAATAGAGGCTGCGTCCCGAACCGTCCCAGATATGGATCACCACATCTTCGTCGGCATGCAGCAGGTCCGCGCTGGTGGGGCCGTCGGGGTCGAATGGCGGCGCGACCGGCGTCGAGAACTGGCTCGGCAGCGCGGCAGCCACCTGCTTCATCTGGTAGTCGAACAGCGCGTTGGCTTCCTGGCGCGCCTGGCCATAGATCAGCGCCGTGGCCACCGCAATCCCAAGCGCCAGGCCCGCTGCGAGCCACCCCAGCAGCGTACGTTGCATCGAGCGCATCAGTTCGCAGCCCCTTCGGCACCGTCGGCCCCTTCATCACCCTTGTCACCGCCTGGCGAGGATGCGGCCGGCTTGTCCTCGGGCTGCGGCATCACGTAGCCGACGCCACGGATATTGCGGATCAGCCCCGCACCGAACTTGCGGCGCAAGGCGTGGATATAGACCTCCACCGTGTTGCTGCCCACCTCGTCGTCCCAGCCATAGAGCCGTTCCTGCAGCTGCGGCACGGACCAGACCTTGCCGGGCCGGCCCATCAGCGCCGACAGCAACGCGTATTCGCGCGCCGACAGCCGCACGGGCGTGCCGGCGCGCGTCGCCTCGCGCGTGGCGGAGTTCAGCACGATGTCGCCATAGCGCAGCTCGGGTTCCGCGCGTCCCTCCGCGCGGCGCGCCATGGCATGCATGCGCGCCACCAGTTCCTGCAGGTCGAACGGCTTGATCACGTAGTCGTCGGCGCCGGCGTTAAGGCCGGCCACGCGGTCCGCCACGGCATCGCGTGCCGTGACGATCAGCACCGGCGTGCGCACATTGCGCGCGCGCAGCGCCTTCAGGACTTCAAGCCCGGAACGACGCGGCAAACCCAGGTCCAGCAGCACGAGGTCATAGCCGCCATCGGCGCGCGGGCCGTGCTGGTTCGATGCGGCGTCGAGCCCGGCATCACCATCGGTGACCCAGTCCACGGTGAAGCCCTCCTGGCGCAGCGCCACCTTCACGCTCTCGCCAATCATGGCGTCGTCTTCGACCAGCAATACACGCATGTCTGTCTCGGTTCAGGGATGGCCGTGGCGCATATCGACTTCGAGCCGGTCTGCCAGCGCGCGCGCCAGGCCGGGCAACGCCGGGAAATCGGCGGTGATCACATAGACCGGGATGTCGGCCAGATAGCGGCCCATGCGGCCCTTGGCGCCGAAGCGTTCGCCAAAGGGCGAAGCGCGGAACGCATCGACAAAACGCGGCACGATGCCGCCGCCGATATAGACGCCACCGCGCGCGCCCAGCACGAGCGCGACGTCGGCCGCGACGGAACCGAGCAGGCCGCAGAACGCGTCGAACGCGCGGCGGCACAACGCGTCGCCCTGTGTCAGCGCGCCGTCGGTCACCTGCGCCGGCGTCAGCGGTTCGGCCAAAAGCGTACCCGTTTCTGCGCTCAGCGCGGCATGAATATGGGACAGCCCCATGCCCGACAGCAGGCGCTCCGCCGATACCCGTCCCAGCTGCGCGTGAGCGGCGCGCCACGCGATCCATTCGTCGTCGGTGACCGGCATCAGCTCGATATGGCCGCCCTCGCCCGCCAGCGCCACGGCGCCACCGCCGGGCGCGGGAATCAGCCCCGATACACCAAGCCCGGTGCCCGGTCCGATCAGCACACGCGGCGCCGTGCACACGGGCGATCCTGCGCGCACCTGCACCAGCCCGTGCTCGGGCAGGTAAGGCAGTGCCAGCGCCAACGACGTGAAATCGTTGATGGCCACCAGCGTGTCCAGCCCCAGCGCCGTACGCATGGACTCGATCGAGAAGGCCCAGTTGTGATTGGTCAGTTTGACGTGGTCGCCGGTGACGGGATTGGCCAGGCCGATGGCCGCGTGGCGCGGCAGCAATCCGGCGGCCAACGACTGCATGTACACGCGCATCGCGGCTTCGAGCGACAGGTGGTCGGCCACCTTGAATGCAGTGACCTCGCCGATCGCCATCGGCGCGGTTTCCAGCGCGAAGCGGACATTGGTGCCGCCAACGTCGGCCAGCAGGCGCGGGTAGGTGGCGGCGGTATCGCTCACGTCAGGGCTGGCGCGATGCGTAACGTTACGGGACGCGTGGCGGGTCATCGGTCTCAGGTCCGGAAGATGTCGACACCGCGCCCGTGCCGCGCCAGCACCACGCCCACCGGCAGCGACGGCGTGGGCGTTTCCAGCGCGCGCGCCAGCACCTCGTTTTTCTTTTCGCCGGAGATGGCCAGGAACATGCGCTCGGCAGCCAGCAACGCCGCCAGGTTCAGCGTCACGCGCGCATGCGGCGCCACGCATGGATGCGTGATGAGATAGCCCGGCTTCGGCTCGGACAACGCGGTCTGCAGTTCGGGCGCGTCGGGAAACAGGGACGCGGTATGGCCGTCCTCCCCCATGCCCAGCACCACCACGTCGGGCTGCTGGAACGATTCGTTGAGTCGCTTCACCGCGCGCAGCGGCTCGGCCGCTTCGGCCTCATCGCGGATCAGTGGCACCCATCCGGCCACGCCGGCGCCTTCGCGCAGCAGGTTGTTGCGCACCAGCGTGCCGTTGCTGTCGGCATGGTCGGGCGGCACGGCGCGTTCGTCGACCAGCGTCACGGTCACGGCTTCCCAGCGGACCGGGCGATAACGCAGGCGCTCGAACATCGGCAGCGGCGACTTGCCCCCCGATACCGCCAGCACGGCCCAACCCTTGGCCTTGATCACGAGATCCAGCGCGTGGCCGATGGACATCGCCAGCGCTTCGGCCTGGTCCATCACGGTGGCATGTTCGAACTGGCGCATGGCATGGCTCCTGTCGGCGCGGGGGTCGGGTGAGTCAGGGATCGGGTTCTATCGCTGCGCGTCAGACTTCCTCGTGCCACAGCGCGTTGTCGCGCGACATCAGTGCCGACGAGGCCGCCGGCCCCCAGGTGCCGGCCGTATAGGGCTTGGGCGGCACGGTGCTCTGGTCCCAGGTATCGAGGATCGGCTCGACCCAGCGCCACGCCTGCACCTGCTCGTCGCGCCGCACGAACAGGCCCAGCCGGCCGCGGATCACGTCGAGCAGCAACCGTTCGTACGCGCCGGCGCGGCGCGCCTTGAACGAGTTGGCGAAATCGAGATCGAGCGAGGTGGGCGTCAGCTCCACCGTATCGCCGGGCCGCTTGACCAGGAAATACAGCCGGATGCTCTCCTCGGGCTGCAGGCGGATCACCAGGCGGTTCTGTGGCGACAGCCCGAGCGGCTTGGGGAAGATCGCGTGCGGCACGTCGCGGAAGTGCACCACGATCTCGGCCACGCGCGATTGCATGCGCTTGCCGGTGCGCAGGTAGAAGGGCACGCCTTCCCAGCGCCAGTTGGCGATCTCGGCCTTGACGGCCACGAAGGTCTCCGTGCGGCTGTCCGAGGCGATGCCGTGCTCTTCCAGATAGCCGACCACGGGCTTGCCGCCGATGGCGCCCGCGCGATACTGGCCGCGTACCGTTTTCTCGGCCACGTCCTGCGGCTGGATCGGCTTGAGCGCCTTGAGGATCTTGATCTTCTCGTCGCGGATCGCGTCTTCGCTGAGGCTCGCGGGCGGCTCCATCGCCACCATGCAGAGCAGCTGCACCAGATGGTTCTGCACCATGTCGCGCAACGCGCCGGTGCGGTCGTAGAAATCGCCGCGCGTTTCGACGCCCAGTTCCTCGGCGATGGTGATCTGCACGTCCTGCACCCATTCACGGCGCCACAGCGGCTCGAACAGCGCGTTGCCGAAGCGGATCGCCATCAGGTTCTGGACCGATTCCTTGCCCAGGTAGTGATCGATCCGGTAGATCTGGTCCTCGGCAAAGAACTGCGCGACCGCGGCATTGATGGCTTCGGACGATTCGAGGTCGTGGCCGAGCGGCTTCTCCAGCACCACGCGCACATTGGGCGTGTTCAGGCCGGTACGGGCAAGCTGCTCGCAGATCGGAACGAAGATGTGCGGCGCGGTGGCCAGGTAGCAGACCACCACCTCGGGCTTGCGGGCCAGCACCTTTTCGGCCAGCGCATCGAAGTGGGCGGGCTGGCGCGCATCGGCCTGCACGTAGCAGATGCGATCCAGGAACGACGCCCACGCGTCGGGCGGCGCGTGTTCCAGGCCTGGGCGCACGCTGTCTTCCAGCGAGGCCTTGTACTGCTCGGTCGTCTGCGGTTGGCTTCCGGTGGCCAGGATGCGTGCCGACGGATGCAGTACGCCACAGCGGTGCGCGTCGAAAAGGGCCGGCAGCAGCTTGCGCCGCGCCAGGTCTCCGGTGCCGCCAAACAGCACCATGTCGAAATCGGGCATGCTCACCCTGGACTCCTTGTGGGGATGGGGCAGGGCACCGGGCGGGAGATGGCGCCCCGGCATCTGATGACGCACCGCCGGGCCGCGCATGGATTCCAGCCATGTGGTCCGGCCGTGTGGTCCGGCCATGTTACGTCACTCGCCGCCGCTTGTGCACGCGTTCATCCCGACAGGCAGAATTTGCGTACCTGTTTCTGCGTACCGGATCGCTCCCTGACAATGCGATGCCGCCGCACGATGCGGACCATCCTCCGCGCGATCCATCGATCCCACGGGCCGCCCCGCATGCAACGATGACGTCACGCGTGCCGGTGGCATCGGTTTTTTTCGGCTACGCTGAAAACCGCCCTACAGGAGATCAGGAGATCCCCATGCCCCGCCACCCAGTCCTAGAACGGGTCACGGCCCGCATCGTCGCGCGCAGCGCCCCCACCCGCCAGGCCTATCTCGACCGCACCCGCGCCATGGCCGGGCAGAAGGTCGAGCGTGGCCTGCTGTCCTGTACCAACCTGGCCCACGCCGTGGCCGCCATGCCCGACGAGGCCAAGATCCGGCTCAAGGCGCAGGAGCGGCCGAACCTGGCCATCGTGTCCGCCTACAACGACATGCTGTCGGCCCACCAGCCGCTGCAGGTCTTCCCCCAATGGCTCAAGGAGGCCGCGCTGGAGGCCGGCGGCACCGCGCAGTTCGCCGGTGGCACGCCCGCGATGTGCGATGGCGTGACCCAGGGCCAGGATGGCATGGACCTGTCGCTGTTCTCGCGCGACGTGATCGCCATGGCCACTGCCGTGGCACTGTCGCACCAGATGTTCGACGGCGTGCTGTGCCTCGGCGTGTGCGACAAGATCGTGCCGGGGCTGGTGATGGGTGCGCTGTCGTTCGGGCACCTGCCCGCCGTGTTCGTGCCCGGCGGGCCGATGACCACGGGCATGGGCAACGAAGAGAAGGCCCATATCCGCCAGCTCTATGCCGAAGGCAAGATCGACCGCCAGGGGCTGCTCGAAGCGGAAACGAAGTCCTATCACGGCCCGGGCACCTGCACGTTCTACGGCACGGCCAATTCGAACCAGATGCTGATGGAGATCATGGGCCTGCATCTGCCCGGCACCGCCTTCATCAATCCGAACACCCCGCTGCGCGAGGCACTGACGCGCGAATCGGCGCGCCAGGCGCTGCGCCTGGTGCACGGCGGCGAGCGCTACACGCCGATTGCCGAGGTGCTCGACGAACACGCGTTCGTGAACGGTATCGTCGGGCTGGTGGCCACCGGCGGCTCCACCAACCATACGCTGCACCTGATCGCGATGGCGCGCGTGGCCGGCATCCAGCTGACGTGGGACGACTTCGACGAGCTCTCCGGCACCGTGCCGCTACTGGCGCGCGTGTATCCGAATGGCAAGGCCGACGTGAACCAGTTCCAGGCCGCTGGCGGGCTGGCAGTGGTGATCCGGGGTCTGCTCTCGATGGGCCTGCTGCATGACGACGTGAACACGGTCGTCGGCCGTGGCCTCGCCGACTACACGCGCGAGCCCACGTTGCGCGAAGGCAAGCTGACGTGGACCGATGGCCCGGCGAAGCCGCTCGACGACACCATCGTGCGCACCCCGGACAACCCGTTCGCGCCGGACGGCGGCATCAAGCTGCTGGATGGCAACCTCGGGCGCTGCGTGATCAAGACATCGGCGGTCAAGCCCGAGAATCAGATCGTGGAAGCGCCCGCCATCGTGTTCCTGCATCAGGACGATGTGCTGTCCGCCTTCAAGCGCGGCGAGCTCGAACGCGACTTCGTGGCCGTGCTGCCGTGGCAGGGTCCTGCCGCGTGTGGCATGCCCGAGCTGCACAAGCTCACGCCCACGCTGACGCTGTTGCAGGACCGCGGCTTCCACGTGGCGCTGGTCACCGATGGACGCATGTCGGGCGCATCGGGCAAGGTGCCTGCCGCGATTCACGTCTGTCCCGAGGCGCTGACCGGCGGCGACATCGGCAAGGTGCGCACCGGGGACATCGTGCGCGTGGATGCCCCGGCTGGCGTGCTGACCGTGAAGGTCAGCGATGCCGACTGGGCCGCGCGCCAGATCGACAAACCCGACCTCACCGCGAATCGTCACGGCGTGGGCCGTGACCTGTTCGGCGGCTTCCGGGCGCACGTGGGCACCGCGGAAACCGGCGCGTGCTCATTGTTCGCGGACGAAGGGTAGCGCAGGCGCGGGGCGTGGCTCCGCGCCGGGTTGGCACCGCCTGGGGCGCCAAAGCGTACCCGTTTCTGCGTGGCGCCCGAGCACCATCCCAACTCCAAAGCGTACCCAATTCTGCGTGCCGTACGCCGGCGCAAGGAATGGTGTCGGAGACGACGTAATGCGTTGCAGACCTCACAATCGTAGGCGCGTGGGACTGGTGCGCGCAGTGCTTACGACGCTTCGGAAAAGCCCGTCGCCGCGCGCCATTGCCCCGGCGTCACGCCGTAGGCCGCGCGAAACCGGTTGCTGAGGTGGCTGGCGGACGCGAAGCCCGCACGGCTGGCCACCTGCTGCAGCGACAGCCGGCCATTGCCCAGCAACGACCGCGCACGTTCCAGCCGGGTGCGCATCACCCAGACGTGCGGTGGCATGCCGAACGAGACCCGGAACATCCGGGCAAAGTGGAATTCCGACAGATCGGCCAGCGCGGCCAGTTCGCGCAGGGTCGGGTTGGTGGCCGGATGGGCGTCGATCCAATCGACCAGGCGGCGCCGCGCGATCGATGACAGCCCGCCGCGCCAATCGGCCGATGGCTTGCGGGCGCCATGCGACAGCAGCAGATGCGTGACGGCTTCGTGCGCCATGGCGTTGCCGGCCATGCGGCAGTCGGCATCCAGCCAGTCCAGCGCCGCCAGCCGGCGCGACAGCATGACCAGTACCGGATCCTCGGCAAACAGGCGGTCCTGCAGTTGCAGTGCACGCGGCTCTGCATCGAGTACGCGCACGCAGTGCCAGGCGAGGTGCTCGGGCTGGAAATACAGATGGAGAAAGCGCTGCGTGCCGCCGACATGCCAGGACGACTCATGATCGGCGGGCAGCAGGCAGAGACGGTCGGGTGCGCCCTTGCGCTCCGGCATGTCGCGCCGATAGGTGGAATGGCCGCCCTCCAGGTACATCGACATCGTGTGATGGCCGGGCCGGGCGTAGGCGGTGTCGTCATGCCTGTTCCGCCAGAGTGCGAGCCCCAGGCCATCGCCGAGCACGCAGGCGCGTTCCAGCGACGCACGCGATTGCGTGAGCGCGGAAAACACGGCGTTGTCATGAAGCGGCTGGCGGGCGTCCGGCATGTCGCGACTATAGCGCGGCGCGACGATCCGGCGCGGAATCGGTGAACGAGTCCGATGAATCAGGAGCCTTAATCGACACTCACGGAGGCCCTTGCGGCGTCGCAGAAACGGGTACGCTTTGGCGTCGAAAAAGGGCGGCCGGGCCGCCCTTTCACGCCGTGGCGCGGCGCAGCATCAGCGCGCCGGGGCCGGCTTGTCCTGCACCTTGCCGTCCGTCGGATGGTCATGCAGCCGGTCGCGCACGGTCAGTGTCGGGAACAGCTTCATCCACGCGGCCACCACCATCAAGGTGCCGGCACCGCCCAGCAGCACCGCGCCGACCGGCCCGAGCAGCGCCGCCGTGACGCCCGATTCGAACTCGCCGAGCTGGTTCGATGCGCCGATGAACACCGAGTTGACCGCGCCCACGCGGCCACGCATGTCGTCGGGGGTATCGAGCTGCACCAGGGTCTGGCGTACTACCACGCTGATCATGTCCGACGCGCCCAGCACCACCAGCGCGCCCATCGACAGCGGCAACCAGGTCGACACGCCGAACACCATTGTCGCCATGCCGAAGATGGCCACGGCACCGAACATCACGCGGCCGACGCGACGATTGAGCGGGTGACGCGCAAGCCAGAGCGCCGTCACCAGCGCGCCGATGGCCGGCGATGAGCGCAGCAGCCCGAGGCCCCACGGGCCGGTGTGGAGGATGTCGCGCGCATAGATCGGCAGCAGTGCCGTGGCACCGCCCAGCAGCACCGCGAACAGGTCCAGCGATACCGCGCCCAGCAGCACCGGATTGCCGCGGATATAGGTGAAGCCGGCAAACAGCGTCTTGAGGCTGACCGGCGCGGTCAGGCGCTGCGCGGCCTGGCGCAGCTTCAGCGTGAACACCAGGATGGCGGCGATCGCAAACAGCACGGCGCTGATGGCATAGACCACGCCCGCACCAGCCACATAGGCAAACCCGCCCAGCGCCGGGCCGATGATGATGGCCGTCTGCGCGGCCGAGCTGGACAGCGCCACCGCGCGCGGCAGCTGGCGCGGCGTCACCACGCTGGGCAGCAGCGCCTGCAGCGTGGGCGTTTCGAAGGCCCGGCAACCGCCGATCGCGGCCACGAAGAAGAAGATGTGCTCGCTGGTGACCCAGCCGGAGAGGCTGGCCACGGCCATCGACGCTGCGATCACCGCTTCCAGCATCTGGCAGGTGCGCACCACCACGCGGCGGTCGAAGCGGTCCGCGACATGGCCGGACATCAGCAGCAACACGATCGACGGCAGGAACTGCACCAGGCCGACCATGCCCAGCATGAACGGATCGCGGGTCAGGTCATACATCTGCCAGCCCACGGCCACCGTGAAGATCTGGTAGCCGATGGTCGTGCAGAGCCGGGCGAACCAGAAATGCCGGAAGGCGGGATCTCGAAAAACGGTATCCGGCGCGTCGGCCGGCTGCGAGGGGGCGGTGGACATGAGGCGATAAGCGGCGTCTGCGACGCGTGAGGCAGGCAATGTACGCAAAAGCGTACAACAGCAAAATCTGGATTCTAGCCGAGACGCCCGCGGCGCGCCGCCCGGGGCATGTATCAAAGTTGGTACAACAATGCCGCAATGAAAACGGCCCGCGCTGGGCGGGCCGTGACGGGTCGTGCGCAATGGCCGATCAGGCGATTTCGCGCGTTTCCATGAAGCGGATGTTCGGGAAACGCTCCTGCGTGAGGCGCAGGTTCACCATGCTGGGTGCCAGGTAGACGTGATCGCCGGCGCCGTCGAGCGCGACATTGTGGCCGGCCTTGTCGATCAG
>OUNM010264586.1_pt1 | contig 12804 bp, 8 predicted proteins | sample 1769961 | NCBI WGS metagenome assembly OUNM01 (sample SAMEA3914820, study PRJEB12502) | metagenome | biome: forest; material: soil | place: USA | collected 2012-03-12 | depth 0.3 m | reverse complement strand
TCCCAGAAGCGCACGAAGCCCGGGCCGTTGCTGGGCAGCAGCTTGCGCATCACGATCTCGGTGAAGATCGCCTGGCACTGCGCGAAGCCCAGCAGCTGGAACGCCTGGTCGACGGTCTCGACGCGGCGGCTCAGGCCCATCAGCGGCGAGTTGGAATATTTCAGCAGCGCGGCGGACAGCGCCACGTCGGAGCCGGCGATGTCGGACACCCGCTTGAGCGACGGATCGTCGCGCTCGAGCTCCTGCTGCAGGTCGACCAGCATCTGCGGGCGGGCCGGGATGCCGATGTCGCGCACCAGCGCCTGCAGCGCCTTTCCATCGAGCTCCGAGAGGGCCAGGAGCTGGTCACCGCCCATTTCGGGCAGCGAGGTGAGGGCAGAGGCGTCCATGCGAGGCTGTTCCGTGTTGACTGATCCGTCTCGTGCTTATCGGCACCCCGGCCGGATCGTTGAGGGTCAAATGTGTTTTTCGGGCCCGCGCCGTGTTTCAGGGTTTTTCCACGGCTCCCCGAATCTGCGCCAACGCGGCCGGATCGTCCAGTGTGGTGAGGTCGCCGGGATCGCGGCCCTCGCACAGCGCCTGGATGGTGCGGCGCAGCAACTTCCCCGAGCGCGTCTTGGGCAGCGCGGCCACGAAGCGCACGCGCGCCGGCCGCGCCACGGCGCCCAGGGTGTCGTCCACCCGCTTCATCACCTCGGCTTCCAGCGCGCGCGCCGCCTCGGGCGTGGCGGCGCGGGCGGCGTCGCGCGGCACGGCGAAGGCCATCGCCACCTGGCCCTTCAGCGCGTCGGCCACGCCCACCACGGCCACCTCGGCGATGGCGGGATGGCCGCAGATGCTCTCCTCGATCTCGCGCGTGCCCAGGCGATGGCCGGCCACGTTGATGACGTCGTCGGTGCGGCCGAGGATGAAGAAGTAGCCGTCGGCGTCGCGCACGGCCCAGTCGAAGGTGGAATAGACCTCGCGGTTCGGGATGCTGCGCCAGTAGGTCTGCACGAAGCGGTCGTCGTCGCCCCACACCGTCTGCAGGCAGCCGGGCGGCAGAGGGTAGGCGAGCGCCAGCACGCCCTTCTGGCCGGGGGCGGTGAGTTCCTCGCCGGTGTGCTCGTCGAGCAGCAGCGCGCGGTAGCCGGGCACCGCCTTGCCGGGCGAGCCCAGGCGCGTGCGCGCCGGCTCCACGCCATTGAGCAGCGTGAGGATGGGCCAGCCGCTCTCGGTCTGCCAGTAGTTGTCGATCACCGGCTTGCCGATGCCTTGCGAGATCCATTCGGCGGTGGGCGCGTCGAGCGGCTCGCCCGCGAGGAACAGCGCGCGCAGCGACGACAGGTCGTGGCGGCGGAGCAGCGCCGGATCCTGCTTCTTGAGCACGCGGATGGCGGTCGGCGACGAGAACATCACCGAGGCCTTGTACTTCTCCACCAGGCGCCACCAGATCCCGCCGTCGGGCTCGCGGCCGAAGCCCTGCGTGGGCAGGCCCTCGACCATCAGCGTGCGCATGCCGGCGATCAGCGGGCCGTACACGATGTAGCTGTGGCCCACGACCCAGCCGATGTCGCTGGTGCAGAAGAAGGTCTCGCCGGGATGGCCGTCGAAGATCAGCGGGATCGACGCCGCCAGGGCCACCGCGTAGCCGCCGGTGTCGCGCTGCACGCCCTTGGGCCGGCCGGTGGTGCCCGAGGTGTAGAGCGTGTAGCTGGGGTGCGTGGCGTCCACCCACGTGCACGGCACCTGCGCCTGCGCGTGACGCGCGCGCAGGGCGGCCCAGTCGACGTCGCGGCCGTCCACGCGCGGCGCCGGCGCGAGGCCGCGGTCCACGAGCAGCACGTGCGTCGGCTTGTGCGAGCAGAGTTGGACGGCCTCGTCGAGCAGCGGCTTGTACGGGATCACCTTGCCGCCGCGCGAGCCGGCGTCGGCGCTGACGATCACCGCGGGCCGCGCGTCGTCGATGCGGGCCGCGAGGCTCGCGCTGGCGAAGCCGCCGAACACCACCGAGTGGATGGCGCCGAGCCGCGCGCAGGCGAGCATCGCGAACGCGGCCTCTGGAATCATCGGCAGGTACAGCAGCACGCGGTCGCCCTGGCGCACGCCCAGCTCCTGCAGCGCCGCGGCCATCGTCATCACGTCCTGCAGCAGCTGCGACGTCGACCAGGTGCGCTCCTGGTCGACCTCGGTGGACACCCACGTGAGCGCCGCGCGATCCGGATCGGCCGCGGCGTGGCGGTCGACGGCGTTGTGGCACAGGTTGGTGAGCCCGCCCGGGAACCACTGCACGAACGGCGGGTTGGCGGTGTCGCACACGCGATCGAACGGGCGCTGCCACGCGATGCGCCGGGCCTGCTCGGCCCAGAACGCGTCGGGATCGGCGAGCGACCGGTGGATGAGCTCCGCGGCGGTGGTGGCCATGCTGTCTCCGGCGTTTCTCGTGGCCGGATGGTGCCACGAAGTCAGCGCGCCCTGGCCGCGATGGCGTCGGCCAGCCGCGCCGCGTGCGTCACCATCGGGCCGTGTGCCACGCCCGTCCAGGCCAGGTACTCGGCGTCGGGCCGCAGCGCGCGCATGCGTTCGCCGCACAGTGCGGGCGGCGCCGAGACGTCGAGGTCGCCCTGGATGATCGTGAGCGGCACGTCGATGCGCTCGAACTCGGCGCGCAAGTCGGCGTGGGCGACGGCGTGCTGAAAGTCGACGATCGCGCGGCGCGAGGCGCCCTGCACCATGGCCGCGAGCCACGCGATCGTGCGCGGCGAGGCACCCGGGCAGAAGGGCCGCGCGTTCTCCTCGATCCAGCCGTCGAGGTCGTCGCGCAGCTGGCGCTCGACCGCGGCGAAGGCCTCGGGCGGCGCGCCGTCCGGGTTGACCGGCGACGCCATCGGCGCGGGCAGCGTCGCGCCCACCAGCACCACGCGGCCGATGCGCGCGTGGCCATGGCGCGTGATGGCGCGCACCACCTCGCCGCCGGCGCCGGAGTGGGCGACGACGGTGCAGGCGCGCAGGTCGAGGGCCTCGAGGACGTCCTGCAGGTCGTCGGCGAGCGCATCGTAGTCCATCGGACCGGGGTCGCTGGAGCGGCCGTGGCCGCGGCGGTCGAACGAGATGGCGCGCAGGCCGGCCTCGTTCAGCCGCAGCATGACGGTGGCCCAGAGGTCGGACGTCATGGCCCAGCCGGGCAGCAGCAGCACCGGCGCGCCGGTGCCCCAGTCGCGCACGAACAGGCGGGCGCCGCCGCGGGTGTCGATGGTCTCGTCACGCATGGCCGGCTCCCGTGTCGAGGAAGCCGATCACCTCGACGACGCGGCCGTCGTCGTCCAGCCGCACGATGTCGGTGCCGCCGGCCACCGGCGCGCCGCCGGCCGGGCCGAGCGACCACGAGAAGCGCGCGAACGGGCCGTGGGCGTCGGTGCCGCCGCGCGGGCTGAATTGCAGGCCGGGGAACTGCGTGCGCGCGGCCTCGATCATGCGCGCGATGCCGTCGTGGCCCTCGCCGGACATCAGCGGGTCGGCATAGCGCCCCTGCGGGCTCCACAGCGCGGCGACGAGCGCGTGGCGGCGCGCGGCATCGGGCTCGTTCCAGGTGGCGAGGTAGCGGTCGGCGAGAGGGGTCATGTCGGTCTCCGGGGTGGCATCGCGGGACTGCGATGCACGCATGGTCGCGAACGCCGCGCGGCCCGTCCATTACCTGCGAGGTCATGGACCGCCCGACGGCCCGGTGCTATCTTTTGGCCATGCAAACCACCGCGTCCACCTCCTCGCGCGCCGGCGTCGGCGACCTGCTGCGCGAATGGCGCCAGCGCCGCCGGCTGAGCCAGCTCGAGCTCGCCGGCGTGGCCGACATCTCCACGCGCCACCTCAGCTTCATGGAGAACGGCCGCGCGGTGCCCAGCCGCAGCATGCTGCTGCGCCTGGCCGAGCGCCTGGACATGCCGCTGCGCGCCCGCAACGAGATGCTGCACGCCGCGGGCTTTGCCGCGCTGTACGCTGAACGGCCGCTGGACGCGCCGGAGATGTCGGTGGCGCGCCGCACCGTCGACGCCGTGCTGGCCGCGCACGCGCCGTTCCCGGCGCTGGCCGTCGACCGGCACTGGACGCTGGTGGCGGCCAATGCGGCGGTGACGTCGCTGCTCGCGGGCGTCGAGGCTGCGCTGCTGCAGGGGCCGGTGAACGTGCTGCGCCTGAGCCTGCATCCGCAGGGCCTGGCGCCCCGCATCGACAACCTCGCCGAATGGCGCGCGCACCTGCTCGCGCGGCTGCAGCAGCAGATCGCGCGGTCCGGCGACGCGCAACTGGTGGCGCTGCACGACGAGCTCGTCGCCTACCCGCGCCCGCCGGCCGGCGCGCACGCGGCGCCCGAGCCCGGCGCCATCGCCGTGCCGCTGCGCGTGCGCGTGCCGGGGCTGGATGCGCCGCTCGCGCTCATCAGCACGACCACGGTGTTCGGCACGCCGGTGGACGTGACGCTGTCGGAGCTCGCGCTGGAGTGCTTCTATCCGGCCGACGAGCGCACGCGCGCGGCCTTGCAGCGCGGCGTGTCGTCGCAGGACCCACCCCTGCCATGACGCTGCCCCGGTGCGCGTGGATCCTGCGACTTCGCGCAGGATGTCGGGTCAGTGGGGCAGTTTCCCGCCCCGCAGCGACACCGCCGCCAGCGCCCACGTCAGCACCGCCACCACCGCGATGCCGGTGAGCATCGGCTGCGCGCCGCCGTGCGTGATCCAGCCCATCAGCGCGATGACCACCGCGCCGGCCACCATCTGGATCGTGCCCATCAGCGCGGAGGCGGCGCCTGCGATCTCGCCGTGGTGGTCGAGCGCCATCACCGATGTGGTGGGCACGACCAGGCCGAGGAAGCCGAAGCCGACCATCAGCACGACGATCATCGTGCCCAGGCGGTCGAAGCCCGCCGCGTGCAGCGCGGCGCCCGCCACCATCGACAGCGCGAAGCCGGCGACCGCCGCCGACACCACGCGCGGCAGGCCGAAGCGCTTGGTGAGCCGCCCCGTGAGCTGCGACACGCCGATGAACGACGCCGCGTTCACCGCGAACGCGAGCCCGTACTGGTGCGGCGTGAGGCCGTACTGGTTCATCAGCACGAACGACGAGTTCGACAGGTAGATGAAGAAGCTGGCGACGCCCAGCGAGGCGACGCCGTTCATGCCCATGAAATGCGCGTCGCGCAGCAGCAGCCAGAACGCGCGCAGCGTGCTGCCCAGGCCGCTGCCGTGCCGCTCGGCGGGCGGCCGCGTCTCCTCCAGCGCGAACGCGGTGAGCGCGAGGCCGGCCACGCCGATGGCGCCCACCGTCCAGAACACGGCCGGCCAGCCCGCGGCCTCCACGATGAAGCTGCCGGCCAGCGGCGCGAGGATCGGGCTCACGCTGAACACGAGCATCAGCAGCGACATCAGCCGCGTGGCCTCGTGGCCGGTGTGCAGGTCGCGCACGACCGCGCGCGTGATGACGTTGGGCGCGCCGCCGCCCAGGCCCTGCACGAAGCGGAACACCAGCAGCGGGGCGATGCCGTGCGCGAGCGCGCAGCCGACGCTGCCGGCCACGAACAGGGCGATGCCCGCGTACAGCGGCGGCTTGCGGCCGAACATGTCCGAGGCCGGGCCGTACAGCACCTGGCTGATGGCGAACGACAGGAAGAACACCGTCAGGCTCAGCTGCACGGTGGCCGTGTCGGCGTGCAGCGCATGGCCGATGGCGGGCAGCGACGGCAGGTACATGTCGATGGCGAACGGGCCGATCGCCGACAGCAGGCCGAGGACGAGGGCGAGGCGAAGGAAACTGTGTCTCATGAGGGTGCGAAGTATGGGGCCGCGCGAGGCTCAGGGCGCGCGCCTGACGCGCGGGCCAGCCCGAAGGTGCGCGCCTGGGACAATGCGCGGGCGATGACCTCCCCCCAGCAAACCCTGGCCGACCTGCGCGCCGGCCGCCTCGCCGGCGCCACGCAGGTCGACCTGCGCCACTGCCAGCTCGACGAGTTCCCGCGCGAGCTGTTCGCGCTGGCCGACACGCTCGAGATGCTCGACCTGTCCGGCAACCCGCTGCGCACCTTGCCCGACGACCTGCCGCGCCTGCGCGCGCTGCGCACGCTGTTCTGCTCGGCCTGCGCGTTCGACACGCTGCCTGCCGTGCTGGGCCGTTGCGAGCGGCTCGACCTCGTCGGCTTCAAGGCCAACGCGATCGCGCGCGTGCCGGCCGAGGCGATCCACGCGAACCTGCGCTGGCTGATCCTCAGCGACAACCGCGTCGAGTCGATGCCCGACACCCTGGGCGCGTGCCATCGGCTTCAGAAGCTCGCGCTGGCCGGCAACCGGCTGGCCGCGCTGCCGCAGGGCATCGCCAACTGCGAGCGCCTGGAGCTGATCCGCCTGTCGGCCAACCGGTTCGAGTCGTGGGACGCCGCGCTGCCCGCCGGACTGCTCGCGCTGCCGCGGCTGACCTGGCTCGCCTACGCGGGCAACCCGTTCAACCTCGCGCAGGAGGCGCGGGTGTCGCAGGCCACGCCGATCGCAGCGATCCCGTGGTCGTCGCTGCGGGTGGGCGAGCTGTTGGGGCAGGGCGCGTCGGGGCACATCCACGCGGCGCGCTGGCACACGATCACGGGCGACGACCGGTCCGTGGCCGTGAAGCTGTTCAAGGGCGAGGTCACCAGCGACGGCCTGCCGGGCAGCGAGATGGCCGCGTGCATCGCGGCCGGTGTGCACGCGCACCTCATCGGCGTGGAGGGCCGCATCACCGGCCATCCGCTGGGCACGCAGGGCCTCGTGCTGGGCCTGATCCCGCCGCACTACCGCAGCCTGGCCGGGCCGCCCAGCCTGGCGAGCTGCACGCGTGACGTCTACGTGCCCGAACGCCGCTTCACGCCCGCGCAGGCGCACGCGATCGCGTCGGGCGCGCGTGACGCGCTCGCGCACCTGCACGCGCGCGGCCTGGTGCACGGCGACTTCTACGCCCACAACATCCTTGTGGACGGCGCGGGCCACGCGCTGCTGGGCGACTTCGGCGCGGCGTCGTTCCTGCCCGAGGACGACGCGGCGCGCCGCGACGCGCTGCTGCGCATCGACCGGCGCGCGGTGGCCGTGCTGGAGCAGGAGCTGGCCGCGCGCGTCGCCGCGTGAGGCCCAGGCGTGAGGCTCAGAGGCGCTCGAAGATCGCGGCGATGCCCTGTCCGCCGCCGATGCACATCGTGACCAGTGCGTAGCGCCCGCCCACGCGCTGCAACTCGTACAGCGCCTTGGTGGCGATAACCGCGCCCGACGCCCCGATCGGATGGCCCAGCGCGATGGCGCCGCCGTTGACGTTGACCTTCGCCAGGTCGAGGTCGAGCCCGCGCGCGACCGCGATGGCCTGCGCCGCGAAGGCCTCGTTGCTCTCGATCACGTCCATCTGCGACAGCTGCAGTCCGGCCTTCTTCAGCGCGAGCCGGGTCGCCGGGATCGGGCCTTCGCCCATGATCTCGTTGGGCACGCCGGCCACCGCGTAGGACGCCAGGCGCGCGATCGGCTTGTGGCCCGCGGCCGCCGCGACGCCGGCTTCGGCCAGCACGAAGAACGCCGCGCCGTCGTTCAGGCCCGACGCGTTGCCGGCGGTGACCGAGCCGTCCTTCTTGAACGCGGGCTTCATCTTGGCGAGCGCGTCGGCGGTGGTGGCGGGCTTGACGTGCTCGTCGGTGTCGAACACGGCCTCGCCCTTCTTGGTCTGCTTGACGACGGGCACGATCTGCGACTTGAAGCGGCCCTCGGCGATGGCGGCCGCGGCGCGCCGGTGCGACTCGGCGGCGAACGCGTCCTGGTCCTCGCGCGAGATGGCCCACTTGGTGGCCAGGTTCTCGGCGGTGATGCCCATGTGGCCGACGCCGAACGGGTCGGTGAGCGTGGCCACCATCATGTCGATCATCTTCGTGTCACCCATGCGCGCGCCCGAGCGCATGGCCGGCGACAGGTAGCCGCTGCGGCTCATCACCTCGACGCCGCCGCCGATGCCGACGTCGCAGTCGCCGAGCAGGATGTTCTGCGCCGTGGTGACGATGGCCTGCAGTCCCGACGAGCACAGGCGGTTCACGGTCATCGCCACCGAGTCCATGGGCAGGCCGGCCTGGATCGCGGCCACGCGCGCCACGTAGGCCGAGCGGCCTTCGGTGGGGATCACGTTGCCGACGGTCACGTAGTGGATGCGGGCCGCGTCGACGCCGGAGCGCTCGACGGCGGCCTTCATCACCAGGCCGCCGAGCTCGGAAGGCTCGATGTCGGCCAGCGAGCCGTTGAAGGTGCCGACGGCGGAGCGGGCGGCGCTGAGGACGACGACGTCGCGTTGGGTCATGGAAGTCTCCTGGAGAGTGGATGGAAGCGGGATCCGCCGATGGTAAGACTTGGACCCGCCCGCGGGTCGGGAGGCGCGTCCAGGCCCGTGCCTAGAATCCGGCAGCTTCGTTGGAGGAGACATCTGCATGCCGCGCCCGCGCTCGATCGCCCGACTCGCCCTGCGCATCCTGGCCGTGATCCTCGGCCTCGGGGGGCTGCTCGCGGCCTTCGCGCTGTGGCAGGTGCATCGCAGCGTGCCCACGCTCGATGGCGATGTCCGCCTGCCGGGCCTGCAGGCGCCGGTGACGGTGTCGCGCGACGCGCGCGGCACCGCCTTGCTCAAGGGCACGAACCGCCTCGACGTGGCGCGCGCGCTCGGCTTCGTGCACGCGCAGGAACGCTTCTTCGAGATGGACCTGACGCGCCGCTCGGCGGCCGGCGAGCTGTCGGAGCTGTTCGGCCCGCTGGCCCTCGAGCGCGACAAGAAGCGCCGCGTTCACCGGATGCGCGCGATGCTGACGGCGCGCTACGCCACGATGGACGCCGGCGAGCGGGCGCTGCTGCAGGCCTACGCCGACGGCGTCAACGCGGGCCTGGCGCAACTGGACGCCAGGCCGTGGCAGTACCTGCTGCTGCGCGCGCAGCCGCGCCGGTGGGAGCCGGTCGACTCGCTGCTGGTCGTGGGCGAGATGTACTGGATGCTGCAGGGTGAAGGCGTGGACGAGGCGCTGGAGCGGGCGCAGTGGAACGCGCCGGGCTGCGCGGCCGGCTCGCCGCTGGCACGCTGGCTGGCGCCCGAAGGCGGCGCGTGGGACGGGGCGCTCGACCGCTCCGTGCGGGAGCGCGCGCCGATGCCGGGGCCGGACGTGATCGACCTGCGCTCGACCGCGCCGATCCGCCCGCGTGCCGCGATCCTGTCCGACGACGAGCGTGACGACCGCCACGAGCCGGCCATCGGCAGCAACAACTGGGCGGTCGACAGCGCGCACAGCGTCACCGGCGACGCGATGCTGGCCAACGACATGCACCTGTCGCTGGGCGTGCCGGCGATCTGGTTCCGCGCGCAGTTCGAGATCGGCACGGGCGCCGCCGCCCTCCGCGCGGAAGGCGTCACGCTGCCCGGCGTGCCGGCGCTGGTGGTCGGCTCGAACGGCCACGTGGCCTGGGGCTTCACCAACAGCTACGGCGCGTGGTTCGAATGGGTGCAGGTGGGCGACAGGACCACGCGCATCGACGAGACGATCCACGTCAAGGGCGCGCCCGACGTCGTGCTGCCCGTCACCCTGTTCGACGGCATGCCGGTGATCGAGGATCACGGCCGTCACGCGCTCAATTGGGTGGCCGACCAGGGCGGCGCCTACAACCTGAAGCTGGACGACATGCTCGCGGCCACCGACGTCGACGCCGCCGTGCACGTGGCGGCGAGCGCGGGGATCCCGCAGCAGAACATCCTGGTCGCCGACGACCATGGCCACATCGCCTGGACGATCGCCGGCGTGCGCTTCGTCGACTCCTCGCGATTTGCGCGGCGCTCCGATGAAACGTTCCAGGCCACGCGCCGGCTGGTGATCCGCACGGGCACCGCGTCGCCGTACCTCGAGCGGCCGATCGACGGCCTGCTGTGGACGGCCAATGCCCGCGCCTACGGATCGACGGCCACGCTGCGCGGGATGCTGCAGACCCTGGTGGATCCGCCCGTGGCCAAGGTCGACGGCGCCGAAGACTTCGATGTGGACATCGGCGACGGCGGCTACGACCTGGGCGCCCGCGCGCAACAGATCGGCCAGCGCCTGCACGACACGGCCAGGTTCGACGAGAAGACGCTGGGCGCGATCCAGTTCGACGACGAGGCGCTGTTCATGAAGCCCTGGGCGACGCGCGTGGCAGCGGTGTCCGCGTCGCGTCCGGAGGTCGTCGCGCTGCTCGAGCGCTGGAACGGCCGCGCCGATGCCGACCAGGCCGCCTACCGCCTCGTCCGCGAGACCCGCCGCCGCACGCTGGACGCGCTCTGGAAGGCCTGGAGCACGCCGTTGATCGCGGCCGGCCAGTGTGCGAAGCGCGAGTACGACTGGCACGCCCGCTTCGAATATCCGGCCGAGGACGCGCTCGACGGCCGGCCTGCGCACCTGCTGCCGCGCGGCTTCGCGAGCTGGGATGCCTTCCTGCTCGCGCAGGTCGACGCCACCGTGTCCGACATGACCAACCACGGCACCCGGGCGTTGAGCCAGGCCACCTGGGGCGAGAAGAACGCCAGCCGCATCGGCCATCCACTGGCGCGCGCGCTGCCGGTGCTGTCGCGCTGGCTGGACATGCCGTCGGTGCCGCAGTCCGGCGACGCCAACATGCCGCACGTGGCCGCGCCGGCCTTCGGGCAGTCGGAGCGGCTGGTGGTGGCGCCGGGCCACGAGGAGCGGGCGACGCTGTCGATGCCGGGCGGCCAGAGCGGGCATCCGATGTCGCCCTACTACGGTGCCGGCCACGCCGACTGGGTGGCCGGCCGCGCCGTGCCGCTGCTGGCCGGCGCGGCGCAGCACGTGCTCACGCTGGGACCCTGAGAGCGGTTCCACGGTCGAGCAGCAGGCCGCGGCGGGGTGAATTGCTGCGCCCGGCCCGGTTCAAGTTCGGGGTGGCGGGGCCGATACCTGCAAGGATTGCCCGCCTTTTCGCGGGACTGCCCGACCCCGAGATCCTCCGTGCCGCAAGCCTCCTCCCACGCGCCGTCCCCGATGCCCGCTCCTCTGCCATCGGCCGAGTGGGCGACGTGGCGCCGCCTGGCGCAGGTCTACCTCGGCCGCGACACCGAGTCCGCCGAGATCCGTGCCCGCCTCGTCCAGTGGATGACCTTCGTGTCGCCCTGGCTGATGGGCACCAACATCGTCAGCTCGCTGCTGCTGGCGCTCACGCTGCCGGTGGTGGTCGCGCCGTGGCTGCGCTGGGCGTGGTGCGGCGCCATCTGCGCGCTGTGCGTGCTGGGGCTGGCCGGCTGGCTGCGCCATCGCCGCAAGGTGCCCACGCGGGTGAGCCCGAGCGTGGTTCGCAAGGCGATGGTGCACGCGGCGATCCTGGCCGCGCTGTGGTCCACGCTGCCGTGGACGGTCTTCCCGACGGCGGCCACGCCCGTGCAGATCCTCATCGCCGGCGTGATGCTGGGCCTGGTGGCCGGTGGCGGCTTCGTGCTGACGCCGGTGGCACCGGCCGCGGTCGTGTTCGCGGTGATCGTCGGTGCGTCCACGTCGGTCGCGGTCACGCGCATGAACGACGCGATGGCGCTGCTGCTGGCGGCGCTGATGGCCGGCTACACCGTCGTCACCTGCGCCGCCATCGCGCTGGGCGCGCGCCGCTCCGCGGGCGCGTTGCGCGCCGAGCGCGAGGCCGAGCGCCAGGGCCAGCTGGTGGCGCTGCTGCTCAAGGACTTCGAGTCGCAGTCGGCCGACGTCATGTGGGAGACCGACGCGTCCGGACGCCTCGTGCGCGTCACGCCCAAGCTGAGCGCGCTGATGCGCCTCGACGACGACACGGCCGCGAGCCGCCGCACCCTGCTCGGCTGGTTCGAGGGCCAGGCGCGCGACGCCGAGCACAAGCATGCGCTGGTGCTGCTGCGCCAGGCCTTCGGCCTCGGCCAAGCCTTCCGCCAGCGCGGCATCCCGGTGGTCGTGGGCGGCTCGCAGCGGCGCTGGTCGATCACGGCGCGTCCGCTGGTGGACGAGGCCGGCGCCGACCAGGGCTGGCGCGGCGTCATCACCGACATCACGATGGAGCACGACGCGCAGTCGCGCATGCAGCAGCTGGCGCTCGTCGATTCGCTCACCGGGCTGGCCAACCGCACGCAACTGCGCGACAAGATGCAACTCAAGCTCGACGCCGCCACGCGCCGGCCGGCCGCGCTGCTGTGCCTGAACATGGACCACTTCAAGCGCATCAACGACATGTTCGGCCACGCGGCCGGCGACACCGTGCTGCGCGAGACGGCCCGCCGGCTGCGCAAGCTGGTGCGGGCCTCCGACGTGGTGGCGCGCGCGGGCGGCGACGAATTCGCCGTGCTGCTGGACGACATCCCCGGCGAGGACGAGGCCCTGCGCTTCGGCCAGCGCGTGGTGGCCGAGCTCAACCGGGGCTTTCCCAGCGACGCCGGCGTGATCAGCAGCAGCGCCAGCGTGGGCGTGGTCACCATCCCGGCCCACGGATCGACCGTGGACGAACTGCTGGCCAACGCCGACCTCGCACTGAGCACCGCCAAGGCCGCGGGCCGCGCGCGGGTGGAGATGTTCCGCACCGACATGGGCGAACGGCTGCGCCTGCGCATGACGATGGAGCGCGACCTGCGCCAGGCCATCGCGCGCGACGAGCTGCGCCTGCACTGGCAGCCGCAGGTGGACACCCGCGACTGGCGCGTCAGCGGCTGCGAGGCGCTGCTGCGCTGGCAGCACACCGACCTCGGCCTGATCCCGCCGATGAACTTCATTCCGATGGCCGAGGAGACCGGCCTGATCGTCGAGCTCGGCGAATG
>OUNM010504979.1_pt1 | contig 12818 bp, 10 predicted proteins | sample 1769961 | NCBI WGS metagenome assembly OUNM01 (sample SAMEA3914820, study PRJEB12502) | metagenome | biome: forest; material: soil | place: USA | collected 2012-03-12 | depth 0.3 m | reverse complement strand
TTCATGGACGAGGCCGACGCGATCCGGATGGCCAACGACACCGAGTACGGCCTGGTCTCTTACGTCTACACCCGCGACCTCGCTCGCGGCCTGCGGGTCAGCGAGCAGCTCGACTCCGGCATGGTCGGCCTCAACCGCGGCGTCGTCTCCGACCCCGCCGCCCCCTTCGGCGGCACCAAGCAGTCCGGCATCGGCCGCGAGGGCGGCCACGAGGGCATGCTCGACTACCTGGAGTCGAAGTACGTCGCCGTCACCTGGTGAGCTGATCGGCCGGGCCGGGTGCGGCCCGGCCGAGGACGTCATACGGACGGTGGACCCGCTTCCACCGTCCGTATGACGTCACGCGACTATCGGGCGGCCCAGTACGACGCGTCCGCCTTCGACGCGGCGAGCTCCTCGGCGTTCGCGAAGCCGGGGGCCATCGAGGCCGAGGTGCCGGGCAGGTACTGGTGGTGGTCGATGTCGAGCAGCCGGATCCAGCTCTGCTGCCCGAAGGTGAGCGCGATGCAGCAGCCGAGCTCCACGAGCTCGGGCTCGGTGAAGTGGGCGTGCAGGCGGTCCCAGAGCCCGTCGCGGTCCTGCTCGTTCCAGGCGATGGCCTGGGCGTAGGCGAGCGCGGCCTTCTGCCGCTCGTCGAACTTGTCCGACGTCTCGAAGTTCAGCAGGTCGTCGTACTGCCCCTCGACCAGCCCCTCCTCGCTGCCCTTGATCGAGCGCTGGTTGCCGCAGAACTCGCAGGTCACCGTCCGCGAGATGTACACGCGGCACAGCTCCTTGATGGAGTGGTCGCAGACGCCGTTGCGGAACGTCGCCGCCCACTGGTCGGCGAATCCCCAGAACGCCGCCGGCACGTGGGCCCGGACCGCGCTGCTCTCCGGTCGCGGCGTCCCCTCCCGGGCGCACCGGTCCATCTCGGCCTGCATGCGCTCGTCCATGTCCTCGTACGGAACATAGGAGATGCGGGGCTTGGTCATGTACTTCCTCCTCCTGTCGTGGTGGTTTCGAGACGGTTGCCGCGCAACCTGCTCAACCACCGTCGGCTTCGATGGCCCTGACGATGGCGTCGGCGTCGAGCGGCAGGTCCCGCACGCGTACGCCGAGGGCGCGGTGGACCGCGTTCGCGATCGCGGCCGCGGTCGGACCCTGGGCCGCCTCGCCCGCGCCGACCGACGGTGCGGCCGAGTCGACCAGGTGGACGTCGACCTGCGGCGCGTCGCGGAAGGTGAGGATCGGGTAGAGCTCCCAGTCGGACGTGGTGATCCGGCGCCGGTCGAAGCGCACCCGCTCCTTGGTGGTCCAGCTGGTCGACTGGGTGGCGCCGCCCTCCAGCTGGTTGCGCGCGCCGTCGGGGTTGACGACCGTGCCGATGTCGGCGACGACGGTCAGCCGGCGGACGTCCACCGAGGACTCGACGGCGACCTCGGCGACGACGGCGCACCAGGCGCCGGTGTCCTTGTAGCGCGCGAAGCCCAGTCCCCGGCCGACGTTCTCCGGCAGCGGCTGGTCCCAGCCGGACAGCCGGGCGGCCGTCTCGACGACGTGCACGGCCCGCGGGTCGGAGAGGTGGGCGAGCCGGAACGCCACCGGGTCGGCGGCCGCGTGTTCGGCCAGCTCGTCCATGAAGCTCTCGATCGCGAACACGTTGAGGTAGGCGCCGAGCGCACGCATCGCCGAGGTGCGCAGCGGCGTTGTGGCCTTGCGGTGCCCGACCACGCGCCTGGGTCCGACGTCGTAGATCGGGACCGCGTTGCGGGTCGTACCGCCGCCGGCGGCCAGCGGCGGGTCCGTCGGCGGGGGCAGCGGCACCGCGCCGGTCAGATGGGCGCCGGCCAGCAGCCCGGGGACGCCGCGGTAGAGCGGTCGCGCGGTGTGGCCCTGGCTCCAGACGTCGTAGGACCACCCGGTGATCCGGCCGTCGACCAGCGCGGCCGACACGGTCGCGGTCATCGCCGACGAGAGCGGCCCCCAGGTCAGCTCGTCGGGTCGGGTCCACCGCGTCAGCACCGGGTGCCCCGGCACCGCGCGGGCCAGCAGCACCGCGTCGAAGGCCGCGTCGTCGGCGGCGTTGTGGCCGTAGCAGCCCGCGTTCTCGACGTGCTCGACATCGACGGCCGCCGGGTCGAGCGCCAGCGCGGACGCGATCGCGAGGCGCAGGGGGTGGATGCCCTGGCTGTGGCTCCACACGTGCACGCCGGCCTCGTCCCACCGCGCCATCCCGGCGCTCGGTGCGATCGAGGCGTGCACCAGGAACGGCTTGGAGTACGACGCCCTCAGCGTGGTCCCCGGCACGCCCTCGTCGAGCACCTCGATGTCCTCGTGCGGGCCGGTGCGCAACCAGTCCGGCAGGTCATCCTCGTCGGGGAGGGTGTCGGTCTCGGCCCACGCGCAGTCCCGGGTCAGCCGCTCGAGGGCGCGGTCGACGTCGACCTCGCGCTCCCCGACCACGCCGACGAACGAGCCGTCGCGCACGAGGGACACCCCCGGCGCCTTCCAGTCCTCGTCGAGCTCCACCAGCCGCGCGCCCGGGGACGGCGGGCGCAGCACCCGCCCGTGGAGCAGTCCGTCCGGCCGCAGGTCGGCGAGGTAGCGCGGCCGGCCGAGCACCTTGTCCGGCAGGTCCAACCGCGCCTCGCTGCGCCCGACGGCCACCGCCGGCGGCGGGTCAGCTGGCATCGCCCGGGTCAGGTCGGTGAGCGGGTCGAGCGCGGCGATGCGCGCGACGTACCCCTCGTCCACCGGTCCGGCCAGCGCCCGGACCACCGCGCCGACATGGCGGAGCGCAGGCCCGGACTGGAGGACCGACAGGCTGCCGGCGGTCAGCCCCTCGTCGGGGCCGTCCGCGGTGCGGGCCGCGACCATCCGGATCGCCGGCAACGGAAGGCAGAGCGCGTCCGCGGCGATCTGGGCGAGGGCGGTGAGGATGCCCTGGCCGAGCTCGACCTTGCCGACGTGCACCTCGACGACGCGGCCGTCCGCGGTGACCGTCAGCCAACTGCCGAGCCAGGGGTTGCTCACGACGTGCGCGGGGTGGTCGCTCATCCGAGCTCCCGGGCGGCGAGCACCGCCTCGACGATCCGCCGCTGGGCGCCGCACCGGCACAGGTTGCGGTCCAGTGCCTCGGCGACCCGATCGGCGTCGGCGCCCGGCTCGTCGTCCAGCAGGGCCGCCGCGCGCACGACGATCCCGGAGATGCAGAAGCCGCACTGTGCGGCCTGGTGGTCGAGGATCGCCCGCTGCACCGGATGCGGTACGCCGTCGCGCGACAGTCCCTCGACCGTGGTGACCGACCGTCCCTCGACCTGCCAGAGCGGGGTCTGGCAGGAGGGCATCACCGTGCCGTCGACCAGGACGAAACAGGCGCCGCACAGGCCCTGCCCGCACCCGAACCGGCTGCCGACCAGGCCGAGCTCCTCGCGCAGCACGGTCAGCAGCGGGGTCTCCCCGTCGCTCGCGACGGAGACGGCCTCGCCGTTCATGGTCAGCTCCATCAGGCGAAGACCTCCGGATGCTGCGCGAGCTCGATCCGGGTGCGTCGGATGTGCCCCTCGACGAACCGCTCCGCGTCCACGGCGTCGCGCCGCACCACCGCGTCGAGGATCAGCCGGTGCTCGGCGTTCACGATCCACATCCGGCTCTGGCCGCCGAGGGCGACGTAGGTCCGACGGTAGGGCTGGGTCGAGTTCCACAGCCGGACGATGTTCTGGTTGAGCGGGTCGATGTCGCAGCCGCTGTAGGTGAGCATGTGGAACTCGCGGTCGAGGTCGAGGAACTTCTCGAGGTCGTCGTTCCCCTCGATCCGGCGCTGCACCTCCTCGAGCTCCTGGTGCGCGGCCGCGTCGAGCCTCGGCAGGCTCTCGACGAGGGCGATCGGCTCGAGCCGCTCGCGCATCCGGTAGATCACCTCGACCTCGTGCTGGCTCAGGCGCGGCACCCGCGCGCCCTTGTGCGGCTCGTGCTCGGTCAGCCCCTCGGCCTCGAGCATGCGCAGCGCCTCGCGCACCGGCAGCCGGCTCGCGCCCAGTCGCGCGGCGATCTCCTCCTGCCGGATGCGGTCGCCGGGTTTCAGGTCGCCGCCGAGGATGGCCTCACGGAGGTACGCCGCCACGCGGCTGCTCCCGACATCAGTCATGTGGCCCATCCTGACGAGCAGAGCTCTCCCTGTCCCAGGCCTTGCCGCCCGGGTAGGAGACCAGCTCGAACTGCATGCCCCACGGGCTGAGGAAGTAGATCCAGCGGTTGCCCTCGGCCGGGCCCTTGCTGGCCGTCGGGCCGGCCAGCACGCGTACCCCGTGCGACTCCAGGTGGGCGACGGCGGCGTCCAGGTCGTCGACGTACAGCGCGACGTGGTGGCCGCCGATGTCGCTGTTGCGCGGGATCGCGTCGCGCTGGTCCGGCGAGGTGTAGTGGAACACCTCGAACACGGCCTGGTCGCCGCAGCGGAACCACCGGTTCTCCACCATCTCCGCGCGCGGGTGCACGTTGAGGTGGGTGAGCATCCAGTCGTCGCCGTCCTCGAACCGGAACGGGCCGAGCGAGTAGAGGTACTCGCAGCCGAGCACGTCGACCAGGAAGCGGTGCGCCTCATCGAGGTCGGGCACCGTGAACCCCACGTGGTCCATCCGGCGCAGCCCCGGCATCGGCATCAGGTACCCCTTTCGGATCCGATTCGTGCGAGGCGAGTAGCAAACCACGCCTTGGAGCGTGACGTCCACCGCCCTCACATGTAGATTTTGGATCCGATCCTGTGTCATCGTGCTGCCGAGCGAAGGAGACTCCATGCCCGAGCACCACCCCCTCGAACCCGCCGCACCGTGGGTCGAGGTCGTCGCCACCGAGGCCGACTGGGACGCCGCCGACCCGCACCTGCTGCGCACCATCTACGCCCAGCTGGTCTGGATCCGGACCTTCGAGCAGTACGTGCTCGACCTCGCCGCCGGCGGCCTCATCCACGGCCCGGCCCACTCGAGCATCGGCCAGGAGGGCGGCGCGGTCGGCTCGGTGCTCGCGCTCACCAGCGAGGACTCCGTCAACGGCTCGCACCGCGGCCACCACCAGTTCCTCGCCAAGGCGCTTCACCACGTCGAGCCGAAGGGGCTCGACCCGCTGGAGGCGCCGTCCGAGCAGGTGCGCGACGTACTCCTCCGCACCCTCGCCGAGATCTGCGGGCTGGACCGCGGCTGGAGCCACGGCCGCGGCGGGTCCATGCACCTGCAGTGGAAGGAGGCCGGCGCGATGGGCACCAACGCCATCGTCGGCGGCGGCGTCCCGCAGGCGGCCGGCTTCGCGTGGTCGCACCGGCACTCCGGGGGTGACGCCGTCTCGGTCTCCTACTTCGGTGACGGCGCGGTCAACATCGGCTCCACGCTCGAAACGATGAACCTGGCCGCCGCCTGGTCGCTGCCGGTCTGCTTCTTCATCGAGAACAACCAGTACGCCGTGTCCACCTCGGTCCACGAGTCGACCGCCGAGCCGCGCCTCTCCGCTCGCGGCCTCGGCTTCAGCATCGCCAGCTGGAAGGTCGACGGCATGGACCCGCTCGCGGTCCACCTCGCGATGACCGAGGCCGTCGAGCACATGCGCCGCGGCCGCGGCCCGACCGTCGTCGAGGTCGACACCTACCGCTTCTTCCACCAGAACGGCGGCTTCGCCGGCAGCGCGTTCGGCTACCGCGACAAGGCCGAGGAGCGGGCCTGGCGCGAGCGCGACCCGCTCAAGCAGACGGCCGGCCACCTCGAGCGCCGCGGCATCATGACCGCCGACGAGATCGCCGACGCGATCACGCGGGCGAAGGCCGTCATGGAGGAGATCGGCAGCGAGCTGGTCGAGCCAGTGCCCGGCGGCAAGCCCGGCCAGCGCCGGATCCGGCCGGCCGAGTGGCCCGACCCCGACTGGGTCGACGTCGGCGTCCGCGGCGACCTGTCGGAGTTCGACGACGCTCGCGTGGTCGACCCGGCCGGCTTCGCCGTACCCGTGCAGGAGACGAAGTTCATCGACTCCGTCGCCGCCGTGATGGCCCGCCGGATGGAGACCGACCCGGGTGTGGTCGTGATGGGCGAGGACGTGCACCGGCTCAACGGCGGCACCAACGGCGCCACCCGCGGCCTGCCGGACCGGTTCCCCGGCCGCATCCTCGGCACCCCGATCAGCGAGAACGCGTTCGCCGGGCTCGCCGGCGGCATCGCCCTCGACGGCCGCTACACGCCGGTCGTCGAGTTCATGTACGCCGACTTCATGTGGGTCGCCGCCGACCAGCTCTTCAACCAGATCGGCAAGGCCCGGCACATGTACGGCGGCGGGTCCGGCGTGCCGCTCGTGCTGCGCAGCAAGGTGGCGATGGGCACGGGCTACGGATCGCAGCACTCCATGGACCCGGCCGGGATCTTCGCGACCAACCCGGGCTGGCGGATCGTCGCGCCCTCCACGCCGTACGACTACGTCGGGCTGATGAACGCCGCGCTCACCTGCCAGGACCCGGTCGTCGTGCTGGAACACGTCGACCTCTACAACTCGTCCGGGCCCGGCCCGGTCGACGACCTCGACTACGTGCTCCCGGTCGGCAAGGCCGTCGTACGCCGTCCCGGCTCCGACGTCACCGTGCTGACCTACCTCGGGATGGTGCCGTTCGCGCTGGAGGCGGTCGAGGAGTTCGGCCAGGTCGACGCGGAGGTGATCGACCTGCGCTGGCTGGACCGCGCGAGCATCGACTGGGACCTCATCGAGGAGTCCCTCACCAAGACGAACCAGGTGCTGATCGCCGAGCAGGGCGCGGTCGGCACGTCGTACGGCGCCTGGCTCGCCGACGAGATCCACCGCCGGTTCTTCGACCTCCTGGACGCGCCCGTGCGGCGGGTCACCGGTTCCGAGGCCTCGCCGAGCATCAGCAAGGTGCTCGAGCGCGCGGCCATCGCCCAGAAGGACGAGGTCATCGCCGAGCTCACCGAGATCGCGAGGTACTGACATGCCCCGGGTGATGCGGATGCCGGAGGTCGCCGCGAACGCGACCGAGGCCGTGCTCGCGGAGTGGCTCGTGACGGAGAACGCCGAGTTCGCCGCCGCTGACGCGATCGCGACCGTCGAGACGGAGAAGGCGGTCGTCGACGTGGAGGCCGACGACGCCGGTGTCGTGCTCAAGACCCTGGTGCGGCCAGGGTCCCAGGTCGAGGTCGGGGCGCCGATCGCGGTCCTCGGTACGCCGGGCGAGTCGGTCACCGACCTCGACGCGCTCCTCGTCGAGCTCGGGGTCGCGGTTGCCACCGCACCCGTGGTCCCCGAGCGCCGCGAGGTGCCGGAGCCCCCTGTCGAGCGCCGCGACGCCCGGGTGTTCGCCAGCCCGCTGGCGCGCAAGATCGCGAAGGACGCGGGACTCGCCGTCGAGGACCTGGTCGGTACCGGGCCGCGGGGCCGGATCCTGCGCCGGGACGTCGAGGCCGCCATCGCGGCCCCGGCGGTTGCGACCCCGGCGGTTGCCGCCCCGGCGGTCCAGGCGCCCCACCCAGCCGTGGCGAGCGCCGGCACCACGACTGCCGCCCGGGAGGTCCCGCACTCCCGCCTGCGCCGGGCGATCGCGTCCCGGCTGGTCGAGAGCAAGCAGACCGCCCCGCACTTCTACGTCCGTGCCACGGTGCGGGCCGAACGGTTGCTCGCGCTGCGCGCCGAGCTCAACGAGGGCGCCGAGACCCGGGTGTCGGTCAATGACCTGCTCGTGAAGGCGGTCGCCGCCGCGCACCTCCGGGTGCCGGAGATGAACGTCGTCTGGACACCGGACGCGGTCCGCACCTTCGACACGGTCGACGTGGCCGTCGCGGTCGCGACCGAGCGTGGCCTGGTCACCCCCGTGGTGCGCGACGTGGCGTCACTGCCGGTCGGTGCCGTCGCCGCCCGGGTGCGCGACCTCGCCGCCCGCGCCCGCGACGGGAGGCTCCGGCAGGACGAGCTCGAGGGCGGGACGATCAGCGTCACCAACCTCGGGATGTACGGCGTGGAGGAGTTCGACGCGATCATCAACCCACCGCACGCGGCGATCCTCGCGGTCGGCGCCGTGCGCGCCGAGCCGGTGGTCGAGCAGGGCGCGGTCGTGCCCGGCCAGGTGATGACGGTGACGCTGTCCGTCGACCACCGCCCGGTGGACGGCGTGGTGGCGGCCCGGTGGCTCGCGGCGCTCGTGGACCTGCTGGAGCACCCCGTGCGGATCCTCGCCTGAGCTCAGGTGGGACCCATCACCGCCAGGGGGTCCAGCCCGAGCGACGTGAGCACCACGCGCGCGGCGTTGCGCCCCGGCCGGCCCGAGACCGAGCCTCCGGGGTGCACCGTCGACCCGGTGAGGAACAGGCCGGGCACGTCGGTGTCGTAGCGCTGCCACCCGGAGACGGTTGCTCCGTCGAGCAGGAACTCGCCCCCGTGGCACGAGCCGCCCAGGTTCTGCGGATTGTGCGCTGCGACGTCGAGCGGCGACTCGGTGCGCATCGCCAGGATGTCGTCCGCCGCCAACCCCGTGGCGGTCCGGCGCACGAGGTCGACGATCCGCGCGCCGTACTCGTCCTTCTCCGCATCCCAGTCCCGGCCGCCGGAGAGCTCCCACGGCGCGATGGTGAGGATCTTGAAGGTCCCACCGCCGCCCGGCGGGCGGCGGCCGGGATCGACGACGGTCTGGTTCACGACGAGCAGCCACGGGTCGTCGGCGTCCCACTCGCCGGCGGCGAACCGGTCGAGGTGGCGTACGACGCCGTCGGCCGTGCCGAGGCCAGCGGCGGCGGTCGCGATCCCGGACTCGCCGAAGCCGAGGTCACCGCGCAGCGCGGCGTGGACCGCGAGCACGCTCAGACCGGGGCGCCAGGCGTCCCGGGCGAGCGCGAGGTCGGCGGTCGGCGGTGCGCCGCGGAGCAGGCCGGGGAGCTGTGCCAGGTGGCCGCCGGCCACGACCGCGCGGTCCACCCGGATCCGGTGGTCGCCGACCCGGACCGCCTGGGCGCCGTCCGTGCCGGTCTCGATCCCGGTCACCGCGGCGGAGCAGACCACCCGCCCGCCGTGCGAGTCGATCACCCGGATCAGCGCGTCGGGCAGCGCCTGGCTGCCGCCGAGCGGTGTCGTCCACCCGAAGTCGAGCCGGCCGGCCGCCAGGGACGACGGGAGGAACCCGGTCCCGGGGCGGCGGGGATCCTGGATCGTGGCCATCGCGAGCCAGATCAGGAACGACCGCACCACGGGGTGCTCGAACCGGTCGTGCACGACGTCCCACGCGCTGCGCCGGCGCAGGTCGACGTAGCGCCGCGTCGTGTCGTCGTCCTGCTGCGGGAGGTGCGAGCTCCAGCGTCCGTGGGCCGCGGCCAGGCCGCCGCGCCACTCCTGGATCAGCGCCTCGAAGGCCCGAGCGTCGGCCGGTGACCACCGGGCGAGCTCGTCGGCCGTGCCCGCCAGGTCGCGGTGCATGACGAGGACGTCACCGTCGGGCTGCGGCATCACGACGGCCGGGTCCGTGGCGAGGTAGGTGAGGCCGTGGTCGGCCACCAGGCCGAGCTCGTCGTCGCGGATCAACGGGTTGTTCTGGATCAGCACATGGGCGCTGCTGCACGAGTCGTGGGCGAACCCGGCGAGGGTCAGCTCCTCGGTGCGGGTGTTGCCGCCGGGCTCGGCGTTCGCCTCGAGCACCAGCACCCCGAGCCCGGCCCGGGCGAGGTAGGCCGCGCACACGAGCGAGTTGTGCCCGGCGCCGATCACGACGACCTCGGCCCGGTCGGGGAGGTCCGGGACCGGGGTTTTGGTGGGGATGGGAAAATCCGGGCGTGAGCTGCTCATGACCCCGAGGGTGCCCTCGACCACAACCGTTTGCAACAAACCGGCGGCAATCCGGGACCGCTGGACCGTGCGAGTTTTGCGCTGAAGGCAGGAGTTCTGCCCGGGTGCTTGACAGACTGTGGCGCCGTTCACAAGACTGCGGGAGCCGCAATCGATTGCGGCATCATCGAGGAGGAAGAATGTCGCACGTTTCGCTTCGCCGCGGCTGGGTGGCCGCGGCCCTGACCGGTGTGCTGACGCTCGGAATGACAGCCTGTGGCGGTGACGACTCGGGTAGCGCCGATCCCGACGCTCCCATCCAGATCGGTACCTCGCTCCCGCTCACCGGCGAGTTCTCGCAGCCCGGGCAGGCGGCCGAGCAGGGCTACAAGGTCTGGCAGAAGATGGTCAACGACGCGGGCGGGCTGCTGGGCCGCGACGTGGAGCTGACCATCAAGGACGACGCGTCCAACCAGAACACGATCGTCGCCGACTACAACGCGCTGGTCGGCCAGGACAAGGTGGACCTCCTTCTCGGGACCTTCTCCTCGCTGCTGAACCTGCCGGCCTCCGCCGTGGCGGAGAAGGCGCAGATGCTCTACGTCGAGCCGGCCGGCGGTTCGCCGGACATGTTCAACCGTGGGTACAAGTACCTCTTCTTCGCCCAGCAGGCCACCGCCGACAAGCAGGGCAAGGTCTTCGCCGAGTGGGTCGCGTCGCTGCCCGAGGGCGAGCGACCGAAGACGGCGGCGTACCCGACCCTGGACGACCCGTTCGCCGCGCCGAACGTCGAGGGCATCAAGGGGATCCTCGAGGCGGCCGGCATCAAGACGGTCTACGAGGAGACCTACGCGATCGACACCAAGAACTTCGACACGATCGTGTCCGCCATGAAGGCCGCCAACCCCGACCTCGTCGTGCACGGGGCGCAGTTCGAGGACGGCATCGGCCTCACCCGCTCGATGCTCAAGGCGGGATTCACCCCCGACATGTTCTACGAGACCAACGCGCCGTCCTTCGGCTCGCAGTACTCGGACGGCATCGGGATCGAGAACACCGAGGGCGTCTTCTACGCCGTCAGCCACTCGCCCGAGGCGAGCACGCCGGGCAACGCGGAGTTCGTCGCGGCGTACCACGACATGTACGGCGAGGGCGAGGTGCCCGAGGACGCCGCGGACGCGTTCGCCGCCGGCCAGGTGCTGCAGGCCGCGGTCGAGGGCGTGGGCAGCATCGACGACCAGCAGGCGTTGGCCGACTGGCTGCACGCGAACAAGGTCGACACGATCCTCGGCCCGCTCTCGTGGGACGACACGGGTGCTCCGACCGGTGAGTTCCTGATCGGTCAGTGGCAGAACGGCAAGCCCGAGATCGTGCTCCCCGACAACGCCGCGACCGCCGAGGTCGAGGCCGGATGGCACCCGGGAGGCGCTGGCTGATGACGGAGTTGCTCCAGACCCTTCTCCTCGGCCTGCTGCTGGGCGGCGTGTACGCCCTGGCCGCGAGCGGGTTGACCCTGATCTTCGGCGTGATGCGGGTGATCAACATCGCCCACGGTGCGTTCGTGGTCCTGGCTGCCTTCATCACGTACTGGCTCTGGGACTCGTTCGGCATCGACCCGCTGCTCGCCATCGTGATCACCACCCCGATCGTGTTCGCGATCGGCTGGGTCACCTACAAGGTCGTGGTCTCCCCGATCCGCACCGCACCGATGGCATCGACCGTGCTGCTCACGTTCGGCCTGGCGCTGGTGCTGGAGGGTGCGATGGGGGAGATCTGGGGCAACAACTCGACAGCGATCCGGCCGTCGTACGCCGACGAGTCGTTCACCATCGGTGGGATCTTCCTGCCGAAGGCACAGGTGTACGGCGGCCTGATCGCGGTCCTGGTCCTGGTCCTGCTCTGGCTGGTCCTGACCAGGTCGTGGCTCGGCCGGGCCATTCGCGCAGCGGCGACCAACCCGTCGTCGGCCGAGCTGGTCGGCATCAAGGTCGCGTCGGTAGCGGCTCTGGTGTTCGCGATCGGGATCGGCGCCGCCGGCGCCGCCGGTGCGATCACCGGCGTGCTCTACCCGTTCGTCCCGGGCTCGCACTACCAGTGGATCGCCCGCCTGCTGGCGATCGTGGTGCTCGGCGGCCTGGGCAGCCTCAACGGCGCCGTCCTCGGGTCGCTGCTGTTCGGCATCGCCGAGACGATGACGGCGGCGTACTGGTCGCCGTCGTGGGCGACCGCGGTTCCGTACGCCATCGTCTTCGCCGTGCTGCTGATCCGGCCCCAGGGCCTGCTCGGCACCCGACTCCGAGAGGACGCCGTCGCGACATGACGACACCTGCCTCCCTCAACGTCTCGCCCGCGGCCACCTCGGCCCCGTCGAGGTGGCTCCAGCCGATCTGGCTCGGCCGGCTGGTCGCACTGGCCGCGGCGATCCTGCTGGTCGTCTACCCGCTGGTGAGCGACGACGTCTACTACCAGAACATGATCATCCTCTCGCTCGTCTTCGCCGTCGGTGCGAGCGGGCTGAACATCATCTCGGGATTCGCCGGCTACATCTCGCTCGGCCAGGGCGCCTTCATCGGCCTCGGCGGCTACACGATCGGTGTCCTCGCCACGAAGTTCCCCGACCAGAACCCCTGGCTGTGGGTCCCTGTCGCCGGCCTGACGGCGGCCCTGGTCGCGCTCGTGCTCGGCCTGGTCTCGCTGCGCTCGCGCGGGCCGTCGTTCGTGATCATCACCGTGGCGTTCCTGTTCCTGGTCCAGGTGATCGCGGTCAACTGGGTCTCGCTCACCAACGGCACGGCCGGCCTGACCCTCCCGCTCCCGACGTGGGACCGCGACATCATGAACTGGCCGTTCTACTACGTGCTGGTCGGCATCCTCGCGCTCCAGCTCCTGATGACCTGGTGGATCCGGCGTACCAAGCTGGGCATGGGCCTGATCGCGATCCGCGAGGACGAGACCAAGGCGGCGACCATCGGCATCAACCTGCCGACGGAGAAGATCCTCGCGTTCATGGCCAGCACCGTGTTCGTCGGCATGGCCGGGGCGGTCTC
>OUNM010179419.1_pt1 | contig 12819 bp, 13 predicted proteins | sample 1769961 | NCBI WGS metagenome assembly OUNM01 (sample SAMEA3914820, study PRJEB12502) | metagenome | biome: forest; material: soil | place: USA | collected 2012-03-12 | depth 0.3 m | reverse complement strand
CTCGCCCCACGACGGCCCTCCGTATCGCGGGAAGCCAGGGGGGCGTTTTGGCTCGCCTCAAGCGTGGGATTCCTCAGCTTTGCCGTGTTCGGATTCTGCCTTTCGCTCGCGCCCGGCTACTTCGCCGTCGTCGTGCACGCCGATTCCCGCCCCATGACCGGTCTGCTCGCCGGACTGACGCTCGGAGCGTCCGCGCTCAGCCAACTGTTGACCGTCCGCGGCCGTTTCGCGGTGCCCACCGGGTTGGCGGTCTTGGGGGTTTCCATTGTGCTGGTCGGCGCGGCGGCATCCCTGTCGAGTCCGGTGCTGCTGGTGGCAGCGAGCCTGGCCGCAGGGGTAGGGCAGGGGATCGCCTTCCGGCTGGTGTTCAATGACGTTGCCAGCAAGGTGGAAGCGGCACGGCATGCGCAGATCATCAGCACCGTCTATGTCATCACCTACCTCGGCAGCGCCGTGCCCGTCATCGGGTTGGGCCTGGCTGCCTCGGTCATCGGGCTGGGCGCCGCTGCCAGCTATTTCACTGTGGTGTGCGGGCTGGCAGCGACGGTGCTCGCTGTCGTATCCCTCCGCAGGGTGCTCCGCAAGGGCTGACCGGCGGACGATCCGGCGGGCACCACGTTCGCAAAGATTGATTTGCAAAGAAAGTCTTGCAAAGATTTCTTTGCAAGAGTAGCGTTTCCGGCATGGACAAGGTTCAAGAGCCGGAATTCCCCGTCCGCAAGGTCGATACGGCATCCCTCAAAGCGCTCGCGCACCCGCTGCGCGTCCAGATCCTCGAGATGCTGTCCCGTTACGGGCCGCAGACCGCCTGCAGCCTGGCCGAATTGCTCGATGAATCCAGCGGCGCCACGAGCTACCACCTGCGGCAACTTGCCAAGTTCGACTTCGTCCAGGAGGTCCAAGGCAAGGGGACGGCGCGGGAGCGGTGGTGGGAGCGGCCCAGGGGAGCCATCCAGATCACGTCGCCCGAGTTGGCACATTCACCGGCAACGCAGGAGGCATCGCGGCTGGTAACCCGCGAGTTCGAACGCAGCAGGCAGGCCGTTCTCGCCGACTTCATGGCACACGGCATGGACTCCCTGGACGAAGACTGGCTCGACGCGGCCATCGTCAACACGGCCAATGCCCGGATGTCGGCCGAGCAGCTCGGCCGCTATGCCCGCTCCATGGAAGCCTTCGCCCGCAATCTTCTGGAGGAGATCCGGAGCGAACCCGAGGCGGACGATGCCCGCCCGGTGCAGATCCATTTCAACGCATTCCCCATCCTGGGCGTCCCGGCGTGGGCCGGAGACAAGAAATCCCGCGACGCCAGGTCGCACGCAGCAGCCACCGAAGGGAAAGAGTCATGAGCATTGCCACCGCACCATGCGGCACCTACCGCCGGCCCTCCATGCTGGAGTCGGCGGCCGCCGGAATCGGAACCAGCCTGGTTTCGTGGGCCGAGCGCAGGCGCTACATTCCTCCGGTCGACCCGGCCATGCAGCGGGCCGCGCTCACGCGCCGGCAGGAACTCGGTGATTTGCGCCAGGACGCCATGGGGGCCGCACACTCGGGCCTCGAGCCGCGCCACTGAGCTAAGTCGAGCGACGGCAGAATCGCCCGCTAAGTCAACCGCTATTCGGGCAGCGGCCCGTGGTTGCCCTGGATGTGGGCGAAGACCAGAGTGGTCTCGGTGTGGCCCACCACGGGGTCCGTGGCGAGGTTGTCCAGGACCCAGTCGCGGAGGTCGTCGGTGTTGGCCACGGCGATGTGCAGCAGGTAGTCCACGGAGCCCGAAGTGTGGAACGTGGAGATGACTGCAGGGAGGGCGGGAACCCGGGCCGTGAACCGGTCGATCTGGTCGCGGTCATGGGCGCGCAGGCGCACGGCGATCAGAGCCTGGACCGAGCGGCCGATTGCCGGGAGGCTGAGGACGGCTTCAAAACCCTCGATGATGCCGCGTTCGGAAAGTGACCGCGTCCGCATGAGCGCCGTTGATGGCGCAATTCCGACGAGTTCGGCCAGTTGCTTGTTGGAGATCCGGGCATCGTCAACCAAAGCCGCGAGGATGCGTTCGTCGATCGCATCCAAGGGCTCGCTGATGCCGACGGGCCGAACGTTCTTCGGGGTGGTGGTCACGGATCCTCCTGAAAGTGCTGTCTGTTCATCATAGGTGCCAGTTTCCACTCAATCCATTCATTTGCACTGTCAATCTCCGAATTATTGCCAGATACTGACCGAATTCAACGGTGAATAATTCAAGGAGAGCAGTGACAGCCATAGATACACTCGCAGTCCACGCCGGCCGGACGGGACTCACGGAGCAAGGCGTGCACGCCGTTCCCATCGACCTCTCGACCACTGCGCCTTTGCCTTCTGTTCACGACGGCGGCCTCGCCTACGAGCAGATGGCCACGGGCGGCGTGCACCTCGACGGTCAGAGCACGGTGTACCAGCGTCTCTGGAATCCTACGGTAGCCCGGTTCGAAGACGGCGTAGCTGCGCTCGAAGGTGCAGCGCAAGCCGTCGGTTTTGCCTCAGGGATGGCCGCCTTCAGCGCCGTGCTGCTCGCCGCCCAATCAGAAGGCAAGACGCACGTGGTGGCGGTGCGGCCACTCTACGGCGGCACGGACCACGTTTTGGCCAGCGGCCTGCTTGGCAACCAAGTCACCTTCGTCAAGGCCGACGGCGTCCGGGATGCCCTTCGTCCCGACACCGGCCTGGTGGTGGTGGAAACCCCCGCGAACCCGAGCCTTGACCTCGTGGACCTTAACCGCCTGGTGGCCGACGCCGGAGGCGTTCCCGTTCTCGTGGACAACACTTTTGCCACGCCGATCCTCCAGCAGCCACTCAAGCACGGCGTTGCGATGGTGCTCCACAGCGCCACGAAATTCCTGGGCGGACACGGCGATGCCATGGGCGGTGTCGTGGCAACAAGCGAGGAGTGGGCCACGCGGCTCCGCCGGGTCCGTGCCGTGACCGGGGGCATCCTGACTCCGTGGCCCGCCTACCTGTTGCACCGGGGCCTGGCCACCCTTCCGATCCGGGTGCGGGCCCAACAGGACCACGCCCACAAGATCGCGGCAGCGCTCGCAGGCCACGAATTCGTCGCCAAGGTGTACTACCCGGGGCTTCCCGAGTGCGATCCCTTGCACTTGGTAGGTACGCAGATGAGCGGTCCGGGCTCGTTGGTCTCTTTCGACCTTGAATCGGCCGAGCACGCGGAGCGCATTCCCGGCGCGGTCCGCCTCATCACGCACGCAGTGTCTCTGGGCGGAATCGACACACTGATCCAACACCCGGCCGGATTGACCCACCGCCCGGTTGCCCCGGAGGCCAAGCCCCAAGCGCGCATGCTCAGGCTTTCCATCGGTTTGGAAGATCCGGCCGATATCATCGATGACCTGGTCCAGGCTATCGAGTCCACCCGGTAGCGACTGCTACTTTCCCTGTCCGGCTGGTTCCAAGAAGTCGACGACGGCGGCCCGGCGCGCCGGGGATCGGTGCGCGACGGCGGTAATCACCGCCGTCGTGCACCCCAGCGCGATGACCGTCCAGGCGAGTGCGCTCCAGCCGAAAGCCTGGAAGGCGAGTCCACCGGCCCAGCCAATAATGCTGGAACCCAGATAGTAGGACAGGTTGTACAACGACGCTGCTTGCGCGCGGCCGCTCGTCGCGATGGTCCCGGTCCAGCCTGCTCCGATGCTGTGCGCGGCGAAGAAGCCGCCGGTGAAGACAACCAGGCCTGCCAAAACCGCGGCGATGTTGTCCCACAGGGTGAGTCCAAGGCCGGCCGTCATGGTCGCGATTCCGGCGAGCATGACCGTGCGGCGGCCGAAGCGCATGGACAATCCGGCTCCCCAGCGGGAACTCACGGTTCCGGACAAATAGGCCAGGAAAATCAGGCTGACCACGGTGGCGGGCAGTCCGAAGGGCGCGGCATGGAGGCGGAATCCGAGGTAGTTGTAGACGGCCACGAAACCGCCCATCAATAGGAACGCTTGAACATAGAGGGCCAGCAGCCGGGGATTCGAAGAATGGCCCGCCAATGTCTTCATGGCCCCGCGGAAACCTCCAGCGGAACTCGGTGTGAAGCGTCGCGGCTTCGGAACCAGCAGCAGGAACAGGGCGGCCGATGCCGTCGCAAGGATGGAAACGGCGAAGGCCGCGGCCCGCCAACCCCACCATTCACCGATGGGTCCCGCGAGCAGACGGCCGGCGAGTCCGCCGAGGGTTGTGCCTGCCACGTAGCTGCCGGCGGCCAGCGCGGCGTGCACTTTGTTGACCTCTTCATTCAGGTACGCGATGGCGATCGCCGGAATACCGCCGAGGGCCATGCCCTCCAGTGCCCTCAGGGCGAGAACAAGCGGAAAGGTGGGGGCCAGGGGGACGAGGAGGCCTAGCACCGTGGCTGCCGCGATTCCGATGGCCATCGCACGCACGCGGCCGATCTTGTCGGCGACGAAGGACCAAGGCAACACTGTTGCCGCCAGGCCTACCGTGGCCAAGGAAATGGTGAGCGCTGCCTCTGCGGCCGTGATGTGGAGTTCGTTCGCCATGAGTGGCAAGACGGCTTGGGTGGAGTACAGCTGCGCGAAGGTGGCCACTCCGGCGAGGGCCAGGCCGGCGAGGATCCGCCGGTAGGCAGTGGAGCCCTTCAGATGGCCTTCCCAATCGGACTCTGCGGGGCTCGTGGATGCTGCGCTTGTACTCACCTTTCCACAGTAGGGCGATCCGAAGTGATGATTCCAATGCATGATTCACTTAATATTGATAGCCAAAATGGATGATATTGAAATGGACGATCTGAGGATGCACAGGCATGGACATCGAACACAAGCAACTGGTCCAACTACTGCCATTGCTCCCACTGTTGGCTGAGCTTGGCCGGACAGAACATGTCACCGAGACGGCCGAGGTGCTCGGAGTACCCCAATCGACGGTGAGCCGGGCGCTGGCCCGGGCAAGCGCCGTCGTCGGGACCGAACTCCTCATCCGTGAAGGCCGCGGAGTCCGTCTGACCTCGGCCGCCAAGACCCTGCTTCCTTACATCGAAGCGGCGCTCGCCGAGTGCCAGGCGGGACTGGACGTGGTCCGCCACGAATCCGATGTTGTCCGCGGCCGAATCGGGGTGACCTTCCAGCACACTTTCGGCGAGGCCACGTTGCCGCTGCTCATGAGCGCGTTCCGGAGCAGGCACCCCTTCACCGCTTTCGAGCTCAGCCAGGGAGCGCGTGCCGCCTGCCTTGATTCGCTCATCGCGGGTGAGGCCGACTTCGCCTTGACGGCACCCGTTGCGGCTCCGGGCAGGGGCCTCGGCTCGGCGTCGCTGTACCGCGAACCGTTGCGGCTGGTGGTCCATCACCGGCATCCGGTGGCCCGGCGGGCCAGCGTGCGGCTCGCCGAACTCAAGCATGAGCCGTTCGTTTCCATGGGGCCCGGCTTCGGCTTGCGTTCGCTGACCGACGCGATCTTCCGGGACGCGGGCTTCCGCCCGAGGGTCGCTTTCGAGAGCCAGGACTCGCACACTATCCGCGGGCTCGTGTCCGCTGGACTGGGCTACAGCATCCTGCCGCCGGGAGGACTAGGGCCGGGACCTCAAGGGGTCCTGGATTCCACGGACCTGGGGTGGGTGGAAGTGTCACTCGACTCGGAACTCGCATACCGGGAGATAGGGATTGCCTGGCGTGAGCGGCGCAAGGAGCCGGACCCCGTAAGGCTTTTCCGCGAACTGGTGCTTTCCGATGGGCCGGGGCTGCTCGCAGGACTTGTCAAAGCGCGATCCGGAACCCAATAGATCCACCCGGTGCGCCCGCGCTAGGCTTTTGGACGTGGAGACTGCAGAAAACACGACCCCCCGGCCCGACGACGGATTGGCACCGGGCGCCGCCGACGGCACTCCCCGCGGACCCGTGCCGAGTTACGGCTCCGTCGTGGCAACCGTCATCGGGCTCGACATCGGTGGCACGAAGACCCGCGGTGTCCGCTTCGAGGACGGCAAGCCGGTCCGCGACGAAAGCACGGGGAGCTCCAACGTCCAGAACGTGAGCCGGGAGACCGCGGCGAAGAATCTTGCCGAGCTCTTCGCCATGATCGGGGGCGGCGACGTGGACCGCGTCCTCGCCGGCGCAGGCGGAATCGACACTGACGCCGATGCCCGCGCCCTGGCCGAGCTGATCGAACCCCATGTCCCGGGCGTACAGGTCACGGTGGTCCACGATTCCCGCCTGCTCTTGGCGGCAGGCCGGGCCAGCACGGGAGTGGCTGTCATCGCCGGGACTGGATCCGCGGCCTGGGGAAAGAACGCCGAGGGGGAGGAAGCCCGGGCCGGCGGCTGGGGCTTTCTCCTGGGCGATGAGGGCAGCGGTTACTGGCTGGGGCGGGAGGCAGTGCGTCACAGCCTCCGGCGGATGAACAAAGGGCTGGAGCCGGATGGCCTCACAGCGGCCCTCCTGGAATCCTGCGGGGTGGACGACCCCAACAAACTCATCGCACTGTTCCATTCGGAGGACACCGACCGGCGGTACTGGGCCCAGCGCGCAAGCGCCGTAGTGGAGACCGCGCGTGAAGGGCTCGAGATCAGCCGCCAACTACTGGACCAGGCAGGGCGGGATCTCGCGGAGCTGGCGGCGCAGGCCGTTCGCCAGCTTGGCCTCCCCGGACCGGTGATTCTGGGCGGCGGGCTCGGCATGAACGTCGAGCCCTTGCAGTCCGCTTTCAGGGCGGGACTGGCCGCGCACGGGATCACCGATGTCCGGGTCCTGGACCAGGAACCGGTTTTCGGCGTGCTGCAGATTGTCGCGGAGTTGCCCTAAAGCCGACGCGCGAATGGACAGCGGACGCGGAAAAAGACTGGCGACGCGAGAATTCCGTTGTCGCCAGTCCTGAGGTGTGTCGCCAGGCTGTGGGTCTACTCCGCAGCCCTGTTCCGGGACCTCGGCTTGAGCTGGACGCCGGGCATGGGCGGTGCGGGGATGCGCCCGGCTTCCACTCCGGCATCGGGCCCGTGGCCACGGATCCAGCCGAACCGCGACGCGCGGGCGTCCTCGTCACTCAGGAGCGCCTGGGCTTCCCAAGCTTCGCGGGCCTGCTCCACTTCCTCGTGCGTACGGCCCACGAAGTTCCACCACATCAGGATGTCCTCTTCGAAGGGTTCCCCGCCCAGAAGCATGAAGCGTGTTCCGGGTGCCGCTTCAAGGCGGAGCGATTCCCGGCCCATGCCGAGGAAGGCCAAGGGACCGGGGTCGACTTCCTGGCCGTCGATCACGGCGGAGCCGTCCAGGACCAGCACGGCATGCTCGAATTCGGGGTTAAGCGGCAGCTCGATCGGGCCCGAGGCTGAGATTTCGACGCCGACAATCGGGCTGTACATGACGGCGGGAGAGCTCTTTCCGGCGAATTCGCCGACGAGCACCGTGGCCCTGAAACCGTCCGTGGCGACCACCGGCAGGTCGACGATCTGCTGGAACGACGGCGCCCGGTGCCTTACGGCGTCGGGCAAAGCAACCCACAACTGCAGGCCCCGGGACAGCGGCAGGAGGGCGCCGCCGTCGGGCGCGTCCGGGTGAAGTACTGCCGGCAGCACGCCGAACTCGGAATGCGAAATGCCGCGGCCGGCCGTCATGATGTTCAACTGTCCGGGACGGACCACGACGTCGCTGCCTACGCTGTCGCGGTGCCGCACCTCGCCTTGGAGGGGCCACGTGACCGTCTGCAGTCCCATGTGCGGGTGGGGAAGCACGCTCATCGCGACGCGGTCCGGGCCGAAACTGTCCAGGAAGCACCAGGCTCCTACCGTCGGCATTCCGCGCTGGGGGAGGGTGCGGGAGACCGTCATGTTGCGGACACCGCCCAAGGGAACTTCGCGGGTCGGCCAAAGCTGTACAAAAGGACCCTGCCCGGGATGTCCGGCGGGGCAGACTTCCTGGGACGGGGCCGTTTCCAAGTTGGTCACGATACAACTCCATGTGCTGAACAGTGTTCCTCCCAGCTTAGGCCTAGGCTGGCTCCATGAGCATCCAGTTCGACACCCGCCCGGCCGCGTACGGAGTGGTCATCCGCGACGGAGCAATCCTTTTGGCCTATTGGAAGCAAGACGGCAAAGAGGGCTGGACCCTTCCCGGCGGAGGCCTGGACCTGGGGGAGCATCCCGTGGACGGCTGCCGCCGCGAGATCCAGGAGGAAACCGGGTACGAGGCCGACATCGGAGCGATGCTCGGCATCGACGTCGGCCACTGGCCGGGCGAGGAGCGGCTGGACGGATCCGGCCGTGATTTCCAGGCAATCCGGCTGGTCTACGAGGCAAGCATCACGGGCGGCGAATTGACCCACGAGATAGACGGAAGCACTACCCACGCCGCCTGGGTGCCGCTGGGCAAGGTTCCCGGACTGAACAGGGTGTCCCTGGTCGATATCGGCCTCCGCCTGCACCGTGAGCGGCCCCTCAACGGAAAACTGCCGTCGCCCTGAGGATTGCCGATTCATTACGGTCTTCGCGCCTGCGCTGACATCGTCGGTGGTGCTGGTTAGGCTGTAGAACATCAGTTCGCTGTTGATTGATTTCCATCGTGGATATTTGCGGCCCGAAAAGTTAGGTAAGCCCCGGAATGGCTGAAGCCATGATTGAGTTCCAGAGCGTCACCAAGCAGTATCAGGGCGGACAACCCGCTGTTGATCGATTGAGCATGTCCATCGACAAGGGTGCCATCACCGTATTCGTCGGACCCTCGGGCTGCGGAAAGACCACGTCCCTGCGGATGATCAACCGCATGGTAGAGCCCACCTCGGGCACCATCACCGTGGCAGGCAAGGATGTTTCGAACGAGCCGGCAGCCCAGTTGCGCCGCTCCATGGGTTACGTCATGCAGTCTTCGGGACTCATGCCGCACCGTTCGGTGCTGGACAACATTGCCACCGTTCCGCGGCTCAACGGCGTTTCCAGGGCGGCAGCCCGCAAACGCGCGGAAGAGCTGCTCGACGTCGTCGGGCTGGCGTCGGTGCTCGGCAAGCGGTACCCGTCCCAATTGTCCGGCGGCCAGCAGCAGCGTGTCGGGGTAGCCCGCGCGCTCGCAGCGGACCCGCCGGTACTGCTCATGGATGAGCCCTTCAGCGCGGTGGACCCGGTTGTCCGCGACGAACTCCAGCAGGAACTCCTCCGGCTCCAGCGCGAACTGGCCAAGACGATTGTCTTCGTCACCCATGACATCGATGAAGCCACCGTGCTCGGCGACAAAGTGGCCGTTTTCGCCGTCGGCGGCAAACTGGCGCAATACGCGGCACCTGAAGAGATCCTCCGGGCGCCCGCCAATGACTTCGTCGCCTCGTTCGTGGGCCGCGACAGGGGATTCAGGCATCTTTCCTTCAACGGCGCCGAGGATGTTCCGGTGCATCCGGTCAAGGCGGTGGAGGCCCCGCACGTTGCCGCAGGCAGCAGCGAATGGGCCTTGGTGCTCGACGGCGACTCCCGGCCCCTGGGATGGGCCTCGCCGCGCGACGGTGCTGGCCTGATTCCCGGAGGCTCCTTGTTCCGGCGCGGGGATACGCTCCGCCGGGCGCTGGACGCCGCTTTGTCCTCACCTTCCGGCCTTGGCGTGGTGGTGGACGACGCCGGCAGGCTCGCCGGTGTGCTCAAAGCCGACGAAGTCCTGGCGCTCATCGAGAAGACCCGGCACAACCGGGAGGACGCCCCCTGATGGAATGGTTCCTGGCGAACAGCGGCATGGTCTTCGAGCGGGCCGGCGAGCACCTTGTCCTGGCGTTGATTCCGATGGTTATGGGTCTGTTGATTGCGGTGCCCTTGGGGCAGCTGGCCCGGCGGAACCGTACCCTCAGGGCCGTAGTCACGACGGGAAGTTCCCTGCTGTACACCATTCCTTCCTTGGCGCTTTTCATCATTTTGCCGCCGATCCTGGGAACCCGGATCCTGGATCCGCTCAATGTCGTGGTCGCCCTCACCATGTATGCCGTCGCCTTGCTGGTGCGGGCTGCCATGGACGCCTTCGATTCCGTGGACGACGACCTCCGCATGGCGGCAGTGTCCATGGGGTTCAAACCGACCGCACGATTCCTGCAAATCGACCTTCCGCTTTCCCTGCCCGTGCTTTTCGCCGGCCTGCGCGTGGTGTCCGTCAGCAACATCTCCCTCGTGAGCGTCGCCGCACTCCTGGGGGTCGGGAACCTGGGAATGCTGTTCACCGACGGACTGCAGCGCTCGTTCGTCACTGAGGTGGTGGTCGGCATCATCGCGATCCTCCTCCTGGCCCTCATCATGGACACCTTCCTGGTCCTGCTTGAGAAGCTCCTGACACCCTGGACCCGGGCCGGCGCGGCAACCGCCAAGCAAGACGCCAAAGCAGCGCAGTTCATCGCAGATGCCCCGATCCATGCGGAGGCGGGCCGATGAGCAATATCTTCGTTGACACCCTCGCATGGCTCACGGATCCGGTTCACTGGTCGGGAAGCGGCGGAATCGCCACGAGGCTCCTGGAACACCTGCAGTATTCCGGGCTGGTCCTGGTGATTGCCGCGGCCATCGCCGTGCCGGTGGGCCTCTTCATCGGCCACACGGGACACGGGCGCGTCGTTGCCGTGGCGTTCGCCGGCGCCTTGCGCGCCCTCCCCACCCTCGGCCTGCTTGTCCTCTTTGCCCTGTTGGCTGGAAGCGGACTCATGCCTCCCGTCTGGGCGCTGGTCATCTTGACTGTGCCGCCTCTCCTGGCCGGGACCTACGCCGGGATTTCGAGCGTTGATCCAACGGTGGTTGACGGCGCCCGGGCCATGGGCATGACAGAACTCCAGATCTTGTTCCGCGTGGAGCTGCCCAACGGACTTCAGGTCATGTTCGGCGGCATCCGCACGGCGGTCCTTCAGGTCATCGCAACGGTTTCCGTGGTGGCGTACCTTCCGCTGGGAGGCTTGGGGCGTTATCTTTTTGACGGATTGGTCCTTCAGGACTTCCCCCGCATGCTCGGCGGGTCACTGCTCATCGCGGCGTTGGCAATCGCCGTCGACCTCATTCTGGCCATGGCGCAGAGGATCCTCCTCCCGCCCGGACTTTCCACCGATTCCAACGGCGGCCACAAGGCCGCCGGAGATCTCGCAGCCGCCGCACCAGCAGGGGCTGCCGTTCAAGGAGGTACCGCATGAAGCAACCCGTCACCCTGACCCGCCGCGGGCTCGGCGGCCTAGCGGCCGGAGTCGGCATTGCGCTTGCCCTGAGCGCATGTGGCGGCAGCCCGCTGTCCACCCCGTCTACCAGCGCCCCCTCCGGGGCCGGCGGCTCGCTCACCGTGGGCTCGGCGGATTTCCCCGAGAGCCAGGTCATCGCCGAAATCTACGCCGGAGCACTGAACGCCGCCGGCGTCACCGCTACCACGAAGCCCAATATCGGATCCCGCGAAATCTACTTCAAGGCCGTGCAAGACGGTTCGATCGACCTCGCCCCCGACTATTCAGGCAACCTGCTGTCCTACCTCGATGCCAACGCCACGCAGGTCTCGGCTGACGACGTCTACAAGGCGCTGCCAGGAAAGCTTCCGCAGGGCCTTGGAGTGCTCGACCCGGCCAAGGCTGAAGACAAGGACGCCATGGTTGTCACGAAGGCCACGGCGGAGAAGTACCAGCTCAAGTCCATCGCGGACCTGGCCAAGGTCTGTGGGGACTTGACGATGGCGGCACCGGCAACGTTCGAGACCCGCGCCTATGGGTTCCCGGGACTCAAGGCCAACTACAACTGCGTGCTCAAGGGCCTGAAGCCGTTTAGCGACGGCGGCGGCAACCTCACGCTGCAGGCCCTGCTCTCCAACGACGTCCAGGTTGCCGACATCTACACCACCACGCCGTCCATCCAGGACAACGCCCTGGTGGTCCTGGATGATCCCAAGAACAACTTCAAGGCCCAGCAGGTCCTCCCGCTGTACAACATGGCCAAGATGACGGACAAGGCGAAGACAGCCCTCAACAACGTGTCCAAGATCCTCACCACCGACGACCTCATCAACCTCAACCGGGCTGTCAGCGGCAACCAAAAGCAGAACCCGAAGGACGCTGCGGCCGCTTGGCTCAAGGACAAGGGGATCGTGAAGTAAGTCCCCACCGCCTCCGTCGCCTCGCTCCGCGGAGGCCGCTGCCAAGGACGACGGCGGCGAGGAACCCTTTTTGGGGGCCTCGCCGCCGTCGTCGTGAATGTGAGTGATGTCTCAGCTGAAGTACATCCCCGGTATGGCATATTTGATGAATGGCAGAATTCAAGCAGTCCACCAAGCTTCATAATGTCCTTTACGACATCCGTGGACCGATTCTTCAGGCCGCCCAGCAGATGGAGGCAGAGGGTCACCGCATCCTCAAACTGAACATCGGAAACCCGGCACCGTTCGGATTTGAAGCGCCGGACGCGATTTTGGTGGACATGATCCGCCATCTGCCCCATGCCCAGGGATACAGCGATTCACGCGGAATTTTTTCGGCCCGCACCGCCGTCTCGCAGTACTACCAGACCCGCGGCATCCAAAACATCCACGTTGACGACATCTACCTTGGCAACGGCGTCAGCGAGCTCATCACCATGTCGCTCATGGCCTTGCTCGAAGTGGGAGATGAGATTCTCATCCCCACTCCCGACTACCCGCTTTGGACCGCCTCGGTGGCACTGGCCGGCGGACGTCCGGTCCACTATCTGTGCGACGAAGAATCGGGCTGGCAGCCGGACCTTGAGGACTTGGAATCGAAGATCACGCCTCAAACCAAGGGCATCGTGGTCATCAACCCCAACAACCCCACGGGTGCCGTGTACCCGGAGGAGACCCTCAAGAAGATCGTGGCCCTCGCCGAAAAGCATGGCCT
>OUNM010164226.1_pt1 | contig 12834 bp, 10 predicted proteins | sample 1769961 | NCBI WGS metagenome assembly OUNM01 (sample SAMEA3914820, study PRJEB12502) | metagenome | biome: forest; material: soil | place: USA | collected 2012-03-12 | depth 0.3 m | reverse complement strand
GTCGATGCCAATATTGCACGCGTGCTGGCGCGCTTGGTCAATTTCCGTGAGCCGATCGACTCGACCTCCGGCCAAGCACGAATTTGGGAAATCGCCGAGACGCTGCTCCCCGCAAAAGAAGGCCGGCTCTACACTTCGTCGCTGATGGAATTGGGTGCGCTGGTTTGCCTCCCGCGCCAGCCGGGATGTCTGATCTGCCCGATTCGGGGTTTTTGCGCGACGCGCGATCCGGAATCGCTTCCTATAAAGAAGGCCGCGCGCAAGACGGTGGAATTGGATGAAAATTGCGCGTGGGTGTTGAATAAAGGCCACGTCTTGCTGGAGCAGCAGACGGGCCGCCGCTGGGGTGGTTTGTGGAAATTACCGCCCGCGAATGGTTGCGCGGAAGGCGAATCCATTTATGAGGGCCAGTATTCGTTTACGCATCATCGCGTGACGTTGCGGGTTTTTGCGGAGAAGGCTCCGCGCAAGCCGGGTGCAAAGCAGGAATGGGTGGCGCAAGAGCGCCTCGACGACATAGCCATGGCTGCACCGCATCGGCGTGCGTTGGTAAAGATTTTGGCTCCTTGAAAAAGGCTTTGTCATCCCTCTCCAGTGCGCTAGAAGTTAACATTGTGAGATCGCTTTTGACCTTCCATCCGCTGCGAGCCCTTGTGGCGATCGCCATGCTGGTGAGCTGGCTGGTGGCGACCAATCACTGTGCGCTGGGTCTTATGCAGTGTGCGAAAGGGCCGCACTGCACTTCGGCTTGCCCAATGCACTCGCAGGAACCGCAACCGCAAAAGCCCACGGAATCAGGTGCAAGCATGGCCTGCTGCACGGCGCTTCATGCAACACTTTCGACGGTGCAGGTTGCGCCGGGATTTGAGATCAAGAGCGTTACTTTGGTGGAATGGAGCGTATTTGTGGGTGAGGGAACGGGGATGATAGACAATGAGTGGCAAGGTGGAATGGATGGTGGGCCTCCTGTTGTTAGTTTTGCAGAGCGGGTATTGCAGAAGAGTTTGTTGAGTCACGCACCGCCAGTTCTGGCGTAAGTAACGCGGCATTTGCAGCGTCGGCGCTGCTCTTAGACATCGTTCCTGCAAGGTTTGTCGTGCCGCGTTTATCTCGTCATTAGGCATTCAGTCATCGATACCGGTTTGCATCTGGTTCGAATTTTCAGATTCCAAACACCTATTTCAATTTCTCTTACCAGGAGAGATCCATGAGCACTTTCATGAAGACCAATTCTGTTTTTCTTGTTACTTTAATAATCTGCACTCTGCGAATCAGCGCGGCCTCCGCAGAGCGATCTGCACCAGGGGTGGATGAAATCGTGCGCTCGCGCACCGGAAAGCAAGCGCCTTGGCAAAAAGACGAAGCGGCGCGAGTGGAAGCGCGTCGAGCTGTGGAGTCGCTCCTGGCGCGCCCGCTGACCGCGCATTCAGCGGCGCGCGTCGCCTTGCTAAACAATCGCGCGCTGCAGGCGCAATTTGAAGAGATTGGGATTTCTCAGGCTGAACTCATCGAGGCAGGCTTGCTCAAAAATCCGACGCTCGACGGAATGATTGGTTTTCCCAATCGACCCTCTGAAATCCAGGGATCGCTGGCGGAAGATTTGCTGGATGCGCTTTTCATCCCGCTGCGAAAGCGCGTGGCGCAGAATCGACTTTATCAAGCAACGTTGCGCGCAGCGAATGAAGCGTTGAAAGTGATCGCGGAGACGAAAGCGGCGTGGTTTGAAGGACAAGCGGCGGAATTGCTAGTCGAGCGAGCCAAGCTCAGTCGCGATGCTGCGGAGGCCTCGCGCGAACTCGCTCAACGCCAATACGAGGCGGGAAATATTTCGGATTTGGAACTGGCGACACAGACGGCGGCGCAGGATCAAATGAAACTGGATTTGCTCAACGCCGAGGCGGACCTGCGGGAGAAACGCCAGAAGCTCAATCGGCTTATGGGAACGTGGGGCCATGAAAGTGATTGGAAGCTCGCCGGCGAATTGCCTCCGCTTCCATCGTCGGATGCCTCTGCGGCGCGGCTGGATAGCCTGGCCGTGGCGCAGCGGCTCGATCTCGCGGCGCAGCGAGCGGAGTTGCTAAGCTATGGCGAAGCGCTCGGACTGACGAAACGCACTCGTTTTCTCGGCGGCTTGGAACTGGGCATCACTAGCGGACGAGATGCGGATGGAAATATTCGCACCGGTCCTACTCTTCGTCTGGAGATTCCCATATTTAACCAAGGGCAGGGCAAGGTGGCGCGCGGCGAAGCGCAACTCAGACAGTCTGCGGATCGACTGGAAGCGCTGACGGCGGAAGTTCATTCCGAAGTGGCGGAGCGGTCTGATCGAGTGAAAGCAAAGAGAGATTTGGTGCGGTTCTATCAAGAAACCATGCTCCCGGAACGGCAGCACATCGTCTCTCTGACGCTGCAAAACTATAATGCGATGTTCACCGGTGCGTATCATTTGCTCGACGCGAAGCAGGGCGAATTTGAGGCCGACCGCGCATTGATTGAGGCAAGACGCGACTATTGGGTGGCGCGGACGGAACTGGAACTCGCCGTGGGAGGCTCGCTGACGGCTGCTCCTGTTGACGCAGCGGCGCAACGCGTATCGCAACCAGTCCGCAAGAAACACTAGTTACTTTCTTATTTATGATTTCTCGACGCAAATTTTTCTCGGGTGTAACCGCTGCGGCGAGCGGGGCCGCCATCCTGCGGGCTGGCCAGCGCGCCCTAGCGCAGGAACAGCCCGCGGCTTCCAGTGCGGAAGAAAGCGGAGGCTCTTCTACCAAAACGCATGGAGGTTATACTCCAGTAGTCACCCCGAATGGAGCGACTGCGGAATGGAGAATGGTAGATGGAGTCAAAGTGTTTCATCTAACCGCGGGGGAATTTGATCACGAGTTTGCTCCGGGATTGAAAGTGAAATGCTGGGGTTATAATGGCCGCACACCCGGGCCAACGCTGGAAGCCGTGGAGGGTGATCGACTGCGAATCTATGTGACCAATCGACTGCCCGAACCAACCAGTGTGCACTGGCATGGGATTCTGCTTCCCAATGGCATGGACGGAATTTCCGGGCTCACGCAAAAAGAGATCGGCCCGGGGGAAACCTATAAGTACGAGTTTACGCTCAAGCAATCGGGCACGCACATGTACCACTCGCATTTCGACGAGATGACGCAGGGCGCCATGGGCATGATGGGTTTGTTTGTGATTCATCCTCGCCAGCCGGTGGAACCGGCGGTGGATCGCGATTTTGCGATTATTCTTTCGGAGTGGCGAATCGATCCCGGTGCTTCGCGGCCCAATCCCACGGAGATGACGGATTTTAACATTCTCACGATGAACTCCAAAGCCTTCCCCGGGACCGCGCCGTTGGTGGTGAAAAAGGGGCAGCGCGTGCGTCTGCGCTTTGGAAACCTGAGCTCAATGGAGCATCATCCGATTCATCTGCACGGATATGAATTTACGGTGACCGAGATCGACGGAGCGGCCTTGCCGCAATCCGCACGCTATAAAGGCAATACGATCCTTGTTCCTGTGGGGGGAATCCGAGCGGTGGAATTTGTCGCCGACGAACCGGGGGATTGGGCGTTGCATTGCCATATGAGCCATCACACCATGAATCAGATGGGGCATAACACGCCGAATCTTTTGGGAGTCAAAACGAAAGGCCTCGATCAGAAGCTGCGCGCTTTGGTTCCTGGTTATATGACGATGGGTGATACGGGTATGGGCGACATGGCCGAGATGGGAATGAAAACACCGCGCAATACCATCCCGATGCTCGGAACGGCCGGGCCATTTTCCTATATAGACATGGGAGGAATGTTTACGGTCGTCAAAGTGCGGGAAGGCATCACTAGTTATGAAGACCCAGGCTGGTATGGACATCCTCCCGGCACGGTAGCAGGGCCGGCGACTGCGGAAGAAATGAAGCGGGATTTGGGAGAGACTCACTCATGAACTGGCTGTGGATGAGCTTATATCATGCGGCGGCGATGCTCTGGGACACGCTCTGGGCGTTGGTCCTCGGATTTAGTATTTCCGCGATCTTTCAGGTGCTCGTGACGAAAGAGCAAATGAGCCGCGCGTTTGGCCGTACCGGCTTGAAAGAAGTGTTGCTGGCGACATTTTTTGGTGCAGCCAGTTCATCGTGTTCTTATGCCGCCGCGGCGGCGGGACGATCGGCGTTTAGAAAGGGAGCGGCGTTTGTGCCCATGCTCGCTTTCATGTTTGCATCCACAAATCTGGTGGTGGAATTGGGAGCGGTTCTTTGGCTGCTCATGGGCTGGCACTTTGTCCTCGCGGAATGCGTGGGAGCCTTCGTGCTGATCGGTATCGTGTGGTTACTTGTTAGTGTGATAGTACCGAAACAGTTGATTGAGCAAGTGCGAGGATACGAAGGTGAATCAGCCGGAGGGTGTTGCCATCAAGAAGAAGCCGGGTGTCACCACGATCATTCAGCTCATGAAGACCATGGATGTCATCATCATGGCGACGATGAATCAAGTCACGCATCAGACCGCAAATGGCTGCGGATCGCCGCGGCATTCGTCATGGATGGGTCAATGCTTTGGAAGGAAATCGTGATTGGCTTTTTGATTGGCGGTTTTCTTTCGGTACTCGTTCCCGATCGCTGGTGGGCTTCGCTCTTCATGACTAAAGGTCCATGGCTGTTACGATTGATTGAGAATTGCCTCATCGGCCCGATCATTGCCATGGCCTCTTTTGTTTGTTCTATTGGAAATATTCCGCTGGCCAGCATGTTCTGGTCGGAAGGAATTTCCTTCGGCGGGGTGATTTCGTTTATCTACGCAGATTTAATCATCATCCCGCTCATCCTGGTTTACCGGAAGTATTACGGTGGAAAGATGGCGCTTTATATCACGGCAATTTTCTTTGTCGCAATGGTGCTGTCGGGCATCGTCGTGGATGTGCTTTTTTCGGTACTTGGCCTGGTTCCTACGGGAGCGCGTCCTGCGAACCCGATGATGCACGCGGGCTTTGCGTGGAATTACACGACGTGGCTAAATATTGCCGCGATTGTATTTAGTGCCGGGATGTTAGTGATCTATCGGCGGCGCTTGAAGTCGTAAATGGATTCTGGATTCTTGGACAACTTTCCCTGTTCTCGAATTGAACCAATGAGCTTCACCATGCGCCTGTTTCTTATCGCTGCTGCGATTGGTTTTGCGCTTACAGGCTGTTCAACGGAGGAGCACCTGCGGTTTTCTGCTCAGTCATCCGGTGCCAATCCTAGCAAAATGACGAGTGTCGCCGTTCGGTTCGCTCAATCGAACGGACTCACAGCTGCCTCCTCATTCCCTCGGAGAAGCAAGCACTTGATGCTTTCCGTTCTCGCAGATTACCGGGACCGCCAAGCGCCGAACATCCGGCTGACAGTTGTTGAATTCGACGGTGATTTGGATGCGTCGCTCACCGAGCGCCGACGGTTTGCTTCGACGAGTTCTTTCCGTTATGAAGTGCTATGTGGTCGGCTTCGTCGCGACTTCCATTTGGCATATGGCAATGGCATTGACATTGAGACGTTCCGCTTCTCCACGTATTTTAAATACCCTTAGTCCAATGAGGAGTGGGTGCCGTTGGGGCGACACGGAGTACCGTCCCGAATTTCGTTATGTCGGCCAGTTGCCGCTACTGCCACGAAAGCACGTCGTCCGATTTATTGGTGCCTGCTTCGAAGATATTCGGCGGTAAACTGGCTGAACCGACGCGTTGATCGAGCCCCAGCGAGAATGCTCCTACGCCGATGCGCGGTGCTGAGTCCGGAAAAGCAAAGTCCTGGTAGATGCGGGTGACGTTAATTTGATTGTCGTAATTCGTATCCATCACCACGAAGTATTCCGATCCCCACGGATCGAAAAGGCAGCCCTTTTGATCCGCATAGTTACTTGATTGTCCGGGCTTATCGAGAAAACCGCCTTTCGGCAAATCAGGGTTGTGGACCGTTAAGTCTGAAAAAAAGACGATATTTTTCGGATTCGTTTCGTGGTTGATGGCGCGCAGCGTGTCAAAAAGAGCGTTGTTATGGGCAACGACGTGCGCATTGGGAATCAACTTGGAATCCCCAACGACGGTATCTTCATTGCTGGCCGGATCGGGGGCCGGTTCGTTTGAATCAACCGTAGGATACTTTGAGTAGTCGGCTTGGTAGGCCGTGACCGCAGCGACGATATTTTTGCAGACTCCCGCTGCCTTTTGTTTTTGAGAAGCGATGAGGACCATGCGGCTCGTGGGAATTAATATCGCCATGAGGATGGCAATGATGGTCATGACGGCGAGCAATTCGAGCAGCGTGAAGGCGGCCCTGCCCGGCCGGAGCGTGGAGCGTGTGTTCATAGGGGGATTTTGATTAGAGATCTGCGGGGAGGTGCAGCTACGATACTCCTTTTTCGCGCAGTTAGCAATAGACCGACTGGAGATAATATAACGTACCTGCTGCCAAAAGAGCGAAGCGATACCACCTCCTCCACACAACTGGCAGGAATACTATTTCCGGTCCTGCACTTCCGCCAGCGCCTGGCGCAGCAGCGCGAAGTCAATCGGCTTGATCAAATGCCGGCTGAAACCGGCGCGCTCGGAGCGCTCCAGGTCCACATCCATACCATAGCCGCTCAGAGCGATGCCTTTGATGTGTTTGGATTGCCGAAGCTGCTCCATCACTTCAAAGCCGGTGCCGTCCGGCAATCCAAGATCGCTAACCAGTACATCGAAATCACCGACCAATCCCGCATTCACCGCGGTATCCATGGTGCTTGCCACCGTGACGATATGCCCATCTCGGCGCAGCAGTTTTTCGAGAACGCGCAAGGTAGGCGGATGATCTTCCACGAGCAAAATGCGGAGGCCTTTGGCGTCGGTGGGTGCGTCGTGAGGGGTATCCTCCCCGAAAAGTGCCGGCGGTGAAACCGCGTCGAGGGTGACGATAAAAGTCGAACCTCGCCCGCTGCCTGCACTTTCTACCGTGAGATTGCCGCCGTGCAGATGAATAATCGCCCGCGAAATCGCCAGACCGAGTCCCAGGCCACCGAAGCGATGGTGTCCGGTAAATTCCCCGCGATTGAAAGCATCGAAGATTTGCGACTGATGTTCCGCGGGAATGCCGATGCCGGTGTCCTGTATTTCGAGACGAACCGAGCCTGGATCAGGATTCGCGGTGCGCACTTCGATGGAGCCACCTGTTTTCGTGAACTTGACGGCGTTATTGAGAAGATTCCAGGCAACTTGCTGGAGGCGTCCGGCATCCGCCCGCACGTGCGACGCCGTGGCTTTCATTTTGAAAGTGAGGGACACGCCTTTCTCTCGCGCGGTGTTGCGGATGACCTTCTCCGTATAAGCCAGGAGACTATGCAGGTCCGCGGTTTCGCGGCGAATATGCAGCTTGCCGTGGGCGATTCTCGTTAGATCCAGTAAATCGTCAATGAGCCGTGCTTCCAGCTCCGCGTTGTGGCGAATCGTGGAAATAGCATCACGAAATTGCTGCGGAAAATTTGGATCAGCCTGCAATTCCGCGGCGAGCAAGAGCACCGGAGTGAGCGGTGTGCGCAATTCGTGGGAAAGAGCGGCCAGGAATTCGTCCTTGGCTTGAGAGGCCTGCCGGGCGGCCTCATGGGCTTGTTTGATCGCATCCACATCGGTGCTCACGCCCATCCATAGCAGTAGCTTTCCTTGGGCGTCGCGCAAAGGGACGACGCGCGTTACATGCCAGCGATAGGCGCCGTTGCCTGCGCGAAAGCGATGCTCCACTTCCATCGGTTCGCCTTTCGCCACGGCATCCCGCCACTTGCTCAAAGTCGATTGCACTTCGCTTGGGTGGAGGGTGCGGTGAGCCCAGCCCTCCCCTCGCAATTCCTCCGCGGTGCACCCGGAATATTCAAACCAGCGGCGATTGAACCAGTCAACATAACCATCCGCACGCGCGGTCGCGATCCATTGCGGGCTGGCATCTGCCAGTGTGCGAAAATGTTCCGCGGCTGTGCGGGCTTCCTCAATCGAATTCTTGCGGTCGTGGATATCCACGCAGGAGCTGAAATAGCCGGCAAATTCACCGTCCGGCGCGAGGATGGGTCCCGCCTGATCCAATACCCAGCGATAAGTGCCGTTGCGGCTCCGCAGGCGGTATTCGATTTCCAGCGGAGCCCGCGCTTCAAAAGCGCACTCGTAAGCCTTCACGCAGCGGTCCAGGTCATCGGGGTGGATGCTTTCTGTCCAACCATCGTTGATTTCTTGATCTAAGCTGCGGCCGGTGAATTCCAGACGGCTTCGATTGCACCAGGTGCAACGCTGATCCGCCCCGGAAATACAGATGAGAGCAGGGGACGCGTCCGCGACGGCACGAAACCACGCATCGTGTCGCTCCGAGGTAACTTCAGCGTTCGCAGGGGTCAGTTGCTCAATCATCATCAGCAGCAGGGCACAGAGGCGCGCACCCACATTGCAGCTCTGGGCGAAGCAGACGGTGCGCCTAACTTGTAGTTAAACAGCACATTTTTCCGTTTTCAAGAAGCGATTCCGGGCATACCGTCCCCTCTTTTTTCGAATGAACAGCATCCCGACTCGCGAACTTTTCGAACGGTACGTCGTCCCGACGTATGGCCGATTCGATTTGCGCCTGTCTCGGGGAGAGGGGACGCAGGTCTGGGATGAGGCGGCGAAAAGGTATCTGGATTTCGGCGCCGGCATCGCTGTGACCTCCATCGGGCATTGCCATCCGCGCGTTGTCTCGGTGATGCGCGAGCAGATCGGCTCGCTCGTCCACGTCTCGAATCTTTATTACAGCCGGCCGCAGGGCGCGCTCGCGGAGCGGTTGGTGCGGCTCGTGAATGCTCCGGGCAAAGTTTTCTTCTGCAATAGCGGTGCGGAAGCCAATGAGGCGCTTTTCAAGCTGGGACGGAAATTTGGCAATGAAGGAGCAACGCCCGCCGGCTCGCACACCGTGGGAGAAATCGTCGCGCCCTGCCGCAATCGGCACACCATCCTGACCATGGACGGGTCCTTTCACGGGCGGACCATGGCGGGCATCGCCGCGACTGGTCAGGAAAAGGTGAAGCGGGGCTTTGAGCCGCTCGTGGAAGGTTTTGTGCAAATCCCCTTTAACGACGGGCCTGCTCTTCTGGCGGCGGTGCAAGAGCCGGGCGTCGTGGCGCTCATGCTCGAGCCGATCCAGGGAGAGCGGGGAATTTATCCTGCCGACCCGGAATTTTTGCAGCTGGCGAGGGAACTTTGCGACCGGCATGGCCTGTTGCTCTTTTTTGATGAGGTGCAGTGCGGCTTGGGCCGAACAGGAGAGTGGTGCGGATGGAAATCCATCAATCCTGACGTGGCGCCTGATGCCATGAGCTGGGCCAAAGGGATCGCGGGCGGATTTCCGCTGGGAGCGGTGTGGATCAGTGATCGCCCCGTGCAATTGAAAGCGGGTGGAACGATTCCGCTATGCGATCTGCTGGGGCCGGGATCGCATGGCACGACCTTTGGCGGCACACCGCTTGTCTGCGTGGGAGCCAATGAAGTGCTTGCGGTCATCGAAGAGGAGGGAATGCTCGCGAATGCCCGGAACCTGGGTGAGTACGCCAAGACAGCACTGGAGCAGCTGGCCTCTCCTTTGATCGCGGAAGTCCGCGGCGTGGGGCTGCTGATCGGGATGCAATTGTCCAATGATTTTGCGGAACGGGCGAAACTGCCCGAGGGCAAGTATCCCAGTCTTTTCCTGGTGGAAGCGTTGCATGAGGCGGGGCTGCTGACGGTTCCTTCGCGGACGGATGCCATTCGCTGGCTGCCGCCGCTGAATGTGAAGCGGGAGGAAATCGATGAGGCCGTCGAGATCATGCGCGGCGTGCTGAAACGGCTGTCGTAATTCCGCGACATCCGCCCTGAGCTTTTTCCGGAGCCTTCACCTCTCTTTTTTATGAAACACTTCCTTTCCATTGAATCGCTGTCGCGGGAAGAAATCGTCGATTTGGTCAATCTGGCAGGAACCATGAAAGCCACCCGGGGCCGCCATGAAAAACATCCGCTTCGGCACCAGTGCTGGGCGCTGCTTTTCTCGAAATCGTCCACGCGGACGCGCGTTTCCTTTGAAGTCGGCATCCGCGAACTGGGTGGCGACGTGATGTTTCTCTCCGCCCATGAAATCCATCTTGGGCGGGGCGAACCGATCAAGGACACAGCGCGTGTCATGGGCCGGATGCTCCACGGCGCGGTGATCCGGACCTTTGCCCAGAGTGATGTGGAGGAATTTGCGCGCTATTCGGGTATTCCCACGATCAATGCGCTTACCGATGATGAGCACCCTTGTCAGATCATTGCCGATCTACAGACGATCCAGGAACGGCTCGGCCGCATCGATAATTTCGTGATGACTTTTGTGGGAGACGGAGCGTGCAATATGCCGCGTTCCTGGCTGTGGGCGGCCGCCCGGCTCGGTTTTGAGCTGCGGATCGCCGCGCCCAAGCCCTTTCAGCCCGAGCCTGAGCTGCTGGCACGACTCGGAAATGCGCGAGTGACCGTGACCGAAGATCTCGCCGCGGCAGCCGAAGGGGCGGATGTGCTCTACACCGATGTATGGGTGAGCATGGGCAAGGAAGAGGAGGCCGCTTTCCGCCAGGCGCAGCTCGCGCATTACCAGATCAATGCCGATCTGGTGAAACGGGCCAAGCCGGGTGCCCTGGTTATGCACTGCCTCCCCGCCTACCGCGGCAAGGAAATCACCGACGAAACCTTCGAGGTGAACGCGCAGACGATCTTTGATCAGGCCGAAAACCGTCTCCACGCCCAGAAGGCGATCCTGAGTGTCCTCGCCGAGGGTTGCTGAATTTATGCCACCCGCCGCCCTTGTCCTGGTGCGGAACCTTCCCGATAAAGCGCCGCAAACCGTGAAAATGACCCATTTGAAAACTCCATTTTCCTTCGCAAAAGTCTCTGTCGAAATTCGTTGCCAGCTCTGGCAAACGCCCTAGACTCCCGCACCCCTTCCCGAAAAGGCAGTATGATGTATCCCTTAGTTGCGACAAGTTTTCTCGAAAGTTCCGGCGTGCCGGTGGCGATCCTTTGCGCCTTGGCAGGCCTCGGATACGCTCTTTACTTGATCAAAGGCATCATCGCCGCCCCAGCGGGTAATGAACGGATGCGCCAGATCGCTGGAGCGATCGAAGAAGGCGCGAAAGCTTATCTGAATCGCCAGATCACGGCAGTGAGCATTATCGCCGCGATCCTGGTGGTGCTCATTTTCATATTTAAGGATTTCCCGACGGCGCTGGGCTTCGTGCTCGGTGCGGTTTGCTCGCTGGCGGCCGGCTTCATCGGCATGCGTATCGCGGTGATGGCGAATGTGCGCACGGCGCAAGGCGCGACGGAAAGTCGTGGCAAGGCGTTGCGGGCCGCATTCAATGGCGGCGCGGTCACGGGGTTACTTGTGGTGGGTCTCGCCTTGCTCGCGGTTTCCATTTTTTACGTCACGATTCGGTCGATGGCTCCCGACAAGGCGGGATCGAGCCTGGTGGGTGTGGCGCTGGGTGCTTCGCTCATTAGTGTTTTCGCGCGCCTCGGCGGCGGCATTTATACAAAGGCGGCGGATGTCGGCGCGGATCTCGTGGGAAAAATTGAAAGTAACCTGGATGAAGATGATCCACGGAACCCGGCGACGATTGCCGATAACGTGGGAGACAACGTGGGTGATTGCGCCGGCATGGCGGCCGACGTGTTTGAGACTTACGCCGTGAGCCTGATCGGTGCGGTGCTGATTGCGACACTGACCATCAAGGGCAATGGCGCGGCGATCGCTTATCCGTTTTTGGTCGGCGGGATTTCGATCATCAGCTCGATATCGGAATCATCTATGTGAACGTTTCCAAGGCCAAACCGGGAACCGCTCTCATGGCGGGAGTAGGCGTTTCGGCGTTGATCTCCGCCGTGTTACTTTGGCCGCTTACGAGCGCAATTTTTTCGGGCGGAGTTGATATCGCCGAGCATCACTACAGTTCGGGCGATCTTTTCATCGCTGCGCTCATCGGCCTAGCCATGACGGGGATCGTGGTCTTGATCACTAACTATTATACCTCGACGGCCTATGCGCCGGTGCGGCGCATCGCCAAGGCTTCGGAAACCGGACACGCGACGAATATCATCGCGGGTCTCGCGACGGGTCAGCATGCGACGGCATTGCCAGTGCTGTTTATCGCTGCAGCCATCTTGATTTCGTATCACTTCGGCAATCTCTACGGCATTGCTATCGCCGTTATGAGCATGCTCTCCATGGCGGGGATCATTATTTCGCTGGATGCTTTCGGGCCGATCACCGACAACGCGGGTGGCGTCGCGGTGATGAGTGGTTTGCCGAAGGAAGTGCGCGCCATTACGGATGAATTGGACGCGGTCGGAAACACCATGAAGGCAGTAACCAAAGGGTACGCTATCGCTTCCGCGGGTCTCGCGGCGTTGGTGCTCTTTGGCTCTTACGTGCAGGAACTGGAGGCGAAGGTCGGGCACGCAGTCGCTTTCTCGCTGAATGATCCCAAAGTGGTCGTTGGACTTTTCATCGGTGGTTTGCTGCCGTTCGTTTTCGCGGCGTTTTCCATGGATGCTGTGGGCAAAGCCGCGGGCGCAGTTGTCAAAGAAGTGCGCCGACAGCTTCAGGCGAAACCGGGAATCCTCAAAGGCGAAGACACACCGGAGTACGGCACCTGCGTGGATATCGTCACGCGTGCGGCTCTGCGCGAAATGATCGTGCCGGCGCTGTTGCCCGTGGTGGCGGTCGTACTCGTCGGCAAGCTGCTTGGGCCGGTCGTGCTCGGGGGCGTGCTCGTGGGCACCATCGTCACGGGACTTTTT